>JGI11876J12873_1000062_pt1 | contig 18528 bp, 7 predicted proteins | sample ElkSloMetagenome_4_FD_12873 | JGI IMG/M metagenome (IMG submission 12873) | reverse complement strand
GAGCCGCTGTCCACTGACTACACGCAACTGGTCAGATATGGCGGCGTGAGTGTGGTGGTCCTCTCCGGCTATACCGGCAATTTCCAGGCGACGATCTAGAGCCTGATCGCCGAGGGGATTTTTAGCGCGCAGGTTGCCGACACGCTTAAGCTGCCGGCGCTGTTTCTGCTGGAAGAGTTGCACAACTTTGCCCCCGGGCGGGCCAACACGCTGGCGGAGCAGCGCTCAATCATAACCACCAAACAGATTGCGCAGGAGGGCCGCAAGGGGCGCTGGCTGATGGACGTCCCGTGGAGCGCATTCCAGTGGGTGGCACGGTCGGCAAGCGTCGCATCCGGACGTGCTGCGACATGCGCACGGATGGCGTCGTCGTGGGCAGATGTGATGGTGCGTACGGGACCGCCCCGCGCCTGCTTGGGTGCGACCGTTCCCGTCGCCTGCCGTGCCACCAACCAGCGTTTGATGCTGCCCAGACTGACCTGAAAGATGCGCACCGCATCGGATCGAGCCATGCCACCGTCGAGAGCGGCCAGCACGCGTTCGCGTAAATCGAGAGAATAGGGTTTCATAAAGAATTCAGTATACCAGAGATCAATGGTTTTGCCCACTGCTATAGCTGCAGTGCATGCGGTGTTCTTTTGCAGTGACGCTGTAACACAAGCATTCCACCCCACGGTGAACAGCTATGTTGACGGCAGCAGCACCCGCACGGCGATACCGGGAATACCTTTGAAGTCGGAGTCGTTAGTCGTCAGAACTTGGATGCGCTCACGCTGCATGACGGCGACAATCAAGGAGTCATTCATGAACAGGCCATGCTGTTCGCGGTAGGCGCGACTGGCGTGCAAATCCCGGGTTGAAGCCGAACCGCTCGCTCACTGAGACGCCGATACACTGCTTCTGAGACCTGAATGGTATGTATCGGCATCGCATGCACCTTTATCTATGCGCATAACTCCGTAGTTGGTATTGTAGCACACACATGTACATTTGTTCGTGCAACCCTAACCCTACTCCACATCAATGCAGCTATATGCAGACACATATTTTAGAACAAATCATTTATATTTCTTTCCCGTATTTAAACCGCCATTTTTTTCCGATTTACAAAGATGCTCTCTAATTATACCTACCGAAAGTCTCTCACATTTCGGGAGCAGATCCAGACACGGAGCGCATGCACATCGCTCCTGCACCTATGCTTATTCATAGATCAACTCCACCTCACAGGGATTACTTCCCTGACCGAGCATGTGGCGTGCAATGATGTAAAAATCACGACTCGGTGGCGTATCACACACCGATACACTCTTTGGCATCTGCCGAATATATTCGTTCACTGTCAGACGCTCCCTTCCCACAGTGAGCGTGTTGTAGCGATTGGCAAAGCGTCGGGCCGCTGCAACGCGACCACGGTTGATCAATACCTCAACAATCAGTGACAGTGGCGTGAGCCAGGTTGGTGTTATCCATGTGCGTAATTGTAATGCCGCAACACTAAACATATCGGCTCCGTCCGGGTCACAAAAGGCTTGAAAGCGTTGTTCCAGACCATGGAAGTGCTGAATTGTTACATTGGCACCGACCACATATCTGGTTTTGTCTAGAAAGTCCTGGATTTGCGCCACCATGCTGGTTGCCAGGTGCCAACGGGCGTTCAACAGGACAGGCTGCTTCACCTGGGACAACAGATGTATATTGCCACCAGCCAGCAACAGATCAAGGAGCAAGTCCGGGCCTCCAGGTGCCGTCGAACTCTGTTGCGGCGCGACTAAAAACCTGTCTATTGCAGTGCTATCGCCACCAAGCGCCTGCTGCCAGGTCGTCACGGCTTTTGCTACTGTGTCATCGTCGGGGAAAAGCGCCCGAGCATGTCTGATAAGCTGTTCTTGCGACGCAGTAAAATCCTTCTGACGAGATACAAGCTGCCTGCTCTGGCGCAGCAGAACATACCGTTGTTCCACTGGCTCATTTACCAACACTGGCGCAAACCATGTTAGCCATGCATCAAATGTCTGCCAGGTTGCAAGCACCTCTTTTCTATTCATACGTTGATGAATGTTGGCAAGCAGCGGCAGGTGGTCTAACTGAATCTGTTGACGGAAATCATAGGTTAGCCACTGCGTCTGTGCTGCGCGCAAGGTATGTTCAAGATACCGTTCGAGGAGATACGGCGTACGCGGGAGACATTGTTGGCAGATCGTGTGTAGATCTGAGACAGATGCTAAATCTGTGAACAACGATTGGATAACAGACCAGATGCGCTTCTGTGCATTGTCATCTATTGGGGGAGCATGTTCAAGCAGGCGACTGACGAGATCAAAGCAGCGCGTAGTATCGTCACGGCGTATCTCACTGGCAAACACCGTGAAAACGTTTGGGAGTATTGTCTCGTCTTTCATGCGTGATGAGGAAATGATCTGTTCGTACAATTCAGCAAGTACCTGTCTGTTCCAATTGCGCAGGTGCTCAATATCTTCACTGAGTTCTGCCTGGTGTTCAGGCAAAGCAAGCATGTGCTGAATATATGCCTGCATCTTTTCCTTGTTTTCAAAGGCAAGGTTTGTCAGCGCATTCTGCCAGAGGCGTGTTTGCCCCTTTTTACAACACAGGGTCCGACAAGCTATCAACGCATCGACTGGATACACCTTCAACAGATCAGCAAGTAGTGCGTGTTTTCTCGAGTCGGAAAGAACATAGGTACACAGATAGGTGCTCAGCGTGGGAAAGCAGGTCTGGATATGTGCTTTATCAGGCAATGCCTCCAGGCATTGCATACCCACGCGAAACAACATATTGCGCTCTGCGTCTGGTGCGGTTGTCACTTCTGGCCCGAAGCGACAAAGCCAGCGCTCCAAATCCTGCGCGTTCCATTGTTGAGAATCAGCCTTTTTTCGCTGGCTTGCATAGAGAGTGTAAACGATATGGGGCTGCTGAATACGCAGCGTTTTCAGCACACCGTCTGCAAATGTCTGTCCTTCGGGTGGCAGGTCACAAAGTTGGATATAGGCATCGATACTCGCCGCATCATGAGAAAGTGCCGGCTGCACAATCGGCCACACCTCCTGAAGGAACACTCCATCAAAGCGAACTTGACGGAGCAGCGTGATGATCCACGCACATTTCGTGGGGTTGCGATCCGGATCATTTGAGCGATGCGCCATTGTGTGGTGCAGAATCTGACGCAATGTTTCTCCGGGCTGCAACAGGTGCGGCGGTACATGCTCTAGCCAGCTTTCCAGGAACCGCCAGAGGTGTGATATGTCTATATCGGCGCTGGTATCCCAGTTCAGAATGTTTACTACCTCTTCAGGCGTGGCAGGACAGACAGCCTGCCAGACGGCCCTGGCGGCTAACCGCAATATCGGATGTGTGAAGAGGTCTGCCACGAGCGGCTCCAGGTGTTCCTGGACTGTCTCGCATCGCTGCTCGATGGGCACCAGACCGATTACCTGCTGCACCCACCTGAGGCGTTTTTCTGGCGATTGCTGCATGATTTCTGGCGTAAACCAGGCCAACCACCTGCATACCTCCACCCAGGATTGCAGCGTAATGTGCGGTTCAAGCTGCTGGTAACGTGCTGCCATCTGTGCAGCATCCTGCTGCCGCACCTGTGCAAGAAACGGCAGGACATAGTTCTCAGCACGAGACAATGTCCAGCACTGCTGCATGTAATCGACCAGTACTGCAGCGTGCATGCTACAGGCTGCTTGCCAGGTCGTATGTATCTCGTCCGCACAGGCAGGTTCGGCGCAGAGTGTTTCCGGGCGCAGCAGGCGCAGGGCAGCAACCCGCCCTTTCCCCTCTGGCAGCAGTGGCAGCGCCTGCCGCCAGAGGTTCATCCGTTCTGCAGGGGCATCTGCCGCTATCTCCGAGGGGAACTGGTGTATCCAGTGCTCGATAGTACTCCAGCTTGTAGGATTGAACCGTGCTTTGAATGCCTGGTAGATCGCCTGGAGCGTCTCATGATCTTCTTCTCGAAGTTTCTTGAAAAACTGTGCAAGATACTTTTTTTCGCTGCGGAGCGTCATGAACGCATAGCTGACAGCAGCAGACGGCACACCAATGCATGCCGCTTGCCACAGCGCATGCGCCTGTGCCGCATGGTCTGGTTCCGCGAACAGTCGTTGAGCAAGGTTTTCCAGCGTGGCAACCGCCTGTAGCCGCTCCGTGTCTCGCGGCAACATGGGGACGCCCTGCTCAAGTCGCGAGAGTTGCACATCGGCGCGATCCTCTGCCATATCAGCGCCAAACTGAGCGATATACCAGGCCATATCGTCCCAATCGCGGGGTATGAATGACTCGCGGAGTGCCTGGTAGGTTGCGCCATGGGTATCCGGGTCGGTTGCAAGCGACGCAAGTAACACCTGCCTATCGGGGTGCTCCAGCGTATGGCTGACAATATGTGCTATGTCCTGCGGTGCAAAACGCCATCCCCCATCAAGCGCAGCACGGGTATAGTGAACCACGCTGTCGGGGTGGTCGATATGGGGCAGGATATGGGCAGCGAGCGCCGGACATGCGGCAAGGACACCAGACGGCATACATGCAGCCAGCACGGCCAGGTCTTGCAACTCCCAGGCTTGCCAGCGTGCCGAATGGTTGACCATGTAGTCGGCCACCAGGGGCGCACGCTCATTTTGCTCATGCTGAAGCCAGCTTATGAACAGCGCGGGCACCAGGTTCGGGCGCTTCCCATCAACAAGCATCCTGTGCTCTTCATCAACCTGAGACCACTGCCATGTGGTATTCACCTGCTGATAGAATTGTGTTGCTGTTTCTGTATCAGGGCTAGAACGCGCAGCGTGGATGCGGTGATAGGCAAGCTGTGTGTCATCGGGTGCTGTCGTGCTATATAGGTTGGCGAGTGCGGTATGGGCATCGAACAGGCGGGCACGGTCAACACGGGGTTGCTGGCGCAGCAGGCGCAGTATCTGCTCCCAGGCTGATATCTCGTCTGCGGGTCGTTCACGACGTTGCGCCAGCTTGATACACAGGCGGTGAAAGTCCAGCGTGTCAGCCAGATAAGACTGTGCTTCGGCCACCAGTGCAGCAACCTGCTCCAGTTCCGAGTCGGCTGTTGCAGTGACCAGCGTTTGCAGCATTGCTACAGCATCGGTAGGCTGCACTTCGGTGATGCCGTGCAGCATCGCCTGAATACGAAGCGCAAGGGCTGCGCGATGGTGGGGCGTATCCTGGAGCAGGCGGCCCGTCCAACCTTGTAGATAGGCCACGAGTGAAACACCTCGCGCCTGTTCGCGTTGCACAGCGTCCAGCAAGTCTTGTATCAAGACTGCTGCAGGCAGTGCGTCGCTGTAGGTTTCCGCGTCGGTAAGCAACTGTTCCATCTCTGCGGTCAGACGCACGACCACCTGCTTGCGCTGCTCCAGCGAGTAGCGTGCGAAATTCTCATCGGGCACACACCGATTGCAGCTATAGCAACTCTCGCCCTCGATAACCTCATAGGTCTTGAGATAGCCAAGCAATACGGCACGCAGACATTGACGGGTGGGCGAGGATGGATTAATCGTGCCGTCGTCCGGATGAACGCCCACATAATCGGAGAGCAGGCGGTTATAGGCCGCCCAGTCATTGCGCTCGCGTTCGGTGTGCAGCGCCATAAATGCCTGCACATAGCCTTCAAAGGCGCCCGCACGTTGCAGTGCGGCCCCTGGCACAATCTCCCACCCGACCGGTTTATTCACCTCGCTCCAGGAAAACCAATCGTCGAGCGTTGTTTCCTGGCATTTCCCATTATGCTCGCGTCCTGCTTTGCGCGCCCGATCATACGCTTTTCCGCTTGCACGCCGTTGGGCACCGGCATAATCGCGCCAGTCTTCGAGGTTTTCCTTGCCCTCTGCTGGCCCATAGCGAGGAGCTTCAATGGTCCAGTAATCAAAGAGGACGGGTTTCTGTTTCGGCCCCTGCTCGGCGGCTTTGATATCGCTCACCAGTTGCGCAACCTCGCTCAGGGGCGTCTCAAGGCGTTCAGCCAGTGCAATCAAATCGCCTCGTGCCAGGAGGCGTTGCAGTTCAGCTTTCCCCTTCAGTTTTTCGCGGAAGAGATGCCCGAAATAAGCATTGGAACCCCAGATATTGTCCAGCTTACGCACCTGTGGATTTTTAAGCTGTGTGCCACATTCGCGCAGCGCCTCGAACATGGCTACGCGAGGGGCATGTTCACCAACATCTGGCCGGATGCGGTAGAGGACATCGAGAATGCGCTGGATATACTGCGTTTTTTGTTTGTAGGCATGCCCCCGTTCTAGAATTTCTCTATGTTCCTCTGACTCGTTGGTATTGGGTTCGCGTTTTTCAAAATCCGGCCACCTGTAGTATTCGGACAAATCGGCCAGGGCAGGATTATCTGTACATTCTTCGAAAAAGTCGATGGCCTCATCATTGGTGAAATAGAGACGCCCCTGAATAGTGCGCTGTACACGCTTCAGAAACGCATACATCACGCGCACATCTTCCTTGCGGATATAGCGGTCTTTAAGAAAGAAGGTCTGTATGTCGTGATCCGAGCGCTCAGCATATCGCTTTGAAGATGTATCATCGGTTTCGTTCGGGTCTTTGGGGCGGTCGGGGCTGTAGTAGAGCACCACAGTGGCCTGTTCGCCATCGCGTCCGGCGCGGCCTGCTTCCTGGGCATAAGCTTCCAGATTTCCCGGTGGGCTGCGGTGGATGACCAGCCGAATATTTGGCTTGTCAATGCCCATACCGAAACCCTTGGTGGCGACCATGATATCGCGTTCGCCATCAATAAACGCATGCTGCTCTGTACTTCGCTGGCGACCTTTCATGACGCCTGGTCTTGCGGATTGTTTTTCAGACCTGTTGTGTTGAGCGTCACTGGTACCATCGTGCTCTATTCCACCGTTATCACTATCATCACTGTCGCTCATTTTGCCATGATAGATAGCAACACGTGTGTTCAGTTCACGTTCGAGATAGGACGCAAACTTTGTCACTCCCGCGCTATAGCGTCCTTCTCGCCCATTGCTCTTCGGCTCATAGTTGTCGGGGTTGCCGCCTGTGGTTGAGAGGAACACAATAGCTGCTCCGGGGTGCTTATTGTGTTTGTTGTCGCGCCGCAACTGTCTGAGTTCGTCGAGAATATGGCTCACTTTTTCGTCGGTCGTGCGACAAACACGCACCACAAAATTGAGTTCAGGCCGATTGGAGGACTCGATATACACATGGCCCCCCTGCTCCACCGGGCGCGGATCGAGCCGGAGTTCTTCGCACAGGTCGTGCCGCACTTCCGGGCTTGCTGTGGCGGTGAGTGCGATGCAGGTGGGGTTGATGGATTCTTGCCGCAGCCGCTGCACAAGGTTCAGATAGGCCGGACGAAAATCATGCCCCCACTGGCTGATACAGTGAGCCTCATCAAGCGCCAGATAGCGAATGCCTATGCGCTGATCGGCACGGCGCAGGCTGTTCAGAATATATGACCGCTCCAGTTGTTCGGGTGTGACATAGATGAGCTTGTAATAGCCCTGTTCCAGGCGGGCAAGGCGACGCTGTCGCTCATAGAAAGGCACATCACCATTGATATAGGTTGACAGATCGCCAAAACCATAGCGTTTCTGAATGCGCTGTTCATACTGGTCTATCATCAACGACTTCAGCGGTGAAACGACAACGGTAATGCCAGGGAGGAGCAGCGCAGGCAGGATATAGCATTCACTTTTGCCACCACCTGTGGCCGCAATACCGAGGATCGATCTGCCAGTAAGGACATGTGCCAGGATGCGGTGTTGGAAGGGACGCATAGCAGGAAAGCCAAACAAATGGTAGGAGAGCATGTCAACAGCGCGCCGGGTCTGGTCGCTATAGGTAGGCAGAAAGGTTTCGCTGACGGTTAGCGGCGGCTCCTGAACGGTGACTTCAGTCTCTGGTGTGGTTTCTAGCCGCAGGAGAGTGCTCCCTTCAGGATAAGTAGTTGTGACTGCACTGATCGTTACACGGCCGCCATAGCGTATGGGTGGTATAACAGCGCCATTAACGCGCCATAAAGTCACTGCTCTAGTACCGGAGTAATGCGCCGGGCAAAATTTGATAAACTCTATCCATTCATCTGCTGTTTCGTGAATTTTCCCGTTTTTGTGGGACGACGAGAGTTCAACTGTCTTTTCTTTCCCACGATAGGAACCAATGTAGGCGAGATGCAGGGGGGATTCTTTTGTCCATTGTTGTCCAGTCTCGATGGTAATCTGGTTGATCTCAGCCGGTAGCTGAGCATCGTCGCGTGCCTGCAACAGCGCATAGCTCCAGGAGAGCAGGTTATTCTCAAAATTATTGAGGGCACGCTTATCCTCGGCATATTTGGCGGCAGTTTGTCGGAAGCGGGCATACAGCAGGGTTTGATGTAGCGACTCACGACGGGCATTCCAACAGCAGTCGCACGCCTGGAGCTTTTCCGGGGATAAGTCATTGGCACACCCTCCTAGCGGCTGTATGTGTGGATAGCCGGCGATAAGTTGTCTGCGCCATGCCATGAGCGTCCGAGTTTCCTTTTCAGCACCAGGTTCGATAATGATCGCTGCACCTCCGGCGGGCAGGTTGGCGATCAGGCTTTTGAGATGAGTACCCCCACTACCCTGCTGGCGCTGCAACTCATTCAGAACGTTTGAGGCAAATATGAGATTTACGGGTTCATCCTGATAGGGTTCCTGACTGAGGTCGTGCTGATGCCAGCAGGCAGCGCCAGTCCACTGTTCCACATGTGTGAGCAGCGATTCGGCTGGATCTGGGGAAGATGCCTGCCCATGTGCCCGTTGTGCCAGGGTGGTTGCATAGGCGAGTGCCATGTCCTTGGCATAGGTAAGGTTGCCGCTGCTGCAATCGATACCGGTGAATGCGAGGCTCTGAATAGGGAAAGATGCACCATACAAGTCGCATACGCAGGCCCAGAGAATGAAAAAGTCCATCAATCCAAGCAGTGTTGTTCCTGTACCCACGCCCACATCGAGCACGCGCAGATGTGCTTCCTTCAAGGCCGCAACCCGCACGAGATCGAGCAGGCTAAGCTGAATCTTGGACACATTAGTGGTGCAGTAATAGGCGAGATACATGTCACGAAAATCGGTACTGTCGTAGTCGGCCTGCATGAAATGCTTTCCCTGCTGAGAGAAGTTGACCCAATACTGTGCCAGAGCGTCGATGCGTGCCTCATTCGCTTCAAGTATACGCCGCGCGGAGTCGTGGCGGCGTTGCGGTTCGGGTACGTCACCAAAGAGTATTTGGAACTGGGCGCTCTCGGTATAGGGCGACACGCGCGCGCGCCCACCCGGTGCAATCAGGTTTTCCAGCGTCGTGATAATTGCGGGATCAAACGGACTGAAAGGCTGCGATTGCTCAGGTGTATCGGTGTGTGTGGAAGGAAGCATTGTATCCATTGGTTATTCCGTTTGTTTCGTCTCATCCTTGATGAGTTGCTACGACGATGAACGCTGATCATCGGGCATAGACAAGGGAAGTGGTGCTTGAACACTTTCCTGCGTGGTCAAAGGCTGCTCCAGGGGCGGTGGATCGTTGGCGCGTTTTGTCAGCGCATCGTGGAGCGGATCGTGCTGTGCATAGCGCTTCAGCGCCAACGGGCGATTCTGCACCGCGTAGCAGTAGATACATCCGTGGGGGCAGGTGTCATAGGCACCAATGTCGCGGCTATCGTAGCAACCGCATTTCCCGCGATTGTTGGAAACTTTTAATTTGCGTTGTTTGTGCGGCCAGAGTAGGTCGAGCACATCTTTATCGACGCACGAACCACGTTTGATGTTGACGGCTTTATCCACGACAACATCTTCAGCACAGGTGTAAAGTGTTATATCATATTGAGTGGCGATAGTGGCAAGTTCACGTGCCAACATCGCTTTTTCTTCCAGCGGTGGGTCATAGGGCTGAAGCTCTGGCGGCAGTCGCTTGGCGTTGCGAGCCACTTTGCCATACATATCAAGAAAGCTGAAATAGCAGCGCCGCGTTGAACCTGCAAGTTGCGCTATAAGGTGTTTGAATGTGCGACGGTGCCAGTCAGCGTCGGTCAGCGGCGTGAAGATAATCGGGTCGTAGCGCCACTGCACATAGTCAGGACAGTTGTAACGTTGTGCAAGTGTCTGAAACGATTTGAGCGTCTGCTCGGAGTGCGGGACACGCTCTTCAAGTGGATGACTATCAGGACTGTCGGCATAACCGTTGATGGCATAGTGAAAATAGCAATCAATCCGGCGTTGTTCAAGCTCATCCAGATGCTTGAGAAAGGGTGCATAGTTCTTCGACCAGAAAACCACGGCGTGGACATCCTCTGGCTTGAACGAGACGGTGACAATTTGCGGGCCATACGGATTGTGATAGCGCACATATCCAGCGCGAACGCGGCCCATGAACCACTCGCCATAGAAAGCCGGGATATCGGTACGGTAGGATGCCGAAATTACATGCATAAAATTGCACCTTTTTTGTTAAATAGAAACCTATACAAATAATAGTTTCTAAATGCCCAATTTATTAACACCTGTAATATATCAGGCTTACCCGTTTCTTATGTCACTTTCCCCCTTTCATCATCTGCCGTGAGTGCGCCCCTGGTGGGCTTTCGCCATCCGCATCAGAGCCTGCAATTGCTGACCGAGAGCCTCCGGGACTTCGATATGAAGTGAAATCGCCATCACGGTATCCTATCAGTCGTATGGTTCCTGCATACATTCTACCATATCACCAGCGACCGGATCGCATGTCAACGTTGTGGGAACAGGTTATAGACGCGACAAAGATAGTGCTACTCCAGCGGAAAGTCAACGCTACTCCAGCGAAAAGTCAGCGGTTACTGTGGGTGCGCACTTTGGCCCGGAGTATTTGCAGTCTTATTTCGGAATGAGCGATTGTTCACGCTTTCTCTTCTGGGTTACGTGCCCGCAGCATGGGTGATCTTTCTTGTGATCGCCAATTGCCCTCAATAAAACACTCATCTACCAGGATTGCTGGAGAACACTGTTTCAGCCAATCTGTTCAACACCGCAGCAGCGAACCTCCGTGGCAGCGCACTGGTGTGGGGCAATGTTGATATCGGCGCATCGGAGCCTACTTCGTACATATGTGCGCTTATGTAGATCGCTGGCATGCCCCGATAGCATATCTTTCCCTGTTCTGGATCCTTGTCAATAGCGCCTGATAAGAGGAATTATCAGGTGCTATGTGGGCAGACTCACGGCTATGGCCGATTCTCATGCACCGCATGTTCTGGCTCTCCACGATGATGACAAGATATGAACTTGTGTTCGTATTCTGATTCGGGGCACACCAGATGCCCATGCTCCGTTGTATCGTCCGTGTACCGCTCTGACCGCAATCGGGCCACCCGGTGCGCCGATCAGACGACCGTGACTAGTTCGTCCGCGCTTTGCGGTCCACCGGGAACCCGAGAGACAGGTAGGCGAAGCGTTCGGTGTGCCGTTGCTGCGGTTCCATGCAGAGCAGGGGCATGCCACACTGAGCATCCTCGGCACGCTTGAGAACATGGAGCATCTGTGCTACAATGACCGTAGGTTATTCATCGATAGGATCGCGTATAGATGATGACGCGTTTTCCGCACTGATTGCACCCCTTGAGCCCCAGGCCCAGAAAATTATCATCCAACGCTACCCCGGGCTTCGGGACTGGTTGTACCAGCAGTTTGCGGCGCATCCCGACTGGCGTGACGACCTGCTGCATCCCGATACCCATCAGCAGTTTCAGCCCCTGCTGACGGATCTGGAACGGCGCGTGACGCACTGGGGGTCCACGAGCTTTGTCGATCTGAAAGAGGGTGCGCAGAGCTGGCGCATCGACTATCTCCTCCCCCTGGCTGCGCGCTTCGCGCTTGCGACCCCGGCGCGGCAAGCTGTGCTCCACCAATGCCGCAACCGTGGCTATTTTGACCGTCCGCAGACCGGGATGGCACGGCGTGATCAGCACCACCCCCATGCCCTCCATCCCGTTCAGCCGGCGTCTCGCCCCCTGCTCCGTCAGGTATGTGCGCTGCTCCAGCGCACTCCGGATCCTCAGGAGCGCATCCAGGCGCTGGTGCAAACGGGCTTCTGCCGTAATCAGGGTACTGCGCAGGCGGTCATCGCCATCGTTGCCCAGAGCGAACGTGACGCCGATCGGACATTGGTGCGCACAGCGCTGCGCGATGGGGTGCTCGCTTCAGCGGCAGACCATCCCGGGAAGGCGCAGGTTGATGCCATCGTGGATCGCATCCGCGCCGTGATCCAGCGCGTGCCGGACACCGAGCCCCAGGCGATGGCCCTGGTCCACGCCGGACTCTGTCCCACGGTCATGGCCGCCCATGCCGTTGTTGCCCGCGTTGCGCAGCGCGCCACCCAACCCGACCGCTATGTCTCCCCCGTGCGGCGATGCCTGAAACGCGGGCTGTTCACCCACGCGCCGGTCCGCCCTACCGTCGACGGGATCGCTCAGCGCATCCATGCCATCTTCGCGGTCGTGCGCGACGCCGACCACCGGGTGCCGGCCTTGCTCCAGGCCGGGATCTGCCGGCAGGAGACCCACGCCCGGCAGTTCGTGGCGCAGTATCCGGACCGCTCGGCGGCGGCGGCGAAGAACCTGATCCACCACGGCTGGAACGCGGGATGGTTCGATATGACGCCATCACGATGCACAGCACCGCAGCCCCCCGCTGCAATCCGACCTCCATTCCCGGAAATTGTGCGATGGACCGCGTTCCTGCTGCATGACGGTGCGGAGATGGACCAGCAGGTACGGGCGATGGTCGCACTGGAGCTCTGCCGCGACGACGCCACCGCACGCCAGGTCGTTGCCGCGCTTGACTACCGCAACCCGGACTCCCTGGTGAGCCGGCATGCGGCGGCCCTGGCGCGGGGCATACTCTGGTCCTATGCTGCGCATGGGTTAGTCGGTCTGCTCCAGGCATCAGACTACAACCCGGCTGATCTGCTTATGTACGTGCAACGCGCAGTGCCCTCTATCGACCAGACGAGCGCAAATCCGGCCACAACGCTGGCCGCCCTGCGCCGCGACCTGCCGGCCCTCTATCGGGCGTTTGAACATGTCGATGGCACGTTGTGGAAGCGCGATGTGCTGAATGCGCCGATTGTGAGTAATAACCGGACGTCCTGTCAGCAACGCATCGCGCTGGAGCAGCGATTCCAGATCATTGCTGCGCTTCAGGCACAGCATGGCTATGGTGAGGACGAAGCAACCGTCCTGTATGACCTGCTGGTTGACCGGGGCATATTCGGTCTCATTGACTGGCGATGCGGTATATCTCTGGAGCGCGCCGGGCATGCGTGGGAGGACCAGCGTCTGCGCCATATTCTGGACTATCATCTGGGAGCGCTTGAGCCGCGCACCCGCAATCTCATCGAGCAGTTCGCACAAAGCCTGAAGGCAGCGATGCAGCAAACGGGCGCAACGATATCTCTTACGCAATTGTTGAATAGCCAGCCCTCTAGCTCCTTTCGGAGACGGCTCAATCGCCGGATGCCTGTCGCCTATGGCGTCGTGCAATTTTTCCGCCGCAAGGATGCGCAGACGCAGCAGCAACGACACCACCTGTATCGCGCCCGCGTCCGCGACCATCCCCAGGCGGCGCGAGATAATCCGCTTGCCTGCGGGTCAATGCTCGTTGCCCGATGTGCCGCAATGAATGGGCTGCACGAGAAAGATGCCGCCAATCGGCTGTACCAGGTGCGCACCTACGGTGGCATTGGCTTTCTCCCGAAAGAGCACTGGTTCGAACTGGTTGATGCCCGCCTGCTGGGATTGCTGAAGTTTTATACGTTTGCGCGCATTGACGGACGCCACGATATTCACCAATCGCTGCGACAGGTCAACCACTATGCCGCCCTGCTTGGTCTGGCTCCATGGTCAACCCAACTTGCCAAAGCACTAAACGGCGCAATGCGCAAGCCTGGACGCTGGAACAGCGGCGAGAGTGAACGAATGGCTGCTGTGCGCAAACGAGGCGGTGTGGTACTTCCCGGTGCGCCGTGGCTGCATCGCGTCTGGCGGATGTTCCATATTGAGCTTCGACTACCCATAAGCGCTTCGCGCTGGTCTTCTGCCAGCGCGGTCAGTCATGTGCTACTGGTGGTCGATCTGGGGAGTCAACTGCCGCTCGGACTGTGGGTCAGTGCGCATCTGCCAGGGAGCACCGAGGTGGGTCTCGCCTTGTTCCAGGCGATCTGGCATCCCGGCGCGTTGGACTGGCCGCTGCGTGGCGCACCGGAAGTGCTTCAGGTGCCGGAGGCGCTCCTGGCTGATGGCGGCGATGACCTTACCCGTGCGGCGGAATGGTTGTTGATGAGAGTGCAAATAGTTAAGAGTGCCACGCAAGTGAACATGTTGAGCAAGCTATCAATAACTCGGTCAGTCATCAAGGATTTAATGTCTGCTGGACTCGGTACAATCCGGCGGAAACATGCTGGACAAAACATAACGGTCAGAGAGGTCCAGGATGCCCTGCTGGGCTGGATACGAACGAGTGATCAGGGCTTTGCTGTCCATACGCCAGGGCAGGATGACCCGGTATCTGTGATGTATGGATTAACAACTCCTGCCTTTAATACTCCTGCGGCAGGGCTTTTGCTACCGATTACTGGTGAAACGCAGACCGTGAACGGTGGTGTAATCATTGATGATTCTCGTTTCTATACGAGCGCCGATTGTTCACTTGCATCCGGTCTGGTATTCAGATATCGTGCGTTTCCCTACCGATATAAAAGCATGCGCGATGCTATCTATGTCGAAGATCAACACGGGGTGTTGCATTATCTGCTGCGGCATCCATATACGGCAGAAGGAAAATAGTAATGACAACACCGGATGATACAGGACAGATGCCAGTCAGTGAAGATCAACCAGGAACAGCAAACCTACCATTTGTGGCAGACGATACCGCGCCCCAGACCGACGGAGCGTCTGAACCAGCACGAACACGCTCAAAGAGAGTGCCAGACTTCTATGATCTGTCACCTGAAGCGCAGCGCAAACTGGAGCGCAAAGAGCGCGTTACGCTGGAATACCTGCAAGCACAAAAAGATGGAAATGTTTACGGGGCACGGAAACGAGCTGCGGACGCACTGGGGGTCAAAGAACGTCGAATGCATGATATCCTTAACGGCTACCAGGCGCATCGTACCAGCGAAGCAACGCGTCATAGGCCGGGAGCCGAGTTCTTTATCGATAGACGTGGTCGTCCTATAGGAGCGACATCCAGCCTGGATGCAGCTATGAATCTGGCAATCGAACTGGCGTTGCACGAACGGGAGCGCGAGTCTGTCTACGCTGATGGCACGCATCAGATGAATACGTTGCCGCCCGGCATTAATATTCCTGAAGACGTTTACGCCTATCTGAGAGCATTGTATCCCGACATCGCTTCCTTATCTAGCGTTCGCCGTGCAGTTAACCGCTTCATCGAAGACAATCCGGGCTACTATAAGCTTCTGCTGGAGGGTGAGAATGCGCTCCGGCGCGATGGCATGCCAAAGCTGCCAAGTGATGTGTCGGAAGTAGATCAAAACTGGTTTTGGGACGGTTGTGACTTGCCGCTGTATGTGAATCATAATGGTATTCTTTGCCGGTGTGTCCTGATTGATATTGCTGACCAGTATTCGGATTATCGCATCCACCACCGCGTGCTGCCAATGAAAGATATCGACGATGAGACAGAGGTTGTCAAAGCTGTTCACTTTACCATTGAGGACGCGGCTCGACTATTTGCAACAGCCATGTACCTTATGCAGCGCCGTCCGCTTTGGTTATACAATGACCGTGATCCGCGCTTTCGGCATCTCAGAAAGGAGGCGTACCTGGCCCAACTGACTGAAGCGGATGAAACACCTATCCGGATGCACTTATCCAGGCCAGGAGAGCCGTGGGGCCGGGCGTTTAAAGAAGGCACCTATGCTCATCTACTACGAAACTTTCTCCGGCAATATGGCGATGCATATTACACCAAACGGACAAAGCACCGTGTCAAGAAAAAACTTAAGGTCACTAATCTCCGTACTCCGGGGCAGATCGAGGAGGACTTCAGGGAATTTTACCAGAACCTGAACGAACTCCCGCGCAACAAAGCTCAAGACAGCCGATCTCGTCGTGAGGTGTATTTCGCAGGCATCGCACCTCGTCCGGGTCCACCGATCCGTCGCTTATTTCGGCTCCCATTTGAGACGGACGAAGGGTTTGTGAACATTGATGACGACGGGTTCAGTTTTCCTAAGACGGCCACAATCTATATCCCAACGACGCCCGACCGGAATCAGTTCCCTGATATGTTCGAGCACTGGGCAAATGCCGCCCTTTCCAAAAGCACGAACATACATTACTATGCGGTATATTTAGATATCGGCTGGCGGGTTGAGGTAAAACTCGGCGATGAGTGGTACGAAGCAGTTCCTCGAACCGAATGTGACATTTCACAAGAAGACCGGGAGTGGGCAAAAAGTACTGTTATAAAGCGCTGGAAGCAGCAGATTGCTACCCATCACACACGAGTGAAAGAAGAAGTTCTTGAACGTGTTACGAGTCTGCCGGTACGACACAACACACGAGTGATCGATCGCTACGAAGTACCCGAACCGCAGGATGAGGCAAGTGAACCATCAAGAGCACCTGACCAGCGCGTGAGGCAGCCAGAAGGTGATGAGGTATCGAGCAACCAGAATGGACAGACGAGCGTCGAGAGGACAGGAACAGATGGCACAAAGAAGCCACAGATTGACTGGTCAGATCTGTGATACGGACTGATAGGTACAGATAGTGAGTGGCGAGGGAAGCGATGAAACTACGCAGTGGCGAAATCTACTATCCACGTGCGAATGATACTGCTATTATGGCAAGCCTTGACCAGGCAGTGAGCGATCCAGGAATCGTGATCGTGTATGGACCGGGAGGCAGCGGTAAGACAGCATTGATTGAACAATGGAAACAGAGAGATCACAAAGTTGTGCGACCCGATGAAATAATACACGTTTACCTTTCGGATAAAACACCTGAATACCGATCTTCAACACATATGATTTATGACCGTACAATCGAAGCGATTGACCAACACCATCCACCGGCCTATGTTCCGATGCGTAAAAAGGATATAGACAAGGAACCAATAAGCAGATTCGGCAAAAAGAACCTGGAGAGTTTACGCCAGAAAGTCAGACAGAAAGTCGAGGAAAATTTTATTCGGGTAATTGTGCTTGACAATGTGCAATATGCCACACGACAGGCAATTATTACGGCAATCTTCCAACTTGGATGTACCGGGGGCGATCAGGAAATGAAACGGACGTTCATATTGGTTGGTCAGGAGGAGAAGAAGTGGCTAAACTGGATGCTGGATAATGAGTCGATCAAAAAATTTATTCTTGATGTCTACGAGATGGGACCACTCTCACTAGATGAGTACAAACCTGCCATTCGTTACCTTCGTGACGAAGGTTTGAAAGCGATTGTTCCTGATAACGAACTGACGGCAGAAGTTAATCAGGAATTGGGCAAACTTGTCGAAGCAACTGAGGGAAACTGGGCAAGTTTGACCCGGTTGCTTCGTCTGATGGACCAGGAGATGAAACCACAACCCGACGATAGTCGACGCCACATCACACTCGAGGTACTGTCACGGGTTCGTCAACGAGTCAGGATGAGTAGCAGGTAAACAACTAGCCCTGCCAAATGATGACAGGACTAACTGATGTATGCTATACTGCATCAGTATGAGGTATATTGTGATATATCAACACTCCCCAAACCGTGCATTATTTTTGCACGCAGATCGTGCATTATTTTTCTTCAAACCGTGCATTAATTTGTGACACGGTCCACATCTATCCTGGCGACCTCGGCGGGGCTTGAACCCACAACCTTCGGCTCCGGAGGCCGACGCTCTATCCAATTGAGCTACGAGGTCATTACGCGTAGAGTATACACGATGCCCCCCCGGATGTCAAAATGTTACGCCAGTTTCAGGATATAATCCTCCGGTTGCAATCCCTGACCGTTAACCCCTTAACCGTTAACCCTTAACCGTTAACCCCTTGCTCAGAGTACATCCTCCTCATCACCTGCCGGCGGCTCAACCCGGCGCACATGGCTGACCGTCGGGTCCAGCGTGAGCATGTCATAGTCGGGGAAGTCGATGTCGAGCAGTTCCTTGCCCGCCTCGATGCGGCTTGCTTTCACGGTGCCATAGCCGTAGGGCAGGCAGAAGATCTCGTCGCCCACCTGGAAGCGTGGCTCCACCGGCTTCCCGGGCGGCGCCGGTGACTGTGGTGTGGTCGCCGAGCGTTCGGCGCGTGCGGCGGCTTCCCGCTGTTCGCGCAGTCGCCGCATACGCGCAATCATTGCCGCCGCGTCGGGTGGGGGCTCCGGTGGGGTTTCCGGTGGCGGGGTGGCGGGTGTAGCCGGGCGGGGCGGTTGCTGCTCCGGCGGCGGTGGCGAGGCGGGCTGCCCGGCCGGTTGCGCGGGTGGTGGGGACGCCGCCTCGGTCGATTGTGCCGGCTTTTTTG
>JGI11876J12873_1000059_pt1 | contig 18648 bp, 18 predicted proteins | sample ElkSloMetagenome_4_FD_12873 | JGI IMG/M metagenome (IMG submission 12873) | reverse complement strand
TGCTGTGGGAACCCGCCGTGCATCCGCTGGAGATATGTCTGCCGCTGCCCACGCTTGACGGCCTTACCGAGGTGACTATCCACCACGCGGAGCAGCCCGCCCGCCGCTACGGAGTGCGCGAGAGCGCGCAGCAGGCCGACCTGGTTGTCTATGCCTGTGGGCAGAACGCCCCGCGCTACGCCGTCATTCAGACCACGCTACCGCTGGCGACGCAGCCCGTGGGTGAGTCAGTCGCCACAGATGAGCAGTCGATTATCGTGCGCGGGATGGTGATGCAGGGGCGCGGGCAAGACCCTGCGTTGCCTCCTGACCAGGCGCGCGCAGTCGTGACAGTCTCTACTGAACAGATGGTGGACTGGCCGCTCTGGGAGCCAGCACTGACACTGGAGAGCGGCGAGCACCTCGCGCCCGAGCAGATTATCGAGCGTGAGGATCATCTCTACGATCTGGTCTACCTGATTGCCAGACCCGCCGCGCCCATTCACGTTGCATGGACGATCACGACCGAGGAGGCAGGCAAATTGCGCTGGCGAACCACGCTAGATCCGCCCCCCACGCGGGAGGCCGCGCTGGCTGATAGCCTGGTCGTGAGGGTTGCGGCGATTGACGCGGGGGTGGTCGAGCATGGTGACGTGCCCATCACCCTCACGTTGCAATTAACCAATCGTGGCGCGCTACCTCTTCTTGTGCAACGAGACGACCTGGTGCTCATACGGGACGAGCGACCGCAACCACTGCCCATTGATAACGAAAATCTTTTCCGTTCACCGCTCCAGCCTGACCAGCAGGTGACGCAAATGGCGCTCCTGACGGTGAAACCAGGCAACCTCACGCTGCGCGCTGGCGCGGTGCAGTATGCCTTCACAATAGCCGCCACGAAAGGGGGTGGTACGGGGGAGGAATAACTGTTGGACTGTTCGGTTTGTCGGTATAGCTATTCAACTCAATTCAATTCAAGGAGACAACAACAATGGAACTCGTAATGGATTATGCCCTGTTTAACGCTTTGATGGACTACATGGTATCTGGTGCGGCGCTGCTTCAGACTGATGCGGTCATCACTGCGATTGATCAGCTGGTTGCGACTATCAAGCCCATCGGGTGGGCGGTCGCAGGTCTGGGTGTCATTCTCTGGGCCGTGAGCAAGATGCTGTCGCCTGTCTTCCCTGACATTGCAGGGCAGTATCAGGGCACCATCTCGAAAGTTGCGATGGGCGCGCTGGCGCTTGGCATTGCACCGACCATCTTTGAAGCGGTTCAGGGTGCAATGGGCACGTAATCACCTTTGACAGGTGTGAACGGGCGGGCTGGCAGCGTGGCCGGCCCGCCCCCGATAGAAGGAACGAGAGAACATGGTTGGGTTTGGCACCGTTGACATTGCATCCCTCATCAAGGCAATTGACAGCATCACCAACATGCTTACCCCCATCGGGTGGGCGGTGGCGGGGCTGTCAATTTTGCTCTGGGAAGTAAACAAGCTTCTGGCACTTGCGTTCCCTGGTTTCGCAAACCAGTATGAGGGCACGGTATCAAAGGTGGCAATGGGCGCGCTGGCGCTCGGCATCGCGCCGACCATTTTGACTATTGTACAGACCGCAGTGGGGGTGTGATGTCACCAGATGTACTCAATTCGCCAGAACTGCTCAATGCCCTGGGAATGATCAAGATCATTGCGCAGAGTATAGCGTTCCTTGGCATTATCCTGTGGGCACTCAGCAAGATGGTTTCGCCAGTCTTTCCCGAGATAGGAGAGCGTTTTAACGATGCCATTGTGCGCATTGTGATGGGCGCGATAGCGTTCAATGTCATTCAGACGATTGGTGAGGCGTTTCAGCAATGGTAGGTTTTTGGGGGCGTACTGTAACGTTTTCGGTACTCTTTGCGTGGGGGTCTGGTGGCGTGCAGGTGTCTGTCTACCCCGGGCGTCTGGATGTGTTGCGACGCATCACTCGAATACGCTACATCGCATGCAGGGCGACATTGGGTGCCTGTACGGTCTGTATTGTGATACTGCTCTGGGAGCGGACAACCAGAATATAGAAGGAGATTATTTGTGCCATACCGCCAGATAGAAGAGATCCGCGACCGCAAAGGGGAGAAAATGATGCTTTTCCTGACAATGGAAAACGTTGTTGGGGGCGGCGCGTTTGCGCTGGTTTTCTTTATGCTCTCCGCCATGCTTGGCATTGGTGGTTTGCTGCGATGGGTTGTGCTTGTTATCGGCATTCTGATGGGCATTATTATCACCTTTGACGTGGGGGGGCTGGCGCTCTACGACCGCGCAATCTGGTGGCTGCGCGGCCAGATGCGGCGCAGGGTTGCGGGTGAGCGCATTTCCCCCGAGATGCTGGCAGGCACGGGTGACACGGGGCAGCGCGAGCGCGCCATGCGCGTTGGCGGCCCCATCCGTATCGTGCGCACATCGCAACGCGGCAGCGCGCGCCCGACCAGGGTAACGATTGACCGTCGAAAGATTGGAGGAGGATCATAAATGGCTATTTTGCAGCTTTCGAGTTTTCCCATCGAGCAAATGCGCAACTTGCAGCAACTTGAAGAGCGGCTTGGGCAGTGGTTCGCGGGCAAGTCCTACCCTGTGCGGCTGCTGGCCTTCAGTCACACCTTCGACATGAGCAAACCAACGCGCCGAATTCGCAGCGATATGGAACAGATCACCGCCCTGGGCGCGGCTGCCGAACCTGTGCTGCACGCGATTGACGCGCACCTGGCAAAAAGAGACGGAGTTCCTCCCCCCTGGGACGTGTTCCAGCGCCTCTCCCCGCGCCATCAGCAGGCGTTTCATGAGGTGTTTCGCGGTCAGACGGTGCTGGAGCAGGCGATTGCAACGCAGGATATGCGGCTGTGGGTAGCGATTGGTGACGCGCTGGCGACGGTGCTCTGGCCGCTGCCCTGGATGAAAGAGATGATCCGCTTCTATGAGGCGCTCACAATGCGGCATATCCGCAGCGCCACCTACATGCTGCTCACCTGGGAGCCAGACACAACCTCGCCTGAGAGCATTGCCAACACAATGAAGCTCGCCACACAGCGCGGCGTCCAGGTGGTGCAGAAGCTCCCCGCAGTCATCAAAGGCCCCTACACAGAACTGGACACAAAGCTGCGCCCTGAGCAACCCCACCTGCCCTGGTTGCAGGTAGTAACGGCCTACGATGTGCGCGGCAACTGGGATGCAACGACGCTACACGAGGTGCTCAACGCGCCGTTTGATGTGGCGATCTCCATTGACATCAGCACAGTGGGGCGCAACGCGGCGCAGCGGGCAGCGGAATTTGCCTACAACGCGGCGCGACTGGCGATCTCAGGCAAGCAGAAGGACGTGCGCGGAGAGCGCATTTTCATTGACGCGCAACACGTGATGCACGCCCTCACGCAGCAGAGTTTGCACGATGTGCAAATTTCTGTGCTGGTATCGGGCGATAGCGAGGAATCACTGCGTAGCAACGTCTCCGAGATCGAATCGCGGATGGGGATGGCGCTCAAGCTCACGACGATAGCGGGCACCCAGGGCGAAATGCTCAAGCTCTGGTCAACCGCAAAAAAACACCAGATCGCCGCGCCATTGCGCACCCGCAACATGCTCAGCAATGGCGTGGGCTGCCTGGCGGGGATACTTGGCTACCATCGCGTGAGCGGCACCGACGGCATTCTGTGGGGACTGGACGCCGTGCGCCGCGCTCCGATCTTCTTTGACCTGTTCAGTGGCAACGCCGCGGGGCATATGCTCATCCTGGGCAAGACAGGCTTTGGAAAAACCTGGTTTGTCAATCAATTCACGATGCGCGGCGCGGCGATTGCGGGCTGGAAGATTATCGGCATTGACGCCTTCAAGAACGGCGAGCGCATTGAAGGCGCGGCGGGCGCGGGCGCGCGCTGCAACTGGATCGGCCTTAACAGCGTGGTCAATATCTTTGACATTGTGATTGACCCCAACGAGGACGGATGGTTGCAGGCGCAGGTGGCGATTGTGCTTGACCAGTTGAGCATGCTGCTGGGCCAGCCAGGCCGCAACGACGAGGGCAAAGAGCAGTTGCTACCGCGAGTTTTCTCCATCACCGAGCGCGGGGTGCTCGACCGCGCCATCACCGCGCTCTATGCCGAGATGGAAAACCCCCTCGCGCCGCTTGACCAGATGCCCATCCTGAGCGACCTGATGCATCGCCTGGAGCAGTATGCCGAGGCGGAGGCAAAGGATGTTGCGCGTGAGATTCGCATGCTCTGCTTCGGCTCCGAAGACCGCAGCGTGACGACGCCGTCGAGCCTGGGCAAGAGCTTCAATGGCCACACCACAGTGGACTGGAACTTCGGCAAAGACGTTAACTACTTCGACTTCCACGCCGTGCCGAATATCCTGCGCCCCTTCTACTATGCCCAGGCGATTGGTGCAGTCAATCGCTACATGCGCGATCCGAAGCGCGATGTGAAGCGGCGCACGCTGCTAATCATTGATGAGTTTGGCTACGTCACTCAGGTGCAGGCGGTGGCGCAGATGGCGGCGGATATCTGCAAGGTGGCGCGTAAGTTCGGCATTGCGCTGATTGTGATTGACCAGAACCCGACGACGTTTTTGAACAACCAGGCGGGGCTGGCGATCTGGGAGAACACGCGCGTGAAGCTCTGCTTTCATCTGGACGACAAGCCTGCCCGTCTGGTGGGGGACAACGTGAGCGACTTCACCCCCTCACACGTCGAGTTCCTGAGCCGTGCTGACCGCGGGCAGTGTGTGGTGCTGATTGACAATGATGTGTTTGTGATGCTCGTTGAGACAAACCCGAAGGAGACGCGAGCGTTTGCGGGGAGCTAGTCGCTGAAGCCCGACCCCCGAAGGAGTAAGGATGATACATCGGACACGAAACGAAGCGCTAATAATGACCGCGAACGACCTGGAGATACAGGCCAGCCAGGTTGAGGATGCAGTGCATGCGCTCTGGGTGGTCTGGCGTGAGAGTGGGCAGGGCGATATTCTCATTGATAACCACCTGCAAAACCTGTCTATCCTGGCGCAATGCTTAAACAGCACCGTCATCAGGCGCTTGTTGCCACTGATTGACGATGATGTACCCCTGAATGATGTACTCATGGCTATTGAAGTATGCCACGGAGAGGAGTAACGATGTCTGGATTTGCGACCCATATGCTGATTGGCGCGGCAGGCGGGATGACGCTTGCGGCGGTAGCTGGTGGTAACGAGTGGTGCCTGGAGCCGCATTGCCTGGCGTCAATGTCTCGCGGCGGCGGCCTGGTGATGGGATCAATGGTGCTGGCGACTCTGCCTGACATTGACGAGCCGAATAGCTGGATCGGCCAGCGCGTGAAGTGGACGACGACCGTGGTGACTGGCATAGTGCTTGCCGTGCTTGCCTGGCTCGTCACCGCGGCACTGGTCGAGTCGGACTCGCCCCCTGGCTTTCTGGCCGACTGGCTTGAAGAGATGCCAACCTGGGCATTCTACATTCCCGTAGTTGGCGCGGGGTTGCTTTTTGGAATGGCGCTCATTGGCCCCTACCTGGGAACGCTCTTGCTGGCGACCATTCGCTCCGCAGCAGGTGGACATCGCCGCCTTACCCACAGCTTTGTGCTTGGCTTTCCCCTGCTCGTGCTCTCAACGCTGCTGATGATTGTTAACCAGCCATTGATTGCAGTCGTGCCCGCAGCGATGGCCTGGGGGCAATTCCTCCACATCATTGGCGACGTGGTAACGCCGTCGGGCGTGCCCCTGGCATGGCCGCTCTCCAAAAAAGATGTGCATATCCTGCCCAAAACACTCAGGCCGACGGGGGAGATGATTATCGGATTTGCCGCTGCTGTGTGGTGCGTTGCAATGGGCGCGTGGATCGGCTTGCAGATCTACCAGGGGTGGCAAATATGAGGCGTGTGCTCTGGTCGGTTGAGGCGTCTGGACTGCGCGACCCTGTGCGCCTTTCCGATGGGCTGTATAACTTGCTCCAGGTAAGCGAAGCGCAGACCATTGTAGTCACGAATGGTGAGCAAGCACAGGCGTATCTGCTGCTGGAGGGATGCGTGGGTTGCGCTATGAACCGCTGCGAAGCAGGCTGCCGTTCGGCGCTCTTTCAGCGCGTGATGGCGCAATCGTTCGAGCAGTCAACCTTGCGCGTGGTCAAATTAGGGCTGCGCCCGCGCCCCTACCAGCTAACCGTGCTGGCCTGGCCGACCAGCGAGGCAAAGCCGCTTGACCTGGCACTGCTGGCAGAGTGGAGCGAGGCGCGCCTTGCCATCCACTGGCACCTGTGGCCGCTCAGGAAGGGCGCAATTGCGGCTACTGCGCTGCTGCGGGTAGGCGAGGGCAACGACGACCCACGGGCGCGACTCAAGGCGTATGGTTGGCGCGGCGTGGTTATTCCGCGCTGGCTGCCGCTCTTCTCGCCGCGAGGCGTGCCGAAGCCCCTCCCGCCTGGTCTGCTCTACCCGCGCTACCCCTCGCTGCTGCTGCCGCACGACGACGAGGTGCAGCGCGTTGAGGTGATGCCTGTACCCGAGCCACCCGCGCAAGCAAAGAAGAAAAAGCCTGCTGCAAAGGCTGCCCAGGGGGAGCCTGCCGAGGGGGAGCCTGCCCAGGGAGAGCATGCCCAGGGAGAGCCTGCCCAGGGGGAAGTGAAGCCTGCTGCAAAGGCTCCCTCCCTGCCGCCTGCCCTGGCGTGGCTGCTGGCGCGGCTGCAACCGAAGAAGAAGGCCGACGATACTCCCGACCAGGAGACACAGCCCCAGGAAGCGCAGCCCCAGGAGGCACATGTCAATGAATGAGGAAAATGACAGCCCTGAACGGGATAAACAGGCCGATCCTGATGCCACACTCCCGCGGGGATGCTGGATCGCACTTACTGTGGTAGCAACCTTTATGCTAATCCTGACACTGATTGCTGCACTGGTTATCCTCATCGCGTTGTTGATGGTTGTAAACGATCCACCATTTGTACATGATCCGTCTCTGCTTTGTTATATGGAGGTGATACTTTGAATTACCTGAAAACAAACCAGTTGCCGCGCCTGGTCGGGTGGGGCGCGGCTGTTATTATCACGCTCAGCTTTGCTGCCATTGTCAAAGTGATTGTTATCATTCAAATTGAGGGATGGGAAGGATTCACTCTGTCCCATACCCTGCTGCTGACTGCGCTGGAGCTCGTCGCCCTTGCTGCTGCCCTGGCGCTGGCGCTCTGGCACCCCCGCAGCCGTGCATGGCTGCGCGCCCTCCTGGATCGCCCGCGGCTCGTAGCGGGTGGCGCGGGCGCGTTTGTGCTGCTTGTCTGGGGCAGCATCAAGCTTCACGAGAGCATTATCATTGACGGCACGCGCTACTGGTGGCTCTTTGATGATGCAATGATCTCAATGCGCTATGCCCACAACCTGGTGCAGGGGCACGGTCTGGTCTGGAACCCTGGGGAGTATGTGGAGGGGTATAGCAACATGCTGTGGGTACTCCTGATGGCACTGGTACACCTGCTGCCCATCTCGGTTGCGCATACAAGCCTGGTTGTGGGGCTGATCAACATTGCGCTTGTTGCAGCGCTCATGCCCATTGTGGCGCGCCTCTCCGACCACCTGGGCGGCGACGCCCTTACCCGCGCCCTGGCGGTCGCAACGCTCGCGCTGAACCTCTACCTGTTCTACTGGACACTCCAGGGCGCGGAGGTTATCCTGCTTGCGCTGCTCTGGCTGTGGGGGCTGGTCTGTGTCCTTGATGACCGCGCAGCACAGCGGGTGAGCCTGCGCCCCTTCCTGCTGTTCAGCCTCGTGCCGCTCGTGCGCGCCGACGCGGTCGTACTCGCAGGGATTGGCGTAGCGCTGGCGCTGCTGCTGCTCTGGCCGCAGGTGCCAACCCGACGGCTGCATCTCCTGGGCTTCATTGCGCTGGTTGGAGTGCCGTTCCTGCTGCATCTCCTCTGGCGCGTGGCCTACTACGGCGATATCGTGCCCAACACTGCTCACCTCAAGGTAACGGGAATGCACATCGGAGATCGCCTTATCCTTGGCCTGGGCTATTTGATGCCAATTGTGTACTCTTTCCCGCTGCTCACGGCACTGCTTCTAACATCCCCGCGCCGCGAGCACCTCAACCGCCTGCTCTGGTCTGGAGCACTGGTCTACATCGGTTATCTGGTGTTTGTTGGTGGTGATATTTTCGGATATGGACGTTTTTTTATCCCTGTGCTGCCGCTGTTTGTGGTGCTCGCCTTTCGTAGCATGCAGCAGGTAGTAATGGGCGCGCCGCGTGTGGGGGTTGGTGTGATGATGCTTCTCTGCACCCCGCTTATCTTGCCTCCCATACTGACACATAGACACATTCACCGTGATAACGTTGCACTTGCGGTAAAGCTCAAGCAGATTGCGCCGCCTGACGCAGTGGTAGCCGACACCTGGGCAGGTACGCCATTTTATTATTCAGGGCTGCGTGGCGTTGATCTGCTTGGCAAAAACGACGCCTACATTGCCCATCTGCCCGCCGAGTATGGCTTGATGATTGGACACAACAAAATGGATCTGAACTACTCGCTTGGCGTGCTGAAGCCTGACATCGTGCTCGGGTCATTTCCAGGAGTTGTAACGGAGGAGATGATCCAGCAATGGGAAGAGGATGAATTGTACTGGCGTTCAGAACTGTATCGCAACCCGCTGTTTCTAGAGCACTGTCGTCCCTACAAGTTGCCCGTTGATACCTGGCGCGCAATCCATGTATGCGACTGGTCGCCCCACTGGTCGGCAATGCAAACCAGGTGGGGGCCGTGAGTGCGGCATTTGAAAGGATTAACCCCTGGGGTAATGAATACAAGGAGGTGTGCTGTGTTTGTACTGTTTATTGTTGCGCTTGTGCTGCCTGTAGCTCACTGGGCAGGGTTGTATGGGCTGCCCTGCCCAGGCATTGAGTATGTGCTTCAGGCGTGGGTTGTGTATCTGTTTGTTACCACAACCCGCGGTCGAGTTGTTCCTGCTGAACATCGGAGACGAAAGTAGGGAAAATGCTTGCCAGAATTGCCATAACCACCGCTGCTACCCTGTTCTTCCTGCTACCCCTTGCGGCCCGCGCTCAGGAGCCGTGGGTGCCCATCGTCAACGCGCCGACGATCCGCCTGGCAACCTACCAGGCTATCTACTGCACCCCGCGCCACGGCGGAGTGAGCGATGCCTGCGCCAGCGCCGCAGACCGCTACCACCTGCTGGTCAGGGCGGGCATTGACCCCGCGGTTGAACTCGCCTTTGCGCTCAAGGAAACCGAACTGGGCACGACGGGACCGGGACGCGCGCCGCAGCGCAACCTCTACAACATCGAGTGCAACCAGTGGGATCAGGGCACCTGCGAGGGGCCGCACCATCAGCGTTTCTCGACCTACCCGAGCTACGAGCACGCGACATGGGCGTTTGCAACGCTCTTGCTCACCAGGGGCTACGCCGACCGCGGCCTCTGGACGGTGCGCAAGGTGTTGCCGCGCTACGCGCCCGCCTTCGAGAATGACACTGCGCTTTACATTGCCCAGGTCGAGACGTGGGTGCAGTTCTGGCAGCGGTGGGAAGCGCAAACCTACGGCACGTCGCCGCCCACCCCGACGCCGACGCTGCCCCCCACGGTAACGCCCATCCCGACGCCCACGCCGCTGGTGTCAAATCAGATACGGATGTGTGGGCAGGGAACGAGCGACGCGGCAGTCACGCTCTACGGCGCTCCTGGCAACGAGAGCGACGTGGCGCGAGTGCTGCCTCCTGGGGAGGGCGTGACGCTGCTATGTGAGGGTACAGCGGTGGTTTCAACGACGGTCAACGGCACGCGGTGGGCGCTGGTACACGCCGCGGGCGACACACGCTACACCTGGATGGAAGCAAATGATCTGGAAGGGAGACAAACCGAATGAGCCTGTACGCGCTGCACGGCCTGGAAGAGACCCTGAATCGGGAGACGCTCCGCGAGATACTGCTGCGCCACCTCAGCAGCGCCGAGCTACTGGTGGCGCTGGTGCGGGTTGGGGAGCAGAGTCGCGCCTACCTGGTGGGGAGCAACAAACCCTTTGAGGTGTTTTTTCCGCGCAAGGTGGGTGGTCTGGCAATCCGTCCGTACAAACGCGCCGCGATAGGATGGCCAACCAGGGCAGCGCAGCCGCTCGACCGCGACCTGCTCGCCGCCTGGGAGGATGCTCGCCTGCTTTTGCACTGGCGACCGTCGAAAAAGGGTTTGATGGGCACGGCGCTTTTGCTGGTGGGGGAAGGCGAGGCGCGCCCTGTTCAAGCGATGCGCGAGCGAGGCTGGCGAGTGCTGCCGATGCCGATGTTTCTAGCACCGACGAAACCCATCCCAACGCCGCTGCTGCCTGGTCAGCCAGCGGGGTTTGGGGAGATGGCCGAGGCGCTGCTTGGCCTGCCCGTGAAGAATGGCGTGGAAGCGCCTGCCGCGCTGCCTGAGCAGCAGGAGAGCGCGCCCCCTGAGCAGGAGCCAGCGCCGATGGGCTTCTCTGGCAACGATGCAGCGCCCCCTGAATGGCAGGAGAGCGCGCCACACGCCCCTGAATGGCAGGAGAGCGCGCCACACGCCCCTGAATGGCAGGAGAGCGCGCCACACGCCCCTGAATGGCAGGAGAGCGCGCCGATGGGCTTCTCTGGCAACGATGCAGCGCCCCCTGTTCCTGGCGATGGCGTTGCAACAGGGGACGACCTGGGCTTCTATGAAGACGACGAGGTGCCATTTAGCTTTGATGATGATGACGACAATCCTCTCGGTGCCCTTTTGGATAATAGCGAAGGTGGTACTGTCAGGGTTTCGACTGATCCTTTTTCAGAGGCATTGTCGGCTCTCATGCAGAAGCGCGTTGCGAGGCAGGCAGAGGAAGCCTGGGAAGACGATGATGAGGGGACTGAGGAACCTACCCCCGACGAATGGGACACGCCCGCGCCCGAACCCGACCTGGGGCAGCCTGCTGCTGGCGAGCTACCCGACCTGGGGCAGCCTGCTGAAGAAGCACCCGACGAATGGGACACGCCCGAACCCGACCAGGAACTGCCCTCTATTGAGGCACCCGACCTGGGACTACCCCCTGCTGCTGCGGAAGCGCTCCCCACAGAATATGCCCAGGGCGACCAGGGCAATGGTGAAGAACCCGAGGGATGGGACACGCCCGCGCCCGTGCCAGGAGCTGCCCAGGGCGAGCTACCCGACCTGGGGCAGCCTGCTGCTGGCGAGCTACCCGACCTGGGGCAGCCTGCTGCTGAAGAAGAGGCACCCGACGAATGGGACACGCCCGCGCCCGAACCCGACCTGGGGCAGCCTGATACTGGCGAGCTACCCGACCTGGGACTACCTGCTGAAGAGGCACCCGACCTGGGACTACCCCCTGGCGAGCTACCCGACGAATGGGACGCGCCCGCGCCCGTGCCAGGAGTTGCCCAGGGTGAGGCACCCGACCTGGGGCAGTCCCTTGCTGAAGAGGCACCCGACCTGGGGCAGTCCCTTGCTGAAGAGGCACCCGACCTGGGGCAGTCCCTTGCTGAAGAGGCACCCGACCTGGGGCTGCCCCCCGCTGAAGAGGCACCCGACCTGGGGCAGTCCCTTGCTGAAGAGGCACCCGACCTGGGGCAGTCCCTTGCTGAAGAGGCACCCGACCAGGGGTTGTTCTCTGGTGAGGAACCCGAGGAACGAGCCGCGCCCGGGCCCGACCAGAGACAGCCTGCTGCTGGCGAGGAACCCGAGGAACGAGCCGCGCCTACCATTGCACCAATGCCGCCATCCCCACCTGCACCACCAGCAGCGCCCCCACCACCACCACCGCCGCCGCCGATGCCTGCCGCCGTGCCAGGAGAGGCCGCCGCGCCAGGAGAGGCCGCCGCGCCAGGAGAGGCCGCCGCGCCTGGGGATGCCGCCGCGCCTGGGGATGCCGCCGCGCCTGGGGATGCCGCGCCAGGAGAGGCCGACGCGCCTGCTGCTGAGGCCAGACCGAAGACCACAAAGAAACCAGCAAGCAAGAAGGCAACCACAAAGAAACCAGCAAGCAAGAAGACAACCACAAAGAAACCAGCGGCAAAAAAGAAAACTACCACCTCGCGCCCCGAGGGGTTTTAGAAAGGTATAGCAATGCCAACTCAAAAAAAAGCCGCTCCAGTCACCTCTGCAACGCGCTATCAGCAGAAGCAGGCGCAGCAATCAATGAAAGCTGGTATCATCCTGCTGATCGTTGTGCTGCTCTACCTGCTCATTGTCATGCCCTCGCCTATCTTCGGATTCCCCTGGAAGTCCTACATTCTCGATTACCCGCCAGTGCTCAAGATTCTGGCGATGTCCATACCAGAGTCAGGTGGCTTCTCCTTCCCCCTGCTGCAATGGCTTATCTGGGGGCTATGCGGCGCGTTCGCCTACTTCGCCGTGATGCTGTTTCAGCATATGATGCTGCTCGCTTCCCAGGGCACCAGGCCGCTCAAGGAGCCACGCACTTATCTGCGGCTGCGCGTCCCCGCCACATCTTCACTCGACCCCAAAAGCGGCGAGTCGCTGCTGCGCTCGCTCCACGGCGTGCTGCCTCCTGCCCCTGTCAAGCCCGACGGTAAGGGCGTGCCCATTGTATTGCGCTGGTCAGGACTGCCTGATCAGCCTATCCGCCAGGGCGTGAGCGTGCTACTGCCATCCACACAGCGCATTAGCGTTGAGAAAACCATGGAAGGGCTAACCGACGGCACGATGGTGGACGAGCAACCTGACCCGCTCCTTAACGCGGTCAAATATGGCATGACCGTTGCCTGGGTCGATCTGATGCTTGCCGCGCCAGATACCTACCCACTGGCGATTGCTGAGGGCAAATCCAAGCCCCTGCTGGAGGGACTGCTCCCCGCGCTGGCGGCCCCCGCGGGCGTGGCCGCAACGGATGTGCAGGTGATGCTGCGCCCCATCACCAGCACCGACTGGCGGCTCAAGGTGCAGATGATGGCTGATCGCCTCAAAATCGACACGACCGCGCCCGAGCGCAAAACAACTGACAAGAAGGCCGCGGGGCCTGGGTACGACACGACGATCCGCGTGGTAGTGGTGGCTGATTCCCCCGACCTGGCATCGGGCTACCTGGGCACGATTGTAGGCAACTTTGCAGCGACCGCCCAGACCATCGGCACGGCGCAGCAGCGGCTTCGCCCCACCAGGATACAAACGTACACCGTGCCTGATGAAAAGCCGCCAGAAGCCCCTGGACAGGTTTCCCCCGAACCAGTCGCGCTTGAACCCGAGCAGGGTAAGAAGGGCAAGAAACCGAAGAAAGCAAAGAAGCCGAAGAAAGGCAAGCCAGAGGAAGCCGCGCCAGACAGTGCAGCAGAAGCAAAGCCACCAGACGCCCCAGGAGCAGGGGGTGCCGAGGGCAATCTTGACCTTGAAAAAGATGCCCCTGGGAATGGCGCGTCCGAAGACGGCAAGAAAGGCAAGAAGTCGAAGAAAGGCAAACCAGCGAAGGCAAAGCCCGAGAAGGCAAAGCCAGCGGAAGAAAAGTCGCCGTTGTCACCCGCCTTGCAGCGCGTGCTAATGAGCGTGCCAGCAGCGCGCAACCCGCTGGTCGTGCCCTTGATTGCTCCCTGGCTTGGACACAAGCCCGTTGTACTCAGCGTGGCGGAACTGGCCACCCTCTGGCACCCCCCAACGTCTAGCCTGCTCCAGCGCGTTGAAACGATTATGGCGCGCTGGCTGCCCGTGCCCCAGAAAGCCTTTGTGGACGCCAGCGATCCGCGCAACCTGGTGATGGGCACGGGGCGCAAGGCCGACAGTTCATGGGCACCGATTGGCCTTGAATTTGCTGATCTGCGCTACGTGATGTGGATCACCGCTCCGATGGGGCGCGGTAAATCGGTCTGGCTCCAGCATATGTTCAGTGGACTGATGCGCGCTGACGCGGGCTGTATGCTTGTGGACTGCAAGGGCACCGACCTGGTCAAAGATTCGTTACCCCTGGTGCCGCTCAACCGCGAGCAGGATGTGGTAATCGTCTCGTTCGGTGGCACGACCATCACAGGCGAGGATCTGCGCGTCTCAATGAACCTGCTCTCTCCTGAGTATGGGCGCAGCCTGGGGCTGGACGCCACCAAACAGGCCGCAACGGTGCTTGGCCTCTTCCCCGCGATTGACCCGCGCTTCGATGATGCCGTCGGTATCAAGCAGTTCGCCAATATGGGATTGCTGGCACTGAGCGCGGGCGAACCCAACGCTACCATGTCCCATTTGATGCGCTTCTTTGGCGATGAGGAGTATCGCGCCCAGGTAACGGCCAACATCCCTGGCGAGATGGCGCAAGTCAAAGATTTCTGGCAGCGCCGCTTTGATGAGATGCCCGACAGCCAGAAAAGCTCACTCGCCAGCTTCGAGCGTCGCCTTGACCAGTTGCTTACCTATCCCGAACTGGCGGCAATGCTCATTGCCCCTGGTTGCTCGATTGATATGCGGCAAATGATGGACAACAAAGGCATCCTGATGGCAGGCGTAAAGGCGACCGAGGGGCAGATCGCCACCATCGGCGGCACGCTCCTGCTCACCCAGATGCTTGCAGCCGCACTTTCACGCGATAACGTACCCCAGAAGCAGCGCCCCGACTGGCCGCTCATCATTGACGAGGCGCACATCATCCTGGGCGATAACGCGGGGTTGGCAAAAGTGATGTTTAGCCAGCTTCGCTCGTTCCGTATCGGGCAGGTGATTGTCCACCAGGGCATCAATCAGTTTCCCCCGCCCGTGCTCATTCCGCTGCGGGATAACGCGCAGTATCGGGTCATCCTGGGCAGCGAAGCAGGCGACGCTTCAACCTATGCCAGCCAGTACAGCGCAACAGGCGTGACTGCCCAGGACTTCACCCAGATGGAACGCTTTGAACACCAGTATCTCAAGTTTCTGGGCACGCAACTCTTTTCCAGTCGAATGCTCCCGATGCCAAAGCCGCTTGAAGAGGAACCGTTGCCCCCAGTTGAGCAACACTGGAGCGCGGCGCGGGCACCTGCAACGAATGATCAGGAGAAAGCAATTGACCAGCTTCATCGAAAGATCGACTATCTGGTGCAGCAGGGGGGCGAATCGTTGCAGCAGGCGGTGGACGAACTCGCAACGCTGTGTCGCCAGCGACCCGACCAGTACGACGCCTACTGCGCCCGCACGAAAGCGCACCGCCTGACACAGCGCCAGTTCATCCTCAACCATCCAGGCGCTATTCAAGACAAGGAGACGCGCATTCGAGTGTTGAGCGCGCTCAAGACGGGCGTTCCACGAGTTGAAACGGCAGCCTTGCAGTGGGCGCTGCTGCAAGACACCGCAGTGGCCGCCGAAGCTGCTGCTGCCGAGGCCGCGGCGAAGAAAGGCAAAGGGAAGGGCAAGGGCAAGAGCGGCAGCGTTTCTAGCGCGGTCATTCCTGGGATGGCCCCCAGTGATGATGAGATCGCGGTCGCGCCTGTGATGAGCAAGGGCAAAACATCCGAAGAACTGGCACGCGAGCGAGCGAAACGCGGCGCAGATATGGCAGAGGGCTTCTAGATGGGTGCAATAGAAGAAGACGAGCAATACAAATCCTACTGCGGTGATTGGCAGTATGTAATGGCAACGATTCCCGATGCTGGCGTGGACGCAGTCATCACAGACCCGCCCTATGGCTATGGACTGGCTGACTGGGACAAACCGATTGACATGCAGTCATTCAGTCGAGAGGTAAAGCGGGTGGTGCAACCCGATGGACTGTATGCCGTTTTCGGCCAGATGCCCACCATATTTGCCTGGCATGAGGCTGCAATGCAGGCAGGAATGGCATTTCTTGAATGCATCGTATGGGTAAAACGCATCATGACCCCTGGACACAGATTGTCCCGTTTGCCTGGCATGAGGCTGCAATACATTAAGGATTTGCGCCTTGGCGGCATAAAGATAACGCACTCACCGCGTACGGGCGACCCTTACGCTCGTTTTGACAAAAAGCCAGCTTCTAGTCGCAGTCCCAGAGTAGCGAACTACACCAATGTCTGGTCATTTCTGCCGCCCAACCAGGCGAAACGACGCAAAGTACCAACGGATCACCCCACGGAGAAGCCGCTGTTGGTGATGGAGCGCCTGGTCGAGATGTGTACCTTACCCGACCAGATTGTGCTCGATCCCTTTATGGGCAGCGGTACAACAGGCGTGGCCGCGCTGCGCCTGGGGCGTCGATTCATCGGGGGAGAGAAGTATTTTCCCTACCTGGTGGAGGCGCAGCGGCGGCTGCGCGAGGATGTGCAGCAGGAGGAGGTTGTTTGTCAAAGGAATGGTTGTAATCAAATGGAATTGCCTATATGATCCCCAATTTTTTCGACCCACCCGTCGCGGCGTCGCAGATGGATCAGCGCAAGGTGGCGATGCTGCGGCTGCTCGGGCGGCTGGAGTTTTTGCCCACCGACTACCTCTGGAAGCTCGTCACCCCCGACGCGGGGCGGCGATGGGTGCAACTTATCCTGACTGCAATGGAGAAAGAAGGTCTGGTATGGCGCACGCGCGTGCCCCACCGCACGCTGCCCCACAAAGACGGCACCACCCCACCGCCGCGCAACCCCGACGTGTGGGGAATGACCACCGAGGGGCGGATGCTGCTGGAGACGCTCGAAGTCGAGCACGACCAGCGCAGCCTCGACGGGTTGCGCTACCGCGACCCGCGGGGGCGGCCCGTTTCGTCAATGACACTCAAGCACGACCTGCAAGCCTCCTGGTGGTGCGCGTCGATGCTCTTTGAAGCGCAGCGCAACGCCTTTGTGCAGAGCGTTTTTGTGCAGGTGGAGTATGTGAGTCACGAGCGCCAGCGCATTGACGCGATGGTGGTGCTGCGCATCACTCCTAAACGGCGACGCGCCGAGGTGGGCACCATCCCCTGGTTTGACGGCAGCTATCGCCGTCAGGATGAGATCGAGGTGCGCCTGGCTATCGAGATCGACCGCGGCACCGAACCACTCAAGACACTCCTTGAGAAGGCGGTGACCTATCGTGACCTGACCGCCGAGGGGGTCTACACGCGGGCGCTTGGCGGGCCAGTGCTGCCCGTCTTTGTCGTGCCGACGATGACCCGCGCGGGGCAGATCGCCCGCGAGTGGCAGGACGCATGGGAGGAAGGGTGGGGCGTGATCAGCCCGCTCAACCTGCTCAACCAGGCCAGCCACGGGGTGCTCTGGGGCACCTATAAGTCCATGCGCGCAGGCGACAGGGGGGCAGTCGTTCCGCTGCTCACCAGCCTGGTGCTCAACACAAAGGGACAGGTTGTACTGGAGCCAGTCATGAGCCTGGAACAGTGGCAGACTGGCATATCGGAAGTAGAAACACACACAAAGAAAGAGGATGACAAAAATGCATAAGAAAGACATCGTGCAGGTGGTAACGGAAGCGTTGGATGGCAAGATGACGCGGCAGCAGGTGCAGCTGGTGTTTGAAAAAACGCTGGAGACGATAGCCACGGCGCTTCAGATGGGCGAGCGCGTGACTATCACGGGCTTAGGCACCTTTGAAGCACGCGAACGAAAGGAACGGATGGGCACAAACCCGAATACAGGCGAGAAAATAAACATCGCTGCGCACTACACTGCATCGTTCTCAACATCAACGGTGCTCAGGCGGGCACTCAACAATGGGCACGACCAGAAAGAGGAGTCGCCGCTTGTAGCCATCATTCAGCAGGTGCTTGCGGCGAAAGGAACGGAAGAAACTGAAACGACGGAGGTTGTGGAATGACCGTAGCCGAAGAAACGATTGAAGAGGCAACAGTTACGACTATTCCGATTGATATGGTGCGCACCGACAGCGGCACGCAGCCGCGGGCAAGCCTTGACGATGAGACACTCGAAGAATATGTCGGCCTGGTGAAGAAGAAGTACAAAAACTTCCCGCCCATTGAAGTGGTCTATGACGGCAGCGTCTATCACGTCTATGATGGCTTCCACCGCCTGGAAGCGCACCGAACGGCGAAGAAGAAGGAGATCAAGGCCAGTGTACGGCAGGGCACTCTCGCTGACGCGCAGTGGCTTTCCTATGCGGCAAACCGCACCAATGGACTGCGGCGCAGCAACGAAGATAAGCAGCGGGCGGTGCAGGCAGCGTTGCGCCACAGCCCCGAACGCAGCGACCAGGCAATTGCCGACCACGTCGGCGTGGATCGCAAAACGATTGCGGGGCACCGCAAGAAGTTGGAGGAGGCGGGGGAGATCCCCGTTACAACCGAACGGATTGGGGCGGACGAGCGTGTCTATGAGGTGCCAAAGAGTGAGGAACCCGAGGAGGTATCAGAGGAAGCAGCGGCAGCGGAAGACCAACCCCAACCAGAGGAAGAGCAGCCACCCGAGGGCGATCTTTCCTTCATTGATCAACCACCTGGCGAGCCACCCGAGGGAACAGCATCCTTCCTTGACCAGCCGCCATCTGAAGAGGCTGCCGAAGCACCAGCAGACGCGCCACCGACGGAGGAAACCGACGAGGCAGACACCATAGGCGGCCCTGCCATTGACCCGAGCATCGAAGCTGAGGAGTTGCCTCTTGAGGCCGCGCCCGACAGCGCGCCAGAGGGGGAGGAATTGCCCATTGACCCGAGCATCGAAGCCGAGGAACTGCCGCTTGAGGCCGCGCCCGACAGCGCGCCAGAGGGCGAGGAACTGCCGCTTGAGGCCGCGCCCGACAGCGCGCCA
>JGI11876J12873_1000057_pt1 | contig 18745 bp, 13 predicted proteins | sample ElkSloMetagenome_4_FD_12873 | JGI IMG/M metagenome (IMG submission 12873) | reverse complement strand
AACCTGATGTTCAAGCAGGGACTTTTAGATGAAGAGCCGAAACCTGTAGAAACCGTAAATTTTAGGTAGAGCGACAATTAACAATATTTCTGCAGATCAGGGCTAACAAAAATCGAGAATCATCGTTGGCTAAAATTGAAAACTATTAAGGAGTTTGCGAGCAATGCCAGTCAATCAATTAAAACTTGAAAATAAAACATGGTTAGAAAATATCCGTGAGATCAGATCCTTTCTTAAAGGGGGTCAAATCGATAAATCTCATCCAATTGACCAATTATCTGACGCGGAATTAGAGAAAGACTTAAACCGAATCAGTCAGGTTAAGCGTTTTTATGAGAGATGGGAAGCCGATCCTAACTTCAAGCAGGAGTTTTTAACCAACCCAGATCAGGCAGTTCGCCGCTATAACATGAACATTGATGCTGAGGAGATTAGCCTATTGCACGCTGATGCGATCGCGCAAAAAGACGCAACAGATACAGATACAGATCATACTCCTATCTCTGTAAAACGTTACCGAGAGTTTTATAGAGGAGTTAAGTGTGATATGTCGGATATTGCCGGCTCTAGCACTGACGCCCGTTTTAAGGCATGGCGAGAGCGGCAAATGGCTCGTTGTTCGAGTCAACTGTCTAAGTCACTTTATGACGAAATATTGCACATGACCGCCTGTTTTGAACTCAGCAAAGGCTGCTCTGTCGGATGTTGGTTTTGCGGTATTTCTGCACCTCGCCTCGGTGATATTTTTACCTATAACCATGAGAATGCCAAGTTGTGGCGTGAAGTACTGGAATTGCTGAAGAATATACATGGACCCGCTGCACAGGCAGGCTTTTGTTACTGGGCAACAGATCCACTGGACAACCCAGACTATGAAAAGTTTTGTAGTGATTTTTACGACCTATTAGGAATTTTTCCCCAAACCACAACGGCTCAAGCTTTGCGAGATCCGGCTCGCACGCGCTCATTGCTAAAATTATCGCTGTCAAAAGGCTGCATCGTTAATCGCTTCTCGATTCTTTCTTTAAAGATGTTAGACCAACTTTACCAAGAATTTAGCCCAGAGGAGTTAACGTTTGTCAGATTAGTTCTGCAAAATCCCGAGGCAGGAATTATTAAAGCTAATTCGGGTCGGGCACGGGAACGTAACCAGAGAAAGGCAGAAAAAAATAATCAAGTGCTAGATGATTCACTACCCGGAACGAATGCCTGTGTTAGCGGGTTTTTATTCAACATGGTTGAACGAAGTGTTAAACTGATTAGCCCTTGTAATGCTGATGAACGCTGGCCCAATGGTTATCGCATTTATGACGAGGGGACTTTTACTACTGTTGATGACTTGAAGATTCTCCTTGAAGGAATGATCGAAAAGCACATGCCGCTTACAATTAGACCGAATGAGCGGCTTAGTTTCCGCCGCGATCTCCACTATGAAAGCCTGCCTGATGGGTTTCAACTCTCAACAAAATTTAAAACACATAAGTTTCGCAATGATCCCTACATCAAGCAGCTAGGAGAAGCCATTCAAAAGGGAGACAAAACGGCTACAGAAATTGCTTCATTGTTTAATATATGCGGCATTCCATCGGCTTATATATTCCAATCTCTCAATCTCATGTTCAAGGAAGGAGTTTTAGATGATGAACCGAAGTAATTGAGGAAATATAGCATTTCCAAGCTGTACGTGAAAATCTTACCCCTCCCAGGGGTGGGGTTCACAACTCAAATGAAAACGCTATAGTAGGTATCATCAAAAACAATTGTTCTATAGCGGTTCTCAGTTGAATGGAATACACCTGATACCACAAAGTCTCCGAATCAGAAGATAGAGGACTTAAATTCACTCAGTTGAGAACCGCTCCAAAAGATAGACTTTGGAGATAAGCACAATGAAAACAATACCACTTTTTATTTTTGAAGAACATCATGAGGCTTTTTTTGTTTGGAATTATTCAGTTTTAAATAATTTAATTTCAAGCTCAAACAACACCTTGTTGCATGTAGATGAACACTCGGATATGGCTGTCCCTAAATTTAATTATTCAATTCATTCTATTCAGGATAAACTGCCAAAAATATACGAATTTACCTACAACGAACTCACCATTGCCAACTTTATCGTTCCAGCGATTTATCAAGGACTATTTAATCAGTTATACTGGCTATACCAAAGCACGAATGAAGGCAAGGGTTCCCAAAAACCAATTCTTATTCATTCATACAACGGGGAAGGTCAAGTGTTGATGCTGGACATTAATTGTGATCTAGGACCTTTAGCCTTTTTTAATTCGGACTTGAAAAGCGTTTTGTTTAAATCGATCAAGCCCCAGGATACATTGCCACCAAGCCAGTCTGTTGTTTTAGATATTGATTTAGATTATTTTTCTTGTAATCCCCACTACTATCACTATCAAGGGAAATTAGAGGTAACCAAAGATCAATATGATTCTTTTAATCGAGAGCCGTATAACTTTTTACGCTTTAGTCTCGGTAGTGGAATAAAATCTCAGGCAGAAAAAGGAAAGTATTACTTGCTCTTTAACCCATTAACGACGGAAGCAATTCCCAGCAAATTAAAAGTGACAAACCAGCAAATTATGAGTCGAATTGACCAATTCATAGAATTTTTGAGTAAAAATGAGATCAAGCCTCAACTGATAGACATTTGCCGTTCAAGACTGAGTGGATTTACTCCTGAAGATCAATGGCAATTTATTGAAAATAATCTGATTGATAAATTAAGCACTCTCTATAACCTAGAGATAAATTATCTCAAAGATATTTTTGTCCAAGAACGTATTGAATTGCTAGCTCAATAAAAAGCAATCCGTGTAAGTTAAAATCGTCGTTTCGCCAGGAATACTAAGATGAGTGTAAAAGAAAAACAAAAGAAAGTTGCCGTTATCGGTGGTGGTACAGCTGGGTATATGGCGGCTGCTCATATCACAAAACACTTTCCTTGTTTCGATTTATATCATATCTACGATTCTAGAATTCCCACTATTGGCGTTGGTGAGGGAACTCAAGCCAATTTTCCCGACTGGTTAGAACAGATTACTGGATTGGATTTTGATGAGTTACAGCAAAGGTGTTATGTTACTCGCAAGTTTGCGATTCAGTTTGAAAATTGGGGAACTAAAAATAAGCAATTTCTACACAATTTTCATCCAATTAAAAAAGAATATGGGTATCACATTTCAGCGAAAAGTCTCGTTAATTTACTAGAAGAACATGTATCAGCTACTCGGATTGACAAAAAAATAATTGATATAAAGAGTGATGGAATTTCCGTCCACTTAACCTTTGAAGATTTAACAAAATTAGACGTTGACTTAGCCTTTGATGCAAGTGGCTTTCCCAAAGCATTACCGAATAGCGACTCGACGGAAATATCATTAATTCCAACTAATGCGGCATTGATTCATCGAGGTTCAGCCGTTGATTTTAACTCGGCGACGAGAAGCATTGCTAGACCTTATGGTTGGATTTTTATTATACCGCTTACTACCCAAACATCTTACGGATATGTCTATAATAACTCAATTAATTCAATCAGCGAAATAGAAGCAGATTTAAATCAATTCCTTCAAGAAGAAAATGTGAAACCATTGGGAGAAGCTAAACATTTAACTTTTCCAAATTTTATGCGCCAAACTTTTTTTGATGGTTCGCTATTTAAACTTGGCAATGCTGCCTCTTTCTTAGAACCCTTGGAAGCCACAGCACTTGGTGTTACTTTAGCGCAAATTTGCTATGGTTCTCACTATTTGAAAGAGTTATCTGAATTCACCGACAGAAGCGAAAATTTTGCTCCATCTAAAGTCAAAGCATCTAATGAATTTTTGACAACTATGTTGTGGAAAGTTGCCTTGTTTGTCGGTTGGCACTATGCATGTGGATCTTGTTTTGATACAGAGTTTTGGCATTTTGCTAAATCTAATTTTAACCAAGAAATGAAAAACCTGAAAAACGAAACCTTATTACGTACATTTAAGAGATGCTTGGAAGCTGGCTCTGATTTAAATACTCAGCTATTCTTCCCTAAACTAGACTCTTTTAGAGAAACCTTTGCCGGTTTCACACCAGCAAGCTTTTGTGAGATCGGATATGGAATTGGATATTATTCCTAAAAATTAGGACAATAGCGGCAGAAAAGAGTACAATTCCAATGTATGATACCAAATCCGGGGAACCCTACCCCCTTTATGGGTGGGGAATGGGCAATGGGCAATGGGAATAGCAGCCAAGGGATAAAGGGGGTGACAACGGCGGATTTGGTATGACTATTTCCCATAGTGTAGACGCTCATCAGCTCATGTCTGAAAAGAATAAAATTACAGCTTACATCATTGTTACCTTGGTTGTATCTTTTATCTACCAGGGAATTATGGCTTTTGTCATTGAGGATACCTACTCAGACAAGTTTACAAACTTGGTGCTAATTTTGATGTATTTCCCTGGATTAATCGCCTTGGCTTTTATGTTTTTTTTCAAGGAAGGATTCAAAACCATAGGCTGGGGAATTAAACGTCCCCTATTTTTGCTTTACAGTCTGGCAATCCCTCTAGTCATAACAATTTTATGGTTTTTTGGGTTAGAAGTTTTGGGGTTGGGCTACCAAACTATATTTTATTTTCAAAATAACCAAGTAGTTTTCCTCGGTAAAGAGTTTTCAACTATTACGTTTATTCCCTATTTTTTAACGGGCTTTGTTTTAGGTTCTATTCAAGCAGGAATCTTTGCTCTGGGCGAAGAAATAGGATGGAGGGGATACCTGCAAAATAAGATGATTAAGGAGTTTGGTCTCATTCCTGGTATTATTTATCTAGGTTTAGTGTGGGGATATTGGCATTTACCCATTATATTAATGGGTTTTAACTTTCCCGAATATCCGATACTGGGTGGTTTTATCCTGATGCCAATCATGACCATTGGGTTTTCTTCAATTTTTGCCTGGTTAACGTTGCGTGCTGAAAGTATATGGCCCGCTGTGTTAGGACATGGTGCTATTAATACTCTGCTGGATACGTTTGTAAAAGAAATTGATTCAGAGCAAAAAATTTGGATATATTTAAGTTTAACGGGGCTGTGGTTAATGGCATTTTTTCTGGCTATTCCATTGCTAAAAAGGGCAGAAAAAAAGATTGATAAGTGATAGTGCTTATCCGTTGACCTGACAACTTTTATCTCTTGGCTGTACAAGGATAGTTGTTCTACATACCTTGAAACGTCAGATACTATTCATTATCCTAGTGATTATGGCTATTGTCACCATGCTGATGATTTCGCCGCTGGTTGTCCTCTTCGTAGAAGTGTAAATCTAAGACAAAAAAGTCAATTAATGGCGAAAATTTAATCAATTAATTTCGCCAAAAACCTATTAAAATTAGATTGTCAATACAAAAACATTGGAGTATAATATGTCCCAAGAAGCGGCACTTAAGTTGTTTGAAACCATGGATAAAGATCCAGATTTAAGCCAGCGCCTCACTGCCATAGAAGATCCAGCAGAAGTCACCCGGATTGCTGAATCGGAACTGGGATTGAACATCACAGCAGAGGAACTGATCTCTGCCTTAGCTTCAATTCAAAACCCTGAGGGCGAATTGCTAGAGGAGGAGTTGGAAGCAGTGGCTGGTGGGGGTCGCCGTCGCCGTCGCCGTCGCCTGATTAAATGGAAGATAAAGATCGAGATAGGAAATTAAGAGTAAACAGAAGAATAGAATGACGATACTCCTACCTTTCCTCATACACCATTTCGTATCTGCTGGGTTGTGACCTAACAGTCTGGATGAAATTTAGCAGCTATTGCGTAAGTTTCATGTTTACAATACCAGGTACTGTTGATTTTGGATTTGGGGTTTAATGCTAACACGTCGAATCCAACTAGATCCGACTGTTGCGCTCAAAAATCCAGTACCTTTGTAGGCAAAGTCCTTGATCCCGGGCGGCATACTCCTATCGTGTTTGCTGCCCATTTTTAAATACCCCTTGAAATTTGAGATTAAATTGAGATTTGCACTCTCAAATAGGTAGGGAGTTTCAGCCCCCCAAGCCGCGATCGCGAAAATTTAGTTAAGAACTATAACGACTTTTTCGATAATCAGATTAATTCTGATGACCTATAACTTTATCGCATTATTTGCAATCTATATTTTTCCGCTTGTCTTACCCATCAAAAATTGTTACAGCCCGATATTTATGTATGCCCTAAAGACGTTTACACAAGAGAAGAGGCGTAGTAGGCTCAAGATTAACGTTTCGCCATAAGCGCAATGGTAAACAAACATCTGCCCCCAGAACTACTGCGTCAGCCTGACTTCCTAGATGTAAAGGAGTCAACACCGTCAGTTGCTATATCAAAAACCATTCATTCCCAGTTATTTTGTCAGAATAAAGAACAACAAAATCACCCCCGAATTAAAATTAGTGATGGATTGTGGGACTGGAATTTGCAAACCAACACCATTTACTTTTCCCATTCTTGGAAAGCCATGCTGGGCTACCAAGACTCTGAAATCGGCGACAGTCCGATCGAGTGGTTACACCGCATACATCCTGATGACGTTGAAAAAGTAAGAGCAGAACTCACAGCGCATTTAGCCGAACGTACCCCTCAGTTCAAGAATGAACACCGGATTTTGCACAGAGATGGAAACTATCGTTGGATTCGCTCTCAGGGGCGTGTGGTTCGGGACTCTCAGGGCGAACTCTACCAGATGGTGGGATTCCAGACTGATATCACCGCCTACAAAGAAGCCATAGCCGCTTTACGCCACAGTGAAGCACAGTTTCGCACTGTTGCCGAAGCTCTCCCCTTGCCCGTCATCATTGCTAGTGCGCCACAGGGACTTATCCTTTACGTGAATCAGAGCTATGCCAAAACACCGTCCAATTCTCTTTTAGCGTTGTCTGCTGAGGAATTGATGGGTCGTAACGCCGCCGACTTCCTCTACAATCCAGCTGACCAAAAAGTCTTACAGAATCTTTTCGCCCAAAATGGTTACGTCCATCACTACGAACTGCCAGTCAAACGAGCAGACGGGAGAGCCATTTGGATAGACTTGTCCATCCAACCCCTATCAGATAAAGACCAAACTCTTTTTCTTGCCTGCTTCTTCGACATCACCAAGCGCAAGCAGGTAGAGGCAGAACTCAATCAGGCGCTGAATCTGTCAAATTTAGCCCAGGAGTTCACGACTGAGGACGAACATAACCAAGACTTACCCACTAAATCCCGACCTTCTCTGACTAAAGTCTTCAGTTTCATCGAAGCCAACCATCGAAATCCGATTAGTTTGCGAGACGTGGCTCAAGCGGTTGGTTACTCCGGTGCCTATTTGACCAATTTAGTCCAGCAAGAAACCGGACGCACGGTTCTCCAGTGGATTACCGAATACCGAATGGCAGAGGCACGCCTGTTGCTACTTAAAACCCAAAAATCAGTCAATCAGATTGCGATAGATGTGGGGTATCAGAGTACAGAGCATTTCATCCGTCAATTTAAAAAAATTCACAACAAAACTCCCAACGCCTGGAGAAATGAACATAAAATTAAGTAGGCGTGGATGATGATATAAGCGAAGAAATAACTATGATAGACAATGATTTTGACAATCTCAAAGACATAGAAGCCCAATTAATTGAAAGAGCGTGGCAGGATGAGGCGTTTCGACAAGCGCTGCTGTCCAATCCCAAGGCAGTTATTGAGGCAGAATTAGGAAATAAACTTCCTGAGGAGCTGCAAATTACCGTACTTGAAGAAACCCCGAATCTCATTTATATGGTGTTACCCATGAATCCGGATCAATTGACCGAGCCAGATTTGTCGGATGAGGAGCTAGATTTAGTTGCTGGAGGGAGTATGTTCACCGTGATGGGACCGAATCGTTTGAGTGTGTGCATCATTTGTCCTGGAGCCAAGAAACCGAGATGACCGAACCAACACCCAAAACTCGCCAAGAGTTAGCCGCCGAACTGATTGCCAAAGCTTGGGAAAGTGAGTCTTTCCGGCAAGAGCTACTCAGCCACCCCAAAGACGCGATCGCGAAACTACTAGGAACTAAGCTAGCAGAAAACTTAGACATCAGAGTTGTGCAAGAAACGCCCCAAAACCTGTACCTCGTTTTGCCCGTGAAGCCTGATAATACTTAATCTTTATAGGACTTACGCAAAGGATCTATATGTAGGGTGTGTTAGCGCAGCGTAACGCACCTTAATTGGTGGATTAGAATTGTAGGGGCGCACGGTGTGCGCCCAGAAAATCGGCAAAATCTATCCCACCATTTTAGCTGTGTCAGTCCAGTAGGGTGCTATCTTCGCAGCGTAACGCACCTTAATCAATATATAAGGAAGTAGTTTTGATGGAAAGACAGGAATTGAGAACTAGAATACTCAAGGCTTATGGTGCCAATGACTCGGAAACGGAAGAGTTGCTGGCGTATAACGAAAATGCTTTTAATACAGCCAATTTAGATCCGACTATAACCTTTCCCCTTGCACCTGAACCTTATATGGCTACCTGGGAAACCTATCGAGCCGAAGCGACGGAAAAGGGAACCTTTGAAACCCTGAAAAAAAGACTGATTCAGTTGCAGTTTCCGATTCAAGCCGGAATTAGCCAAACCGAGGCATATCGAGGGGCGACTCGCCGAGGTATTCCGGTTGAGAGTATGGCTGAAGCGACAGGTTTAGTCCTAACCCAACCGGAAGGATTACAATTAATCATACATCAAAGTCTAGCGGGAACTATACCCGTTCTGATTGCCGGAAATCGGGAAGATTTCGTACTTTTGGTGCAAGCCTTGACAACAAAAAATGAACCGAAACCCGTTCCGGCTTCTATGGGCGCTTGCATGGTGGCTGGTTTTAATAACTGGGACAGAATTCGCCAATATCGACAACAATGGGAAGCTAATCATCCTGATTATACCGGCGAAGCTAGTTGGATGGCTGAATTTAAACGGCTGATTCCCAAAAAAGAATTGTATCAGGATCGGTTTATGATTTTAAGCCAAGGACTTTACAGCGATGTATCGGCTCAGGATATAGGAGTTTCCGAAGCTGAGTGGTTAAGACTCTCCCTCGTCATTCGGCTGGAACATGAATGCACCCACTACTTCACCCGCCGCCTGTTTAACTCAATGCGAAACAACCCCCTCGACGAATTAATTGCCGATTATAGAGGAATTGTCGCCGCTATAGGTGACTATCGGGCGGATTGGTTTTTGCGGTTTATGGGGTTGGAGTCATTTCCCAATTATCGACAGGGGGGTAGGTTGCAAAACTATCGAGGTAGCCTCTCACCGGGAAGCTTCAAAATTTTGCAATCCTTAGTCGTTTCCGCTGCTAGAAACCTGGAAGCTTTCGAGCGTCAGCTTCTCAAACGTATTAATCCCGCCGCGATGGTAACTACTCTGTGTTGCCTAACGTTGGAAGAATTGGCTTCTGATGCCGTAGATATAGCAGCAGACACATCGATTAGGACTTTCGACACCATTGTAGAGACGTAGCATGCTACGTCTCTACTGATAAGAAACAAAAAATACGTCAATTGCCATCGAAAAATATATCAATTAGGTCATCCCTCATCTGTTTTATGATTAAAAACACTTTAAGGCTTAATTCCTATGTCGCTGGATTGATTGAACTTTAAGTTTTTGAATAAATTATGATCAGGTTTGGCTATCCTTCAATTAAGACATCAGGAACCCCGTTGTTTACAAGTTGATTTTGATGAGTTGTTTTTTCTGTATCTGCCTAGTTTTAACTCTTTGACTTGTCCTTCACTCGTCAAATTTAAGTAGGAAAACGACGATTATAACTATTTGCTTTCTGAATCATTTTTATGTACTGCTCTTATGGTACAGTTCCAGACATAGCCGGCTACGTCTGGACGATTCTCCCACAACGCCCTATAGCACTAAGCATGGTTGGTTGGGACTTATGTAAAAGCAGCAAAACCTGTTGGAGTAAACTTTTGACTTTTGACTTTTGACTTGCGCGTAGCGCCCTATCTGTCCATCTTTGGGAAAATACAGGAAATTTAGATGATGGAACAATTGTTACTAAGGGAACTGAGTAGTAGCGACATCGATTGGATGATTGCGACAGGCAAGCAACAAGAAGTTACACCGGGTAGTGTAATTATTGAACCTGGGAAAACAATTGATAAATTGTACATCCTACTGGATGGCAGTTTAACAATGACGGTCTCCCAATCTCCAGGAGAAGGCAACCTCCTTGCCGGCGCCTTTGCTCTCTTAGAAGGGAACGAGGTTTCAGGACGAGAGGTTGCTAAATTATCGAGTGGCGAAATAGCTGGAGAGGAATTTTTACTGGAAACTCGCCCACCCATGACGACAATTCGGGCGATTGAAAAATCTCTATTGTTGTCAATTTCTCACCAGCAACTATCGACAAAACTTGAAGAAGATATAGAGTTTGCTGCCCATTTTTATCGCATTGTGGCGATTATGCTTTCCGACAGACTCCAGGACGTCTCTAATCAGTTAGGTCATGGCAAAATTAGTCAGAGTCAGTCACTGAAGGAAGTTTTATTTGTGTTTGGGGAATTTAGCGATAGTGACCTAGATTGGATAATTGCCATGGGTCGCACCGAAGAAATTCCGGCAGGCATGACACTCATCCAAGAAGGGAAACCTGTCGATGCGCTGTATATTATCTTAAACGGAACAATGAAGGTTTCGGTGGCTGAAGGAGACAGCAATCCTCTCACCCGTGCCTTTGCCACATTGGGGTTGAGCGAAACGACACAAAGAGAGGTAGCCAGAGTATCGAAGGGGGAAATGGTGGGAGAAACCGCCGTTGTCGGGTCAGGAACAGCTCCCAATACGATCCAAGCCCTAGATAATTCCTTAGTGTTGTCAATTCCCCGACAGCAATTGAAGGTCAAACTAGAGCAGGATGTCAGGTTTGCGGCGCGATTTTATCGAGCGATCGCCGCCCTATTATCCGATAGATTGCGATCGCTGATTACTCGCATCGGTTATGGCAGACGTACCTACAGCACCGGTCAATTGCTTGATGAAAATATTGAATATGAAGATGAATTAGACATCGGTGTCATGGATCAGATGTCACTGGCGGGAAGCCGATTTAAATGGATGCTGAGTCGCCTCAGAGCTAGTTAAATACTCATGGAAAGTTTCCCCTCATTGATGACCGTTGAATTAACATAAAAATAGGCTGGAGTCAATGGTAGACCAAAAAACTTTATTTAGGCAAGAATCATTAGAACGTTTATCGTCCCCGGAACGTCTAGACCAACTCATGAAAGTCGTCAGTCCCAAAGACTGGCTACCTTTAGCCACACTGGGTTCTTTGGTCGGTATAGCCTTCATTTGGAGTATTGTGGGACGAATTCCGATCACAGCTCGCGGTCAGGGAGTACTCATCTATCCTCGCCAAGTTTTGGATGTGCAGTCCACTAGCTCTGGACAGATTAAAGAGTTGAAAGTGAAAGTTGGAGATCAGGTCAATACCGACGATGTAATTGCCACAGTTGAGCTACCTGAAATTCAAAAACAGTTGCAGCAACAAAAAGAAAAACTCAAAGAGTTACAACAGCAGAATCAGGGAGTTAACCAGCTTCAAAGTGAACGAACCCAACTGGAACTCAGAACCATTGAGCAGCAGCGCCAAAGCATCCAAGAACGGATTCGCAACATTGAAGCGCTCACTCCGATTCTCCAACAGAGAATTACCTCATCGCTCCAGCAGCAACGCCAGAGTATCCTGGAACGCATCTCTAACACTGAAGCCCTGACTCCTACCCTGCGGGATCAAGGTCGAGAAGCGCTCAAAGCTGAACGGGAAGCTCTTGAAAATCAATTGGAAACGGCGGAAAAATCCCGTGCTAATCTGAAGAGACGGTGGGACGTTCGTGAAGATTTATTTAACAGAGTAGCAACTGATGCAAATGGAAATCCGATCTTAGATAAAAATGGAAATCCAATCAAGTTTTCGGTAATTACAGAGGATGTGGTTCGGCAAGCGGAACAAGAGTACCTGAACAACGAAGCCAACATCGGTAACTTAAAAGCTCAATTGAGAGCACTGGAAGCCAGACAAACTGAAGCTGAAAAGAACTTTCGAGATAACCTCAATAGTATTTCTGAACTTCAAGCCCAACTAAAAGAACTCGACGGGCGGGAGGCGGAGGCACAAAAGAACTACCGAGACAACCTGAATGTCCTATCAGAACTCAGAGCCCAGCTACGAGATTTGGACAGCAAAATACCCAACCTGAAGCAGCAGAACCTGGAATCTTTAACGTCCAGGCAAAATCCAATTCAGGAAGTGAAGCGGGAAATCGCTAAGCTAGAACTGCAATTACAACAAAACAGCGAGATTAGAAGTTCCTATACCGGACGTGTCTTAGAAATCACAGCCACAAATGGACAGGTTCTCAGTCCAGGTTCTCGTCTGGGATCTATAGAAGCACAGAGGCAATCTAAAGAGTTAGTGGCTGTCACGTTCTTTGCCGTTCAGGATGGCAAGAAAATCGAACAGAGAATGAAAGATCTTACAGCCAAGGGTAAAGCGGTTGAAGTTCAAGTTACACCGACTACAGTCAAGCGAGAACGTTTTGGCGGCATTAAGGGGACTGTAACCGATGTATCAGCGTTCCCGATTACCAAAGAGGGTGTAGCTGTGAGTGTGGGAAATGCACAAGTGGTGGAAAATTTGGTGACCCAAGTCCCACAGCTAGAAGTAGTTGCCCAACTCAAGCCGGATTCCTCAACGTTTAGCGGCTATGCCTGGTCTTCTTCCAAAGGTCCTCCCATGAAAATGACATCTGGAACCACGACCACCGTTAGAGCCACAGTAGAAGAAGTCCCGCCGATCACCTTTGTATTGCCGTTCTTGAGGTCATTTTTTGGGTTGAGCTAATCCATTTACACCAATGACCCGTAACCCATGACTAATGATCAAATTAAAGCTACAACCATTATTTAAACGTAAAGCACCGAGCCGAGTCAAAACCCCAACCCTGCTACAGATGGAGGCAGTGGAGTGTGGGGCAGCGGCGTTAGGGATTATGTTAGGTTACTATGGCAAGATTGTACCCTTAGCCGAACTGCGACGGGAATGTGGCGTCTCTCGCGATGGTAGTAAGGCATCCAATATGTTGAAGGCTGCCAGAAATTACGGACTTAAAGCCAAAGGGTTTAAAAAGCAGCTAGATAGCCTTCTGGAGCTAACCCCCCCCTATATTGTGTTTTGGAACTTCAACCACTTTCTCGTGGTTGAGGGATTTGCCAAGGGGCGTGTTTTCCTCAATGATCCTGGAACTGGACCGAGAAACGTATCATTTCAGGAGTTTGACGAAGCCTACACTGGAGTCGTGCTGGTGATGGAACCAGACGAGGGCTTTCAAAAAGGAGGTCGTAAACCGAGTATCGTCAACGCCCTGCGCGATCGCTTACGTGGCTCGACTCCAATATTGATGTACTGTGTCATCGCTGGATTCCTATTGGTGCTACCTCAGCTCGCCATTCCTATATTCAGCAAAATATTCGTGGATCAAATCTTAGTAGAAGGGATGTCAGATTGGCTACGACCCCTACTACTGGGAATGGGACTCACCGCCTTACTGCGAGGATTATTGGAGTGGCTGCAGCTGCAATTTTTGCGACGGATGAAAATCAAACTGGGCGTGGAAATGTCCGGCAAATTCCTGTGGCATATTCTCCACTTACCTGTAAGTTTTTACGCTCAACGATTTGCTGGGGAAATTAGCGATCGCGTCAGTCTCAATGATGAAGTTGCCGATGTCATTTCTGGACGGCTGACTGCCACAATCATTGATCTGGTGATGGCGGTCATTTATGTCTTAGTCATGTTCTTCTATAACATCCCACTCACCTTGATTGGGGTGATGTTTGCTGCGATCAACATCTTCACATTGCAGTTAGTATCCCGCCAACGCAAAGATGCCAATATGCAACTCACCCAAGCCTATGGCAAAGTCGCCGGGGTTTCTATCTCTGGACTTCAGAGCATGGAAACGCTCAAAGCCTCTGGTTTAGAGTCAGATTTCTTTTCCAAGTGGGCGGGTTATTACGCCCAAGCGATTAATGTGCAAAAAGATTTGGGTGTTACTAACCAAACCCTAGGAGTACTGCCGTCATTTCTCTCTGCCATAGCCGATGTGATGATTTTGCTAGTCGGCGGCTTGCAAGTTATCGAGGGAAATCTCAGCATCGGGGATTTAGTCGCCTTCCAAAGCTTATTACAAAGTTTCTTAGATCCCGTTAACAATCTCGTCAACTTTGGCAGTACCCTCCAAGAACTCGAAGGTGACTTGAACCGTTTAGATGATGTCTTGCAAAACCCGACGGAAGAGAAGGGGAGATGGGGAGACGAGGCACAAGCCAGTCAAGACAGCGATGGTTATGCTCACCCTGACTCTGCTTCCCCTACTCCTCTACTCACTTCGCCTCGTTTGGAAGGATATGTCGAGTTAAAAGATATTACCTTTGGATACAGTCGTGTAGCTGAACCCCTAATTCAAAACTTTAATCTCTCACTGCAACCGGGGCAGCGAGTCGCCCTAGTCGGTGGCAGCGGTTCTGGGAAATCGACCCTTGCCAAATTAGTATGTGGACTCTACGAACCTTGGCAGGGTGACATCTGCTTTGATGGTCAACCCAGAACCCAAATTCCCCGCCATATCCTGACGAATTCAGTCGCCATGGTTGAGCAGGATATCTTTCTGTTTGCCGGAACGATTCGGGACAATTTAACCTTATGGGATAGTACAATTCCGACCAGCAAAATTATCCAAGCTTGCGAAGATGCGGCAATTGACGATGTTATTTTTTCCATCTCCGGAGGCTTAGAGGCACAATTAGCAGAAGGGGCGACAAACTTAAGTGGAGGGCAGCGGCAACGTCTGGAAATTGCCAGAGCCTTAGTGAACAATCCCTCAATCTTAGTGATGGATGAAGCCACCAGTGCTCTAGATACAGAGTCCGAAGAAATTATCGATCAAAACCTGCGTCGTCGGGGATGTAGCTGTATTATCGTCGCGCACCGACTGAGCACGATCCGAGATTGTGATGAAATCGTCGTCTTCGAGCAGGGAAAGGTAGTGCAGCGGGGAACTCACGAAACCCTGTCGCAGCAACCTGGGGTGTACGCCCGCTTACTTAAAAGTGATGAGCAGGAGTAGGGGTTTGGTCTCCAAACCCCATTTCCTAGGTAGGAGGAGATGGCGGTAGGGGTTTGGTCTCCAAACCCTCTCCAAACCCCATTTCCTAGGTAGGAGGAGATGGCGGTAGGGGTTTGGTCTCCAAACCCTCTCCAAACCCCATTTCCTAGGTAGGGGGAGATGGCGGTAGGGGTTTGGTCTGTATTGGAAGGAGAATTCATTATCATGCAAGTGACAGAAAACACCAAGAGTACGCCGGAGCAGCTGCATCGATTAAAGCGGAACCAAACCTGGCTATTGGATGACCCACAAACAGTTTGGATCATCGAGTCAGGAGCGATCGCACTTTTTGCGGTTACGCTTAAACAGAACCATCGTCTCACGTCACGTCGCTATCTGTTCACGGCTAAATCAACAGAAGCCGTTTTTGGTGTCCGTGTGGATTTGGATAGGACAGAGGGAGCGACAGCAGGAGCTTCAGAGCCGCAACGCTGCCTCCTGGCTGTAGCGGTGGAAGAGACGGTATTACGCCAAGTCTCTCCAACTCACCTTGAGCAACAATTCGCTGATGGCCCCTCTGAAATCGGACGGCTAGTCGAGGGGTGGATTCATCGATTAGGTCGCTGGTTATCCAATGGCTCCCCCCCAGTGATTTCCTTGGAAACGGAGGGAATTCAACACTTAACCCTGAGCGAGGGACAAAAGCTAAAGCCAAAGCGGGATGCTTTTATTTGGGTTCGAGTGATTGCCGGAATAGTCAATTTGATCGGAAATCCCCAACTAGAGCTCTCTAGCGATTCTAAATCCTTATGGTTACCGTTGGGTGACGGTATGTGGCTAGAGGCAACCGACACCGTTGAACTAGACACGGTGAACTTTGACTATATCCGCGATTTAGAGACTCTGCTCTTAAGTCTGAATCATCTTCATGAGTATTTTTTCCGCTACATTCAACTCGTTCTTGAGCAGGAAATGCGGGAAGAATTACAACGGTTTCGGATGAGGGAACGCCTCAACCGAAAGATGTTACAGGATGCTAATCGGGAATTAGCCTCTGTACTCAAACCCCAGGACGTAAGTTCTATTGCCGGAGGAACGGACTTGCTGGTGGCAGCCGGTGCCGTTGGTCATGCCTTGGGCGTTACCATTAATCCGCCGCCTCCGTCGGAAGATTTGCAACGAGTTAACGAGCTAGAAGCCATCGCTCGTGCGTCCCAAATCCGGATGCGGCAGGTGCTGCTTGTAGACCATTGGTGGACAGACGATAGTGGTCCCCTGCTTGCCTACACCCTTGGAGATAAGCACCCTGTCGCCTTGCTCAGAGCCAAGAATGGCTACGAATTGTTTAACCCCCAAGATATGGTGCGGACTGCCATTGATGCCGAGGTAGCGGCAACCCTAGACCCCGTTGCCTATATGTTTTATCGCCCTTTCCCTGCCAAACCGCTTAAAAGCCTAGACATTGCCAAATTCGGATTTAAGGGGGTAACGAAAGATTTACTAATTTTGTTGGTGGGGATGGCTTCTACCCTGCTGGGGATGATTACGCCTTGGGCGACTGGAATCATGATCGAAGAGGCTATCCCCAATGCTCAGATTGGTTTATTGGGGCAAATCTGTTTGGCACCCTTAGCTGCGGCATTTGGTTCAGCCGCGTTTGAGTTAGCGAGAGGCTTTGCCATGATGAGAATGGAAACGATCGCAGATGCTTCTACCCAATCAGCCGTATGGGATCGTCTGCTCAAACTCAGCGTGCCTTTCTTTCGCCAATATTCCATCGGCGATCTAGAATCCCGTGTTTCTGCGATCGCTGAAATTCGTAGCAAACTTAGCGGTACTACCCTGCGGACTATTTTTACCAGTTTCTTTTCTTTATTTAATTTGGGGCTGTTATTTTACTATAGTGCCAAATTAGCTTGGCTGGCTCTGGGTGTGGCTATTGTTTCTATTGCCTTCACGACTGTTTTCGGTATCTTAACCGTGCGTCAATCACGTCCCCTGCAAGAAATCAAAGCAGATATATTTGGCATCATGGTGCAGCTGATTGGCGGGGTGGCTAAACTGAAAGTCGCTGGTGCTGAGGAACGAGCTTTCGCTTACTGGAGTAAACAGTACAGCAAACAACAAAAACTGGTGCTCATTAATCAGCAAATTGAAGATATTGTGCAACTGTTCAATACATTGCTGCCAAGTATCAGTTCGGGTGTATTGTTCTGGCTGGTTGTCACCTTGAATACCAAAGCTCAGGCTTCTGGAGAAACGGTACTATCGATCGGTACTTTCCTGGCATTCAATTTAGCCTTTGGCACTTTTATTAACGGGGCTGGTGATTTGAGTAATACCCTGATTGATGTTTTGGATGTGGTGACGCTGTGGAAGCGGGCGGAGCCAATTCTGAAAGCGATGCCCGAACTTAATCCCAATTCAGCCGATCCGGGCAGACTGTCGGGGAAACTGGGACTGGAGCGGGTTACGTTCCGCTACCGAAATGATGGACCGTTGATTTTGCAGGATGTTAGTCTTTACGCCAACCCTGGAGAATTTATTGCCTTTGTTGGACCTTCTGGAAGTGGCAAATCGACGGTATTGAGGATGCTGCTGGGGTTTGAAACCCCTGTGTCGGGAACAGTTTCCTATGATGGTCAGGATTTGGCAGGGCTGGATATTTATGCCGTGCGCCGCCAGCTTGGGGTGGTGATGCAAAATGGTCGAATTATGTCAGCTTCTATGTTTGAGAATATCTCCGCCGGTGCCTTGATTACGATGGATGAGGCGTGGGAAGCGGCTCGGATGGCTGGGTTAGCCGAGGATATTGAATCTATGCCGATGGGAATGCACACGGTAATTAGTGAGGGGGGTACTAATATTTCTGGGGGACAACGACAGCGACTTTTAATTGCGCGATCGCTGGTGTTAAAGCCTTCCATTTTACTCTTTGATGAGGCGACTAGCGCTTTGGATAATCGCACTCAGGCGATCGTCAGTGAAAGTCTGGATAAGTTGCAGGTGACACGAGTGGTGATTGCTCACCGATTGAGTACAATTCGCAATGCTAACCGAATTTATGTGATTGAGTCTGGGCAGGTTGTGCAGGTGGGAAATTATGAGGAGTTGGCGAATCAGGAGGGGCTGTTTGCCCGATTAATTGCACGGCAAGTTTAAGGGGAGATGGGGAAGATGGGGGAGATGGGGAAGATGGGGGAGATGGGGAAGATGAGGGAGATGGGGAAGATGGGGAAGATGAGGGAGATGAGGGAGATGGTAAAAACTATTGCGATGTGAAACCACTTTTTTTAGACCGCCTCTATGTGTAGGGTGTGAAAGCGCTTGCGTAACGCACCTGTACAACCCTATTTGGTGTAGCTACGTAAGTCCTGACAAATTAAAACAATTGTTATCTCTGTCTTTAGGCATCTTTTGTGTAAGATAAAGACGGGAATCATGAGGTCTACCATGCAGTCCAATCGGGAGCATCCCATTTTGGCAAATAGGCGGGAAGGGCAACTTTTTAATTCGCGATTATAAATCGCGAATTAAAATAATGATGTTGGCTCTCGTTGTGTGACC
>JGI11876J12873_1000051_pt1 | contig 19656 bp, 13 predicted proteins | sample ElkSloMetagenome_4_FD_12873 | JGI IMG/M metagenome (IMG submission 12873) | reverse complement strand
GAAATTGGTTGTGGCACCGGTTTACTTCTGTCTCGGATTGCGCCTCACACTCAGGAGTATTGGGGCGCCGATTATGCCAGTGCTGCTTTACAACAGGTTGATAAGATTTGTCAACGTCAGGGTTTACAACAGGTGCGACTCCTGCACCAAATGGCGGATGATTTTACCAACATCAGGGAAGGCAAATTCGACACGGTAGTTTTGAATTCAGTTGTCCAATATTTCCCCAGTTTTGAGTATTTGCTACAGGTTTTAGATGGGGCAATGGCAACGATTGGTGAAAGCGGTACTATCTTTGTCGGGGATGTACGGAGTCTGCCCTTACTCGAAGCCTATCATGCCGCCGTGCAGTTATCTCGATTACCGGGGGATACCACGGTTGAGCAATGGCAACAACAGGTTAATCAAAGTGTTACGGCTGAAGAAGAATTGGTGATTGATCCCAGTTTCTTCATCGCTCTTTCCACTCGTTTTCCTCAGATTACTTCGGTAGAGATTGAGCCGAAACGGGGCTATGCCCAGAATAATGAGTTAACTCAATTCCGTTATGATGTCACCCTTCATGTCGGCGGTGAGGTTCCCACCCCGGTTGAGACTTGGTTGAACTGGCAATTAGATTCCCTTTCAATCGCACAAGTTGAAACTCAACTCAAAATCGAGCAGCCAGAAGTTTTAGGGATTCGTGGTGTACCCAACCAACGGGTACAACAAGCCTTACAGATTTGGCAATGGTTGGAAGCACCGCCAGGGGTGGAGACAATCAACCAACTGCGGCAATTACTCACACAACAGCCCGGAGTGGGAATTAATCCCGAACAGTTTTGGCAACTGGGTGAAAATCTGGGCTACCAGGTGCATTTAAGTTGGTGGGAGAGTTCCACCGATGGGGGTTATGATCTGGTGTTCTATCGTAATAGTTTTTCTCCCATTGAGTTTTGGCACCCAGAAACGGTAACAGCTAAACCCTGGAGTGACTATACCAACAATCCCCTGTATGGTAAGTTAGTCCAGAAACTGGTGCCACAGGTGCGTCAGTTTGTGCAACAAAAGTTGCCTAATTATATGATGCCCCAGGCTTTTGTGCTGCTTTCTGCTTTGCCTTTGACACCGAATGGTAAGGTTGACCGTAAAGCCTTACCCACTCCAGATACGGCTACCCGGAATCTGTCTACTGGCTTGGCTTTACCCCGCAACCCGATTGAGGCTAAACTGGTTCAAATCTGGAGTGAGGTGTTGGGGATTGAACACATCGGCATTAAGGATAATTTCTTTGAACTTGGGGGACATTCCTTGCTGGCGACTCAAGTGATTTCTCGGTTAAGTAATTTGTTTGAGGTGGAATTGTCTTTACAAAATTTTCTGGAGTATCCCACGGTGGCGAGTTTGGCTGAGACGATTCAGGTACTTTCCACGGTACAAAACGGTCAACCTTCTGTCACTGAACTATCAGAGGATTATGAAGAAGGTGAATTGTAATATAACATTTCTCATCAGAAACTAGCAGAAGTGATTTTTCGATTAGCCCGAGAAGATACCCAGCCAGAGAGGTTAACCAAAATTAACTCGACCTCATGGTTGAATGGGTGGGCGATTAGTCTAGATGCCAGCAAATGGGACGCTGATGGACTTTTTGAACCCAAAAGTGAACCCCGCAATTTAGACCGGATTCAAAACCAAATTTGGGAGGCAATTGGCAGATGAAAGTCGTGGAGTTTTTGTCTTACTTAAACCGTTTAGATATCAAACTTTGGCTAGAGGAAGAGAAACTCAAGTATCATGCGCCCAAGGGGGCAATGACACCGGAAATCAAGCAAGAAATCGGCACGAGAAAATCGGAAATCATTGCCTTTTTCCAGCAAGCCAATGCCACCTCCAGAGCGACTGAATCAGCGATTATGCCGATGTCACGGGATAATCGGATTCCTCTATCTTTTGCCCAGCAACGACTCTGGTTTCTGCACCAACTCTCGCCCGACAGTCAGTCTTACAATATGCTGGAGGCGCTGCGGTTAAAGGGTTCACTGGATATTGTTGCCCTAGAAAAAAGTCTCAGTGAACTGGTTCGCCGTCATGAAATTCTCAGAACCACGTTTCCCATGGTAGACGGAGAAGCCATTCAACAGATTGCTGACCCTACTCCTTTAACATTACCCATCCAGGACTTACAGGGGTTGTCTACTGAGGAACAAACGGCTCAAATTGAACAACTGGTGAAGTCTCTGGCGGCTGAGTCCTTTGATTTGGCAAGTGAACCCCCACTACAATTTACGTTGCTCAAACTGAGTGCCCACGAACAGGTACTTCTGTTGAAGATGCACCATATTATCTACGATGGTTGGTCAATGAATATCTTCTTCAGTGAGTTGTCTTTTCTCTATAGAGCCTTCTCTCAAGGACTCCCCTCCCCTCTTCCAGAATTACCGCTCCAATATGCTGATTTTGCCCTATGGCAACGTCAGTGGCTAACCGGAGACGTTCTCGAACGGCAACTCAATTACTGGCAGAATCAGTTAGCTGATGCTCCTCCAGTTGTGGAATTACCAACGGATTACCCTCGTCCCCCCGTTCAAACGTTTCAAGGTGCCGTTGAATGTTTGCGACTGAATCAGGAATTAACTCAACGCCTCAAGCAACTGAGCCAGGATTCAAAAACGACGTTGTTTATGACGCTGCTGGCGGCTTTTTTTGTCACCCTTTCTCGTCATAGTAATCAGTTAGATTTAGTTGTTGGCTCTCCCATTGCCAATCGCAATAACCAAAGCCTAGAGGGATTAATCGGATTTTTTGCCAATACCCTAGCCTTGAGGGGGAATCTCTCTGGCAATCCCAGCTTCAAAGATTTCTTGGCTCAAGTCAAGCAAACTACCCTGTCAGCCTATGCTCACCAAGACTTACCCTTTGAAATGTTGGTCGAGAGGTTACAGCCGGAGCGAGATTTGAGTCGAAATCCCCTGGTACAGGTAATGTTTTCGCTCCAGAATGCTTCCCCATCACAAGGGGGTTTGTCAGGTTTAGCCATGGAGAGTCTGCCTTTGCCTGTTGATGTCAGAGCTAGATTTGACCTGGAAGTGATTATTTGGGAGATGTCAGAGGGGTTAGAGGGCGTTTGGTCCTACAACAGCGATTTATTTGATGGGACTACCATTACTCGCATGGGTCAACATTTTCAAACCGTACTCGAGGCTGTTGTAGCCAATCCCGAAGTACGAGTGGCTGAAATACCGCTGTTAAGTCCAGCCGAACGGGATCAGTTGTTAGTGGAGTGGAACAACACTCAAACGGACTATCCTCAGGATAAATGTATCCATCAGTTATTTGAGGAACAAGTAGAACACAACGGTGATGCGATCGCACTCGTGTATGACGATCAATACCTAACTTACCGTGAATTAAATGGTCGTGCCAATCAATTAGCCCGCTATTTACGTTCCTTGGGTGTAGAAGCTGATAGGCTGGTGGGATTATGTGTCGAACGTTCCTTAGACATGGTGGTGGGACTGTTGGGCATTCTCAAAGCAGGTGGAGCCTACCTGCCACTTGACCCTGAGTATCCCCAAGAACGCTTAAGCTTCATGCTAGAAGACACTCAGGTGAAAGTGTTGTTAACTCAAGCCAAATTCCGAGACTCCCTACCCCCACATCAAGCACATATCGTCTGTTTGGATACTGACTGGCAAACGATTAACCAAGCTAATCCCGATAATCTCAACAACACAGTCAGTGCTGAAAATTTAGCTTATGTAATTTATACTTCTGGTTCTACTGGAACACCCAAAGGAGTCGTCGTCACTCAGCGGGCTGTCAATCGACTGGTGTTAAACACCAATTATATCCAGTTAACGGCAAATGATTGTATTGCTCAAGCTGCAACTATTGCTTTTGATGCTGCCACCTTTGAAATTTGGGGAGCGCTACTCAACGGAGCCAAGTTGGTGTTCATCAATCAATCGGCATTGCTTTCCCCTGAAGAATTTGCTGTCAATCTAAGTTCTCAAGGAGTCAGCGTTTTATTCTTAACTACAGCTTTATTCAATCAGTTAGCCAGCTTTGTCCCCCAAGCATTTAGTTCTCTCAAATATCTACTCTTTGGTGGGGAAGCCGTTGACCCCAGATGGGTACAAGAAGTTTTAGACAAAGGCGCTCCACAGCAGCTATTCCATGTTTATGGACCAACAGAGAATACGACTTTTTCTTCTTGGTATTTGGTAGAAAACTTACCCACAGCAGCTACAACTATTCCCATTGGTCGTCCGATTGCGAATACACAAATTTATATCCTAGACGAGTATCTGCAACCTGTCCCTGTGGGCGTACCGGGAGAATTACATATTGGGGGTGCAGGATTAGCAAAAGGCTATCTCAACCGCCCTGAGTTAACAATAGAAAAATTCATCCCTAACCCGTTTAGCGCCGATTCAGATTCTCGCCTCTATAAAACTGGAGATTTAGTCCGTTACTTAAAAGATGGCAATATTGAATTCTTAGGACGCATTGATAATCAAGTTAAAATCCGGGGTTTCCGCATTGAGTTAGGGGAAATAGAAGCGGTACTGAGCCAGCATGAAGATGTACAAATTGCTTGTGTCATGCTTCGGGAAGATACTCCAGGGGAAAAGCGTATTGTTGCTTATGTCGTGCCGCAACCCAAAGTAACAGTCACAACCAGTACACTGCGTCAGTTCCTGACCCATAAACTCCCCGGTTACATGATCCCATCGGCGTTTATGATTCTGGACTCTTTACCCCTCACCCCGAATGGCAAAGTAGACCGCCGCGCCTTAAAAGCACCGTCTAACAGTAGTGACTCGGATACATTTGTTCAAGCACGTAACCAATTAGAATTGCAACTGGTGCAACTTTGGTCAAAGGTGCTGAAAGTTGACAAAATTGGGGTACAAGATAACTTTTTTGAACTCGGGGGTCATTCCCTGCTAGCCTCCTACTTAATCACTCAAGTTAAGCAGCAGTTGGGCAAAGATATTCCTTTAATCACGCTGTTTCAAAACCCGACCATTGAACAGTTGGCGACAATCATTCAAACTGGATCAGATCACTCTACTCCGTCTTGTTTAGTGGCGATTCAACCCCAGGGGTCAAAACCACCCTTCTTCTGTGTTCCCGGTGCGGGAGGTAGACCGTTTTACTTCTATCACTTAGGACGTTATTTAGGAGAAGATCAACCGTTCTACAGTTTTGAAAACAATCTGTCTCAGGAATCAGGGTCGATTACTCGAATTGAGGATATGGCTAGTATTTATATTGAAGCCATGCAAGCTGTTCAGCCCCAAGGACCCTATTTTTTAGGCGGACATTCCTATGGGGGAAATGTTGCGTTTGAAATGGGTAAACAGTTGTATAAACAGGGACAGGAGGTGGCTTTATTGGCAATCATTGATTCTTCAGCGCCAACGTATAAAGATAAGCAAATGCTGATTGATTATATTAACTGGGATCACGCCAGGTGGCTGGCTGAGGTGAGCAAGGGCATAGAAGTTTATTTAGATAAGGATGTCGATATTTCCTACGAAACTCTCCAGCCCTTAACAGTGGAGGAGCAACTCAACTACGTTTTACACTATTTCAAAATGGCTAATATGCTACCTCCGAATGCAGAAACAACCCAGCTAACCAATATCGTACAAGCTTATAAAACTAGCTGTTTATGTCTGGTTGATTATGAACCCCAAGAGATGTATCCTGGTAAACTGACGATTATACGCGCCAATGAGGATCTGCCGGATGATCCGAATCGTGAGTTGGCATCTGACAATGAAGATTTTTCCTTGGGTTGGAGCGAGTTTTGTACGGAACCTGTGGATATCCATTTTGTGTTGGGAAATCATATCACAATTACGGCGGAACCTCATGTTCAGGTTTTAGCCGAACAGTTAAAAGCTTGCATTGATTTGTAGAGACGTTGCATGCAACGTCTCTACAAGTTAAAAACCTGGTGATAAAAATGGATAAAACCGAATTCATTACACAATTTGATCAGTTAATTCTCAATCCTGAAACCCGAAAAATATATGGTCAACATAAGTTTTTTAATGTCGGCTATTGGTTGCCAGAAACTCAGAATCAAGAGGAAGCTTGTTTTAACCTGATGGAAAAACTGTTGGAATTTATTCCAGATAAAACAGGAAAAATCCTAGATGTCGGCTGCGGGTTAGGCGCGACGACCAATTATTTACTGAAATACTACTCCCCTGCTAATGTAATAGGCATCAATATTTCCAGCCAACAACTTGAAAGATGTCGAATCAATGTACCAAACGGCAACTTCATGGAAATGGATGCTGTCCAGATGAAGTTTGAGGAGAATCAATTTGATCAGATCATCTGTGTTGAAGCTGCCTTATACTTTAATACCCGGGAAAAATTCCTCAAAGAAGCTGGGCGTGTGTTGAAGCCCGGAGGGAATCTCGTCCTGGCGGATATTATCAGTGCAACGACGGAATATTTTGGTAATTTGGTCATGGCTGAAAATACGGTCAAAGATATTGAGGCATATCAGAATCTTTACCAACAAGCAGGATTCGAGCAGGTAAAATTGGTGGAGGCTACAGAGGAATGCTGGAAAACACACTTCCGATATCTAAAATCTTGGATGGAAGCACAATTTCAGGCAGGAGAAATAGATGAAGAAACTTGTCAATTTAATGTCAATGCCATAGATAATTTGTTACAGTTAGATTCTGACGCGATAACGTATGTGTTGGTTTCTGCGAATAAGCCAGTCAATCAAATTTAAATCGAGAATTAAGTAGGTTGGTGGAAATAAACTCAACCATGTTAATTTATGTAAAGAACCCTCAAACCCTTACAAATGAAGAATGACGAATGACGATCTCCACCGTTAACGTTAATTGTCCCCACCTACTTAAAAGTCAACAGCTAACAAATCAAAGGTCAAACAATGTTTCAGTCACTATCAGGCAAAAAAGTAGTAATTATTGGCATAAACTCAGGAGTTGACCTAGCCATTGCCAAAAAAGTCACAGAACTGGGAGCATCGGTGATACTTTCACACGACTCACAGGACAAATTGGATGAAGCCATGGAGTCGCTTTCGGGAGAAATTGAGGCGAAAACGGTTGACATTTTAAATGAGGATTCAGTCAATACTTTCTTTGAGCAAATCGGCAACTTCGATCATTTAATTGTCACCTCTATGGGAGACCGAAATATGCCGCGATCGCTCTTGGCAGAAATGACCACAGAAACGGCTCAAGGTGCGATGCAGAAATTCTGGGGGACGTTCTTTGCTGTACGTGCATCACTAAACACTATAGCCACTGACGGCTCGATTACACTAACCTCCAGTGTCACCCTCTTCAAATCTTCAAAAATGGGGGGAATTTCCGCGATCGCAGCCGCCAATGGTGCAGTGGCTGTGTTTGGGCGCTCGTTGGCGTTGGAAATTTCACCGATTCGAGTCAACGTGATTGCCCCCGGATTGGTAGAGGATACAAGTATCTGGAGTTCTCAAAGCGAATCTGAGCGCTCTGACTTAACCAAGTGGGCGATTGCCACCTTACCGGTGAAGCATCTTGGGCAACCCGAAGAACTGGCACAAGCCGTGTTAAGTTTGATCACGAATCCTTATATTACAGGGGTTGTTTTGCCTGTGGATGGCGGTGTAACCATGGTGTAATCAAAACACTGTGCTTTAATCGAAAGACTCGTTATTTTTATAGTATATTATGTCAAATCAAAGTGATCAAACTCAATCCCCAACCAATATTTTTTGGGACTTTGCTCAATTTTGGGAAGATGTAAAAAAGATTGCCGAGCCGTATTGGTATCCAACAAAATCAAACGAAAGAGCATTCTCCGACGTGATTGGTTCATGGGGAATGCTCTTTCTATTGATCCTATTAATAATCTCCCTCGTCACGGCAAGTGCTTTTAATAGTTTTGTCGGTCGCTATTTGGTCGATAGTCTACTTGAAGACAAGGATTATTCTGCTTTTACTAATAATTTATTGCTCAATATTCTCGGGCTTTTCCTCGTAACACTTTTAGTCGGTATCTCTAAATTTGTTAGAAAAAAAATTGCCCTTAATTGGTATGAATGGATGAATGATAAAGTCTTAGATAAATACTTGAGTAATCGTGCTTATTATCAAATAAATTTCAGATCCGATGTTGATAATCCAGATCAACGTATAGCCAAAGAAATTGAACCAATTACTACTAGCGCTCTCAGCTTTTCAGCGACCTTCCTAGAAAAAATCTTGGAAATGGCGACTTTCTTAGTCATTATTTGGGTAATTTCCCAGCAAATTGCAATTATAATGCTAATTTATACCATCGCAGGCAATTTCATTGCGGCTTACTTAAATCAAGAATTAACCAAGATAAATCAAGAGGAGATTGAATCAAAAGCAAACTATAGCTATTGTCTAGTTCATGTGCGTAATCATGCTGAATCAATCGCTTTTTTTCGAGGAGAAAAACAGGAATCAAATATAATTAAACGTCGATTTAAAAGTCTTGCCAACATAATTGAACGCAAGATAAATTGGGAGAGAAGTCAGGATTTTTTCAGTAGAGGATATCAATCTGTTATTCAAATATTTCCTTTTTTAGTGCTAGCACCTTTATATATCGAAGGTGACATTGATTTTGGACAACTGGGGCAAGCTGCACTAGCTTGTAATATGTTTGCTACTGCTCTAGGAACCGTAATTGCTGAATTTGGTACTTCTGGGCGATTCTCTAGTTATGTTGAACGTTTATCTGAATTTGCCAATGCCTTAGAAGAAGTGAATCAAAAATCCGAAAAGGTTAGTACCATTCAAACCATAGAAGAAAACCGACTAGCGTTTGAAAATATGACGTTACAAACCCCTAACTCTGAGCAGGTGATTGTGGAAAACTTATCACTGGCGGTTCAACCTGGAGAGGGATTATTAATTGTTGGTCCAAGTGGTCGAGGTAAAAGTTCTTTATTGAGAGCGATCGCGGGTTTGTGGAACACGGGAACCGGTCGTCTAATGCGACCTGCTTTAGAAGACGTTTTATTTTTACCCCAACGTCCTTATATCATCTTAGGAACGTTACGGGAACAATTACTCTATCCTAGTACAGAGCATCAGATGACTGACGCCGAACTTGAAGAAGTTTTGCAACAAGTCAACCTCCAACATGTGCTGAATCGAGTCGGGAGTTTTGATCTAGAACTTCCTTGGGAAAATATCTTATCCTTAGGAGAGCAGCAGCGTCTTGCCTTTGCCAGACTGCTCGTTAATGAACCCAGTTTTACTATATTAGATGAGGCAACAAGTGCCTTAGATTTGCCAAATGAAGAGACTTTATATCACCAGCTACGAGAACGAAAAACAACGTTTATTAGTGTTGGACATCGGCAAAGTTTATTTAATTATCATGAAAAAGTTCTGGAACTTTTAGATGATTCTCGTTGGCGCTTGGTTGACATTAACGATTATGAGTTATCAACAGAAACAACTGTTAATTCTGTTTCAAGCTCTGAAGTTGAACCAGAGGATGTTCTGAATCAGGAGGCTTCTGTTCAATCTGAAACATCGGTAGAGACGGATACAGATTTCGGACTTTCTCATAGAGAAATGCGGAAATTAACAAATTATGCACTGAGTACGATCAGAAATAAAGCCAGCAAAGGAAAAGCCATTATAGCTAATGATGGATTCACGTACCGCTACAATAAAAATAATGGCATCTTTAAATGGTTTAGGGATACAGAGGAAAAGTAGGACGTATACTCAGAGATTGCACCTCCGGGTAAACAGGCGTATTAAAAAAAAGTCCGCCTCCTTGTCCAGCATCTTTCCTGACAGGGGGTTGACTTTATTAATGGCAGCAAAGCTTATCTCTAAAGCTTATTTATTATATTTTTATCCCCGTAATTGTTTCTTCTTTGTCCAATTCCTTGATAATACATTTAGACTTACTAAGCTTAATAATTTCATACGTTTCTGACACAAACACAGAAGTAATCTTTCCCACAAAATCTGCCGCAGAAATTTTAATAACTAGCGGAACCTTGAAGTTAAAAATAGATTGTGGAAGAGTTTTAACGTTTAAGAACAATCGTCCTTCCCTTACATGCCATACACCCGTAAATTGATTGCCCGTTATAAATTCTAAAGGCTTAGATAAGAATAAGGTTTGAATCCGAGTTTGCTCATAAGTCATATCATTTTTAAATTCAATGGACAGTTTTTCCCATGATGTATTAAAACGCCATTTTCCCACGAGTAATTTTTCTATTTCTAAATCAGCAATATCAGTGTCGTTCATGTCTACCTCTAACATTATTGGAGCAAGTCTTGTTTGTGTAATTGCCAGATCAACATCTTACCTTGTGCGCGTGTTTCCATTATCTGCATACCGATTTTTTCTAGCACCCGCTTTGACGCTATATTATCGGCATCACATCCCGCCGTGACTCTTTGCACACCGGGTTGACAAAATGCCCAATTTACCATTGCTGGCGCTGCTTCTGACGCATATCCCTGCCGTCGATAGGATGGCACGATCCGATAGCCGAATTCCAGTGAACCTGTGGGTGAACCTGTGGCATCTGGGATCATTTTCAGGAACGTGTTACCAATCAGGGTATTATCAGCTTTATGAATAATTAGGCGCAACCATTCCGTGAGTGAGGGATTTTTTTCTAGTATATCTGCAAGTGCTGGCAAAATTTCACTCAACTCGGGTTCGGACCAGTCCGATAAAATTTTAAATGGCGCAATAGCGGCTAATTCAGCCTGTCCAATCATTGCGGCTTTTACGATTTCCAGGGTAAAGGGGATCAACTCCAATCGGGCGGTAACAATATTTGCCATATTAAGCTAGGTGGGGAGCGTTATTTGTCAAAACACTGATTTCACGGATTTATTGTCCAGATGGGGGTAGGGAGGTGAGAGCTTATGCACACACTGATTACACAGAAAAGATTTATCTACATTAAAACGCTTAATGATAACCTGTAATTAACCGCTAAACTCTGATCCATTTCAAGACCTTCGGGTCTTTGTTATAGCGGTAGGTAACGCCATTTTTCGCCCTCAGCGACTTGCCGAGGCTTGCCTTGCTTCTGATTGTGCTAATGGAATAGTTGGTTAATGCTTTCATTTCACTATGAGAAAGCCTCTCAGTTGTGTCTAGGTTGGGTGATGCTTCTGGCTGGCTTGGGACGTTGTTTTCCGAGGCATCATTTAGGTTAGGAGAATCCTCTGGGTTCGGGGAATCCTCTGGGTTCGGGGAATCCTCTGGGTTAGGAGAATCCTCTAGGTTAGGAGAATCCTCTGGGTTCGGGGAATCCTCTAGGTTCGGGGAATCCTCTAGGTTAGGAGAATCCTCTAGGTTAGGAGAATCCTCTAGGTTAGGAGAATCCTCTAGGTTAGGAGAATCCTCGATAATTTGCTCTATTTCCGGGGGATTTGCCCTGATCGCTTTTTGCTGTCGATAATCCTCCATAGATACAAGTTGCCAACTAGATTCTTGTGCCAGTTCTAGCACCCATTGATGGTAACTGAACAGACTTTCTCGATGTCCAACACTGATAAATGTTGAATTGGATTGTTGTAACTGTTCATATAAATTTCTTTCATTATTCAAATCCAACGCACTGGTTGCCTCATCAAGTATTGTGAAGCTGGGACGATTCACTAATAATCGGGCGAAAGCAAGGCGTTGTTGTTCTCCCACGGATAATAGATTTTCCCAAGGGACTTCTGTATCAAAACCCTCTACACGAGTCAACAAATGGTGCAGGTTAACCTGTTGCAAAACCGCTTCAAGTTCGCGATCGCTCATTTGACGATTCGTCCGAGGATAGAGTAACTGTTCCCGCAATGTTCCCAATATTATATAAGGGCGTTGGGGCAAAAACAACATATCATTGAGCGGGGGGCGCACGAGACACCCTGTTCCTGCATTCCATAAACCCGCAATGGCACGTAAGAGGGAACTTTTCCCTCTCCCACTTGGACCAACAATTAATAACCCTTCTCCGGGTTGGACTGATAGTGATAAGTTGGTGACAATCGTTTGCTGGTAATCTGGTGTTTTTAAGGTAACATCATCGAAAGCGATGCGGTCTTCTTCGATCGTATTTATTTGACTAACTTGTTTCGGTTCCTGGATAACGGCGGTTAACCTATCCGAAAACTCGGCTAAGCGATCAACGTAACTGGAAAATTGTCCTGACGAGCCAAATTCACCGATTAATTGTCCGAGAGCCTGAGAAAATAGTAAACTACATAAACTCGCTTGGCTGATTTCTCCATAGTCAATTTGATCGGTAATAAATAAAGGGGTGAGGATGAACATGGAAAACAGAGAAATAGCCGACTGATAGCCTCGGTTAAATATATCCTGACCCCTCTCCCAATTTAGTCGGCGTTCCGCTACATTAATGAAATTACTAAATCGTCGCTCAATGATGTTTAATTCTTGATTTTCTCCCTGAAAAAAAGCGATAGATTCCGCGTGATTCCGAACATGAGTTAGGCAATAGGCGTAGTCGGCTTTACATTGAAGTTGCTCTTGATTAATTTTATTGAGTTCTTGGGTCAAATAAACGGCAATTAAGTTACCGATAATCGTATAAACAACTAGATAAATTGCGATTGTTTCCGATATTGTCCAGAGAATAGCGATAAATGTTGCCATTTCCAGGGTTTTTTCCAGAAATGTCGCTGAAAATCTCAGAGCGCTACTGGTAATGGGTTCGATTTCTTGGGATAGACGTTGATCGGGGTTGTCCAGATCAGAGCTAAAATTGATTTTATAATAGGCGCGATGGCGAAAGTACTTTTGCAAGATATGATTATTGAGCCATTTGTACCAATCCAGAGCTACTCTTTTTCTGACATATTGCGAAAAGCCGACTAAGAGCGTAACCCCGAAAATCAACAGGGTAGAAACCCACAAGGTACTAATATATTTAGATAGATCCCTCTCTTCTATGATAATATCCAGGACATAGCGATTCCAGAAGCTGCCGATCGCATTTACACTGACCAGAGAGACGATTAATAGGATCAAAAGCGCCAGCATTCCCCAAGCGCGAATCACTTCGGAAAAGGCTCTTGCTCCCGGTTCTGTGGGATACCAATAGGGTTGAGCGACGACTTTGAGCGACTGCCAAAATTTGGTGAACGGCAAAATCGGATTGGTTACGGTTTTGTCACGAAAAAGTTGAGCTTGCATAGTCTAAAATAATGGGGTTCACCGGTCAAGTATCCCGAGAAACCGGGTTTCTTGTGAGGATGACAACTCTCAGATCAAGCTTTCACCCAAAGAAACTCGGTTTCTTGACCGATGTCCTAACAATCAGTCCTCATCAACAATTTCAACGGTTCTTGGCGGTTGCACCTCTTCTGAATTGGTACTATTTCCGGAACTTAGATGGTGTTGAAGTTTGAGTTTTAAATCCTCGGTAAGGGGTAAATCTTTAATTTCTTTGATCAGAAATCTCACGGATTCGGTTTTGCTACGTTCTGTATAAATCCCCTTGAGAATCGCTTCAATTCCATATCCGGCGAGCGCGTCTCCTACAACTGTGGTCAACCCCAGAATCCCTAAACCGCCGACAATCCCCAGTGGACCTCCCAATATCGCGAGTAATGGAATCACAGCGGCAGAATTTCCGCCGGCGAGCGTTATAGCAATTACCAAAAGTATGCCAGGAAGTCCTAAACCTGCAAGTTTTTTAACGATTTCGTCCATTTGAGTTCTTTTAAATCCTTACACTATTGGTCAAAACACGAATTCTATTCAGCTTACCAAAAGATTACACAACTCATCAATTTCTCTACTTTTTTCGATAACGACTCGCTGGGCTAAGGCTTGGAGCTGACGAATATTTTCGGATTGGGCATTGTCCATCGCTTCCAATTCACTGGTTAAGAATGTCTGAAACCGATAATAACATCGTTTCCCATCTTGGCTAGATGATTTCATCGACCGTTCTAATTGTCCGGCGACGACTTCACTACCCCCATCCAATAAAATGTTTAACAGGGGTCTTGCCCATTGTAACAGTCCCCAGTTTTTAGCCTCGTTATAGGGATAGATACTGGTTAAAGAACCTGTGCCCAAGGAAACCAGCAATATCTCATCAGTATGGAGAATTTCTTGTCTTTCTTGCCAACTCATCTTTGCTTCCATAATTGCTAACTGGGCTGGATTATTGGCAATCACCCCACCATCGACTAAGGTATAAAAGCCATTGGGATTATGGGTTGTGGCAACGTGATGGGGTGCAAAATAGGTAGGCGCGGCGCTGGTTGCCATCGCTGCATCGGTGAGGCTAAAACCGAGGCACAATTTGCGGAATTTTCTTGATTCTGTCTCTTCTTTTGCCAGTTTGCTAGTAAAAAAGATGGGAATTCGTTGTTCAATATCATAGCTGGTGACAAAAATCTCTTTCAGGCACTGATCCAATGGTGTGTTGCCTAAATATTGTCTGACAATTTCCTCGCGTCCCTCAGAGGCATATTTGGGTTGGGCAAGTAAATCTTCGAGCGGACCAAGGATCTTTTCAAAGAATGGCTCGTAAAAAATTTCTGCGCCATACTCAACATACATTTGAATAAGTTCTTCAGCACTGTATTCCGCCATCGGTGTACTATCCGATTTTTGGGCATCTAATCGCGGTTTAGTCAGTCCAAGTGCCAGAATTCCGCCAGTTGATGTGCCAGAAATTAAGTCGAATAAACTAAAAATCGGCTTTTGCGTGCGCTTTTCTATTTCAGCGAGGAGGATGGCGGGAATAATGCCCCGAATCCCGCCGCCATCAATTGCCAGTATTTTATACTTAAAATTTGCTGTCGTATTCATTGTTGTTTGCGATTCCTCCCGGGTTAAATTTTGAGTGGGTTCCGGCTGTTGATTGGTGATGGAAATTTCGGTTTGATTTGTTGGCTCACTTTCAGTTTCCTCTGTTTCAGTTTCCTCTGTTTGAGTTTCCTCTGATTGAGGTTGGGGGGGTAAAGATGTTTCCATAGTGGCAAGGTTATCCCTATCTTTCCTTGTCTCTGTTGTTCCCGACCCTTGAGGTGGATTATTCCCTAATGTTATCTTAGTTTCGGGTAATAAATCCGGATTCGATAAGTGAGTAAGTAGATAAGGACTTTGGCATAAATCCCAACGAGGATTACCATGTAATTTGCCATGATAGCCATTTCCGATTTGGTCTTTAACGGTTTTTCCTTGTCCTTCATTTAATCGCCAATAGGCGACTAATCCAGGTTCATTCCCGACTAGAGGCTGAACACGATGTCTCTGAATTTCCACCGGAGAACAAGCGCAATTCCAGACGCTAATATTCGCCAATTGTCCGGTAAAATAGATGCGATCGTGTAATGTTGCCCCTAGAGTCACTGGACTCGATGCGTTGTTTAAAGTTGACCCGGTTAAGCTTCCCTTATAGTCATGGTCATCCAGATAAATCCTTAACTCTCCCTGATTAAAAACCAAGGCAAAGAAGTGCCATTGTCCAATCGTTAATTCTCCATTGCCAAAAGTTTGGACAACCCGGTTAACCGTTTCATCAATGTATACATCTAGATTTCCATCTTCACTAATCCCCAACTCAAAATTATCGCTGTATCGATTGGACGCACGGGCGAAAAAAACATTGCGCGTCCCATAACTGGTAGCTTTATTGGTGAGTTGTTCAGGCTTTACCCATCCAGAAATCGTCAAGGCTGCACTCCCCTGAGCCAAAACACCACCCAGATCAGTCCTGCCCAAATTGATATAATCATCCTGGCTATCAAATGTCAGCACAAATTGAGTATCGTCTGTATTGATCACACCAGTTTCATCTCCAGGTTGCTCTATCAAATCTCCCAATCGAACCGGAAACCACTCATTTTTTAGTCGTGAGCAGAACCTCCGCAATAGCTTGGGAAATGGAAAACTTTGGTGGAAACATCTCCATCCAGAAAAACTCCCCAACCGGGTTGACTTCCAAGAATACATACCGATTATCGGGAGTGACAATAATATCAATCGCTCCATAGTTTAAGCCAAAATAAGCCATGAGTTGGAGCAGTTTTTTCTCGACATCTTCGGGTAAGGTGTAAGCCTGCCAATCTTTGGCTAAAGCGCTACCTTCTTTGCGCCAATCGTGAGTAGCTCCCTGCAAACGTTGGGAGTCGATTGCTGCTGTAAATACCCGGTTTCCCACAATCGTTACCCGCAATTCCTGCGCCTTTGGTACGTTTTCCTGAAACGTCATCGGACAAAAACGTAGTCCTTCCAGATGCTCTAGATCCTCTTCGGTAACTCGATTGGTGAAAACAACTTGCTCTTCCCCCTGCTCACCGTAAATGGCGAATTGAGATAGCATTTTGGTAATCATTCCTTGCCCTTTACACTCTTGGGCAAATTGTTTAACAGCGGCTGGATTATTGGTGGTGAGGGTGCGCGGGGTAAGGAGTCCAACGTCTCGGGCAACTTGCAATTGGAGTTGTTTATTTTTAGCTAGCTCAACATTGGGTAGGCTGTCGAGGTGGAACCCTTTGATACTAGCAATCATCCCTTGAGCCGTGCAGCGAGTTTCCCGCAGTGAAGCCTCTCTAAACTGTTGATCCATGGTTTCGGGAATTTTGAGTCCATGTCTGATCCGCCGATACCAAACTGAGGATACTTCACTTAAATCGAGGGTTTGTTCCCCATCGGTAATAATGAGTCGCTCAGAATCGCCGGAGTAAATATCGAGTTGAACTTCCGTGGGAAATCTGTCTGTGTCAAATCGAAACGCTTTTCCACCTTGATCCGCGATCGCCTCCATCACCAGAGGAATACTTTCGTTATCGTTACTGTAGGTAATAATTAATACTGTCATTGGTTATTTATCATTCGTCAGAGGTTGTTCCAGACGTATTTTGCTACGTCTCTAAATGGAAATCAGGGTGTCTGCGATCGCGCTGGAAATTGGCAAGCCTAAATCTCGCTCCAGCATTCCCCATTCGCCGATAGGATTAACTTCCAAAAAGACATACTCTCCGGATGGAGTAAGGATGAAGTCTAAGGCGCCAAAGAAAAGCCCGAATTTACCCATAAAAGCTTGGAGGCGACGTACTAATGCTTCCGGAAGCTGATGATGTTCCCATGCACCAACCTCAACTCCGGGGCGACGCCAATCGACTGTAGCTGTTTCATAAACCGACGATTTTAATCCCCCGACAAATACATTACCATTGACATAGACCACCCGCAATTCCATCTGCTTGGGAATTTGCTCTTGAAACACCATGGGACAATAGCGTAGTGACTCAGCATCTTCCAAGTCTTCTGGTTTAACCACGCTGGTATAGACAAAGAATGACGTGGCTTCCATACTGCGGGAAAGTGATTTGAGTAACTTACTCACCATTTTTCCCTGAACCTGTTGGAAAAACTCCCGTGCAGATTCAGCGTTATTAGTAACTAGACTTTTGGGGATAACAAAACCCACTTCAGATGCAACTCGTAGTTGGCGTAGCTTGTTGTTAGCCACATTAATCCGTTCTAAATTATCCACCCAACGCGCATCTCTGAGACTGTCCCAAAATCCATCCAAGGTAGCTAGGGATTCGTTGATGCAGGCTTGTTGATATTCTGGCGCTAATTCCTGACTCAGTTGTGGCTCCCAAATCCGGCGCATCCACACCGCTTTTACCTGCTCTGTCTGGATAGATTGTCTGCCATAGTTGATTGTGTGATACTGTTTATTGTGATCAAACTGCGCTGTGAGTTNNACCTCTAAAGGAAACTTATCGGTGTCCAAGCGAAAGGGTTGCGCCCCTTTTTTTGACACCGCTTCGGCGACTCTATCTATGGTGAAGAAATCCCCACTATGAGTGATTAATAAAACAACGTCTGGCGACAGAGACATAAATAAGGCTTGCTGAATAAGTTGTCGGGTGAGCAAGGAAAGATGGGGAGATGGTTCCCCCTTTTTAAGGGGGACGGAAGGGGGATCTAAAAGCGAAGGGGACTGGGGGGTTAGGTTTTCCGAAGAAAGCCAACAGCATCAGGAACCACACCCAACGCCATCGCTAGCCTCTTGGGTTTCGCTTACGCTCTAAGCTGTTCGGCATTTAAACCTTAATGTCAAGAATCATGAAATCCTTGTAGTGCGAGCATCTTGCTCGCTACTAATACCCAATTTAAATGCATGACAGCTTACCCAACCTACGAGAACATTTTGTGCTATCCCTGACCTGCTCCCTCAGATGAGATATTTTACCCTATACCCCGTCTAAGTTTAAAACCAGAGATTCTCCTAGAGAAAAACTACGGGTTTCAACCTAGACGGGGTTTAGCTGGGAGTAGCTTGAGCTAATTTGATCACCTGAGACTTGAATAGCGCCTCTCTAAAGCTACTCCCTTAATTTGGACTTCAGATGGCGAGACTTAGTAATCTTCAAAATCCGAAGGATACTTCAGTGTCTGGTAAGGAGCCTTCTCTGACGGGGTTGGAGCTTGAGCTTCTAAGAAGCGAGCGAAGAAAGGAACGACTTGCAGTTCTTTGTTTTTCGACATGCTGTTTTCTCTGGGTAAATTTGTATTAACAATTTCATAGTAAATCATTAATTGAATTAAGGGTCAAGGACAGTTAGGACAGTTAACCAGAATTTTTAACTCGGCTGTTTTTTTGCGGAAATCCTTTTTAATTCGTACCCGGCTTAATGAAACTTTCATCTATTGATCTCAGACTGTTAAAAAATATTTAATTCTATTGACATGGAGTGAAAGGGATGATGGCATAACTGTCTATTTGATTCGTACAACTCAGTATAACTGTCTATTTGATTCGTACAACTCAAGTGAAGAAAAAGTGAAGAAAAAAATCAAGAGCATCGCTTAAGAGTTAGACAAGACAAAGGTTTCACAACCACCAAGGCATTCGTAAATAAATGTCCTTCGTTGTACAAATGCTCTAAACGTGTTATATATAATAGGCTAGATAACAAGGACAGTTAAGACAGTTTATCCTCCCTAGGATTCATGAACAATAGGTTATAAAAATTAACATTCCACTCAGGTGTGACCGATCGAAACTGATAATCATATAGAATGATTCAACATGAAACGACGACGGGGAGTGATTTTGACGCCTGTCGGACTAAAGCGGTTACAGGCAGGGATACAGGCGGTAGAAATCGCCGAAAATAACGGCAATCGCTTGACTCTAGAGGAACTCAGCGAGCGCATCAACCTATCCACAAAAACCTTGAGTCGCTTGTGGTCTCTCAATACCGCTGTTGATCAAAGAACGCTCAAGCTTTGTTTTGCCGCCTTTGACTTGCAATTACACCCAGAGGATTACACAACTTGCAGTGAACCAGACGCCAAACATCAAGGAGAGGGATGGGAGGAGCCGTTCACTCAAAACCCTGAACCCAGGAACCCACTCACACCCCAATTTCCCTACCCTGATGCTCCAGTTCCCTTGAAATCTCGATTGTATATCGAACGCCCTCCCTTGGAAACACTGGCGTATCAAACCCTCGTGCAACCCGGTGGTGCGATTCGGATTTGCGCCCCAAAACAGATGGGGAAAAGTTCCCTAATGCTGCGATTATTAGATTTCGCCCAAACACAGCACTACTCCATTGTTTATTTAGACTGCAAGCAGATTTGTCCAAGCTGGTTGAGTGACATCAA
>JGI11876J12873_1000048_pt1 | contig 20335 bp, 15 predicted proteins | sample ElkSloMetagenome_4_FD_12873 | JGI IMG/M metagenome (IMG submission 12873) | reverse complement strand
GGCTGGGGCGGGGGGTGCCTGTGGAGCCCCGGGGGCGAGCCCCAGCAACAGAGCTTAATCTCCCAATCCGACTGTCTCAAAGTCGTTGACACGTTCCGATCTGCCGGCGCATGGCATTGATGTTGCGGTTGGTCAGAACCGTTCCGTCCAGCAGCACCCGGCCCTGATCGGGGGGGCTCAGGTGGTTGATGCAGCGCAGCAGCGTGGACTTGCCGGTGCCGGAGGAGCCCATGACAACCTTGGTTTCGCCCCGCCCGAGCGTCAGCGACACGCCGCGCAGAACGTCGTGTTCGCCAAAACGCTTGTGGAGATCCTCGACGCGCAGGATCAGGTCTTCGGACGTGTTCACTGGGACCTCCGCTCGAAGCCGGGCACCGCAAGCCGGGCTTCCACGCGATACAGCACGGAATTGCCAAGCCTGTTGACGATGAAGTAAATCAGCGCAACCACGCCAAAGACGATCAGAATATTTCCTTGGGTATTCGATACGATGTACTTGGCTTGGCGCGTCAGTTCCACGACGCCGATCACGTAGGCCAGCGACGTGGCCTTAAGCTCGGACGAGAACTCGTTGGTCCACGGCCCGATGGCGTGGCGGGCGGCCTGAGGCAGGATGATGGTGCGGATCGACTCCCAGCGGCCCATGCCGATGGCTCGCGCCGCCTGCATCTGTCCGGACGGAACCGACTGGATGGCGCCCCGATAGATCTGTGACTGATAGGCTGCCGAGCGAAGACCCAGGGCCAGCACGGCGGCCATGAACGAGGACAGGGCGACGTAGTCGGTGACGCCATAATAGAACAGCAGCAGCAGGACGACCGCCGGCACACCCCGAAAGACGCGCTCGAACGCCCAGCCGACGGCGCGCAGGGGCCACGGGCCGTAAACCTGGCCCAGCGCCAACCCAAGCCCCAGCACGATCCCGACGGCGAGCAGGGCCGCCAGAAGCTGCAAGGCGATCCAGGTGCCGTGCAACAGGAACGGCAGGTTTTCGTACAATGTCTGCCAGATCATTGGCGGCACACCCCCGCGAACGTACCTGGACCGAGACCGACGCGCACAGCTGCGGCGCGCGCGTCGGCCCGCCCCCGTGCCTACTCCGAATAGCCCGGGATCGGCCGCTGGTAGGAATCCACGTAATCCGGCATTGCCGTCGGGATGGTCCGAATGCTCGCCTGCGGGCTGTAGGCGTGAACGATCTCCGCCCACTGGCCGGACTGGTAGATATTCATGATCCCGACGTTCAACTGAGCCAGCAGCTCATTGGGGTCGCCCTCCTGGACCGCCAGCGCCTGCGGCTGGTTCTGCTGGATCGTGCCGACGATCTTGATGGCGCGGCCCTTGTCGATCAGTTCCTCCGCCGTGTCGGTGCTGGTCACCACGGCATCCAGGCGACCGGTGCCCAGGTCCTCGACGGCCGTGATGTAGTCCTCGTAGGCGCGCAAGGTCACGTCCACGCCCTGGTCGACGAGGTGCTCCTGCAGCCACTCGTGCTGGGTGGCGCCGCCCTGTGCCCCGACCGTCGCGCCGCAGCACAGCGCGGTGACGACGTTCTTGTCTGAGTCCTCGGTGACCAGAACCTCGTCGTCGTTCTCCCACCAGGGGATGGAGAAATCGAGCACCTTCGCCCGTTCCTCGGTCACGTTGAGGCCGGTCACCAACAGGTCGATGCGGCCTTTCGCCAGCGCCGGGATCAAAGAGGGCCAGGGCAGATCCTTGAATTCGACCGTCAGGCCCTGGTCCTCGGCGATGGCCCGCATAGCGTCAATGGCAATGCCCTTGTACTCACCGCCCTCAACGTAGGCCCAGGGCGGAAAGGCGGCCTCGACGCCGGCGACCAAAGGTTCAGAGTCCTGTGCCATCGCGGGCGGCGCCATCGCGGCCACGAGCACACCCGCAGCAGAAATCTGCTTGAGCATGTAAAACTCCTATCCTGGTTAAGGGGACGCGACAGGGGAAAGAGGAAGTCACGGCCAGGTCAATTGCACTGGCCTTACCCCGCCGGATACCGCGTCAGCGTATCGCGATATTATCAGGTTAGGTCCGCAGGCATTTTAGCTTGCCCGCGCCCTGCCATTTAGATTTTAGGAAAGTTAGGGGCTATCTTGCAAAGGATCAACCGGGGGCGCCCAAATTTCTTCAAAAATGCGCCAGAACGCGCGTTAAGCGGGTACACATGAACATCTCCACAAATCCGGTAGCAGCCGCGCGAGCATTTGCTTCCCCGGCCGCGACAACCGATTCGCCGCGCCGGTGTCCGGGACAGGAGCCGACCTCCTGCGCCGTCTCCAGCGCCGTGGCGGGCACGGTCGCGGACTCGCGCGCCGCCCTGATGGAAGCGAATGCTCGTTTGCTCGACAGCCTGGAGGAGGAAGCCATGGCAAACCTCTTGCCGATCATAACCGAAGCCAAGGCCCAACTCGCGCGAGAGATTGAACACGAGCGGGAGTGGGAGACTGCGAAGGATCGAGACAGGGATGAGCGATTTGAGTAAGGCACAGACCTGAAGGAGCGAATGCTAGTGTCGGCTTCTGAGGGCAACTCTAGGTCGCATACGGCGGGAGCCTGACGATGCAGCGCGCTCCAGCGAATAATCACGAGCCACCCAAGTTTGTCGGTCATCCTTGCCAGTAGAATGTCGGCTTTCCAGTGAGCGCAACGACACAACGAACGACCGGGACGGGCGCAAATCTGACGCTGATGAGTCGTACCCGTTTTGGGTCACCGATGCATTGGTTTTCATACCAAGATAGTGGCGCCCGCGCGGCGTAAACGCCCCGCGCCGGGCTCTCGTGAACCGAGCCGCCTTGCGGCGTCTCGGCCTTCGGCTTCGATTCCCTGGCGCAAGGAAGACAAAGGAAACGGGGCTGGGCGCGGGCGGCGAGGACCGTTCGCATCCCCCGACATCGGCGCGTGGCAGCGCGTCGTGAACGCCTGAAGCAGTAACCGCTGGCTCCCGAGTCGGCCGTTGATCGCCCTGTCTTTGGGGCCGGCTTGACCCGCGACGGCCGGAGCGGGTGGGCCGTTCAGGGCGCGCGGATCAGTCCCAAGGCCGCGCGCTGGACAGCGAACCCGGCGTCTCCCGTGATCCTCGACAGCGCGTACGTCCGCCCATGCGGAGACGCGTATGCACCCGATGCCGTCGCCAGGAAGCGGCCCCGAATGCCGAGGATGGCGACGGTGCAGGCGGTCTGCGGCCGCCCAATGAAGCCTGTCGTCTGTCCGCTGAAAGCATACCCGAGGATGGCCGTTTCGGTCTCCCATGGCATCCGTGTCCTGCGCGCGGAACCATCCCTGCGTGTCTCCTGAAGGCCGTGAACCCGCGCCGCGCCGGTCCAACCCCGCGCCCCGACAAATTTCCCCTGGGCCCTTCGGTCCCATTCCTCGCGGGGCAAATTTGCCGGGCCTTGGGGTCCTCCCCTGCGGTCCGGCCCTTCGCTGCGCTCCGGGTGGGCCGGCGCGTCTCGCGGGCTCCCTGGCCGAGACATCGCAGGGATGGTCCCGGCGAGACACGGCTAAGGAGACCGATCATGGCCATCACTCTCGGCACGTTCACCAAGCAGGACGACAACAGCTTCACCGGCACCCTGAAGACCCTGAACGTCACCGCCAACCTGAGCATCGTCCCGGTCGCCAAGGCGTCCGACAACGCCCCCGACCACCGCGTCTACGCGGGCGCCGGACAGCGTTACGAGGTGGGCGCGGGCTGGAGCCAGGTCGCCAAGTCCAGCGGCGAAACCTACCTCAACCTCAAGATCGGCGCGCCCGAATTCGGCCCCCACTGGGTCCGCGCGCGGCTGGTCAAGCTGGAGCGCCCCGGCGACGACGGCACCACCCACATCGCCCTGTGGGAGCCGCGCGACCGCTGATCCCGGCCCCGTCCACGAGCCCCGCCCCGGTGCGCCGGTGGCGGGGTTTCGTGTGCTGGGGCCGGGTCTGACCGCGCCTGTCGCCGCTACGCCCAAGGGGGGCTCGAAAACGCTCGCGTCCGTTTTCGAGCGTCCCGCGCCGCCCTCATGCCCGTCACGCTGGCCCCGTTGCATCCGCATACGAGGAGGACCCGGCCATGGACGATAAAAATGACTCTGGGGCCACCCGGGCGGCCCAGGCCAAGAAGGGCAGCCCGTTCCTGAACACCGCGCAGGCCGCGTTTTATGTCGGCCTGTCGCAGCGCACGTTGGAGAAAATGCGCCTGACCGGCGGCGGCCCGCGCTTCCGCAAGCACGGCCGGTATGTCCGCTACCACATCGATGATCTCGACGCCTGGTCGCTGGGTGAGCAGCGCGCCTCGACCTCGGATGCGGGAGAGACGCCATGACCGCCCGCGCCATTCTGCGCCGCCGCCGTCGGCGCCAGCGTCCCGCCGTGCTGGCACTGGCCGGCCTGGGCGTGGCGATCCTTTCACTCACACCGACCGAACGGGCCATGCCCTGGCTGGTGTGGAACGCGTCTGCCAGCGCGCCCGTCGGGCTCTATCGCATGACCGACGCGCCCGCCGAACGCGGTGCCCTGGTGCTGGTCCGGCTGCCGCCAGATGTCGCCGCGCTGGCCGCCGAGCGCGGGTACCTGCCGCCCGGCGTACCGCTGCTCAAGCGCATTGCGGCGGTCGCTGGCGATCACGTCTGCGCCATCGGGTCGGCCGTCGTCCTGCACACCGTAACCGTCGTTCGTCGCCTTGACGCGGACGCCGCCGGACGACCCTTGCCGCATTGGAGCGGGTGTCGCCGGTTGGATGAGGACGAGGTTTTCCTGCTCATGGCGGTCGCCCCGGACTCCTTTGACAGTCGGTATTTCGGGCCGATGCCGTTGGCTTCGCTGATGGGGAGGCTCGTACCGCTATGGACCGACTGACGCTCGCCCTGCTGGGCGCGGTCGCGGTTGTCGCCGCGCCCGCCCAGGCCGCTGACCTGGCCGAATGGCGACCCCATATCGCCGACGCCGAACGCCGGTTCGACGTGCCAGCGGCCTGGATTGCCGCCGTTCTGACCGCCGAAAGCGCAGGCGATCCGGCCGCCGTGTCGCCGAAAGGGGCTATGGGTCTGATGCAGATCATGCCGGCGACCTGGGCCGAGTTGCGGGCAGACCACGGCCTTGGGACCGACCCCTTTGCGCCGCGTGACAACATCCTGGCCGGTGCGTCGTATCTGCGCGCCATGCACGACCGTTTCGGCTTTCCGGGGCTGTTCGCCGCCTATAACGCCGGTCCCGGACGATATCAATCGCACCTGACGACAGGCGATCCGTTGCCCGCCGAAACGGTCGCCTACGTGGCGCGCGTGATGGAACTGATCGGCCCTAAAACGACGCCCGATGTATCGAAGAACACGGCGCCGGATGCATCAAATCGCCCGCCAAATGCGCCCGCCAGTGGCACGCAAACCCCTTCAATTCCGTCCGGACGCGGCCTGTTTTTTACGCTGGGAACGACCTCCGGCGCGTCGTTTTCGGCGTCGAAAAACGGCCTGTTCGTGCCGCTGAATCCCGTCGCCGACGACACGGATTGACGCGCACCGGCGGCCCATTGCCGCCGGTGTCGCGGCCGCAGGCGCGGTTTCCCCCTCCTCATGAGATCAGATGAGATCGGATGAGAGCGCAGACGGCAGAAGGGGGCACTGGAAGGCAAGATAAAAGAGGGCCTCCCCATGTCGGCTATCCCCTTGTCTGCACATCGCTTTTCCGGGAGGTCGCCCGAGGGCGCGGAGCAATTCGATTGTAGCCCATTGATGTATCGTGACTTTTCAGGAGGCTGCCATGGCCGAGGATGAGTTCACGCCGAAGCTGGGCAAGCCCCGGTCGCGGGGCTCCAAAAGCGCCAAGCGCTATGCCCATCAGGTGCTCGCCGCCGTCAACCGGGCCGGCGGTCGCGCCGCGCGCAAGTCCGGCGCCGGGCTCGGCCGCATCGGGCGGGGCGGTGCCCCGGCCGCCGCGCTGGCGGGACGGGGGCGGTCGGCGTCGCGGTCCCGCCGCCGCGTCATCGTCAAGGCGCGCATCGTCCGCCTGGCCGGGAAGGGGATGGACACGGCGCGCGCCCACCTGCGCTACATCCAGCGCGACGGCGTGACCCGCGACGGGGAGCGCGGCGCGCTCTATGGCGCCGACCGGGACCGGGAGGACGGACGCGCCTTCCTGGAGCGGGCCGACGGCGACCGGCACCAGTTCCGCTTCATCGTCGCGCCGGAGGACGGGGCCGACTACGACGACCTGCGGCCGCTCACCCGGCGCCTGATGGCGCAGATGGAAAATGACCTCGGCGCCCGCCTGGACTGGGTGGCGGTGGACCACTTCAATACCGGCCATCCGCACACCCACATCCTTCTGCGCGGCAAGGACGAGCGGGGCCACGATCTGGTCATCGCCCGCGACTACATGGCCCATGGCCTGCGCGAGCGCGCCGCCGATCTGGTCAGCCTGGACCTCGGCCCGCGCACCGAGCGCGAAATCGCCCTGCGCGACCGCGCCGACATCGAGGCCGAGCGCCTGGTGCCACTGGACCGCCAGTTGCGGTCGATGGCCGACGACGACGGCGTTGTGTCGTCGGCGGTGCGAGATCCAACCCGCCAGACGTTGCTGGCCGGACGCCTGCGCAAGCTCGAGCGGCTGGGTTTGGCCGAGGAGGCGCGGCCCGGCCGCTGGCGTCTCGACCCAGGCTTCGAGCAGACGCTGTTCCGCATGGGCGAGCGGGGCGACATCATCAAGACCCTGAACCGGGCGCTGGCCGAGCGTGGGCGCGCGCCCGATCCCGGCGAGACCGTGGTCCACGATCCGGGCACCGCCGCCGCCCGTGTTGTCGGGCGGGTGGTGGCGCGTGGGCTGTCCGACGAGATCCGCGACCGGCAATACCTGATCGTCGACGGGCTGGACGGGCGAACCCACTACGTCGACATCGGCCAAGGGGACGGCATGGAGCCGACACCGGAAGGGGCCATTGTCGCCGTCGCCCCGCGCACGGTTCGGCCGCGCGAGGTGGATAGCACCGTGGTCGCCGTGGCCGAGGCAAGCGGCGGACGATATAGCGTCGACCGGCACTTGGCCCACGACCCGTCGGCAACCGAGGCCTTCGCCGAGACCCATGTCCGCCGGCTGGAGGTCAGTCGCAGACGCCCCATGAATGATCCCGGCTAACACGCCGGTATGAGCAGTTCGGTTTTCTGCTCGAAGTCACGGATGCGTGGAAAGCACTACCCGAGGCACAGCGATCAGAGCTAATGAACGACGACGACCATGGTGTCCCCAGCCGTGGTGCCGGTGTCGCTGACAGTGTCGCTGGGCGCCGGGTCCGCCGCCATTGCGGTGCCGGCGACCAGTGCAATCATCGGGACGGTCAGGATCGTTCCGAAAACAGTGATTTTTTTCATGGTGCAGCCCTTTATTCCATCGAAGGAAAGAGAAGGCCCCGTGCGGATCGCATGAGACGTTTCCATCCTTCTGTGTCGAGCCAGGGCCGTCTTCAGTGATTCCATTGGCACCTTGAAAAGATGGGAACTGGCCGACTTCTAATTAATACGAAGTTTTAGACGTTTTCGGCAGCCTCGGAATCTACTCATGTCCGGCGCCCCGGCCTGTCCGCCCAACGTTTTTTTTCATTCGCGTGGAGGAGGATCGAAACGTTCCCGGCGCGGGCTGTGGTGGGCGCGGACCCCGCCTTTCGAAGACGCCGGCATTGCGCCCAAGCGTTGCCATCGCCACACCGGCCGCTCGGCCTTTGGCGTTGGCTCAGAGGATGCGCATTGCCTGCGCTCAGAAAGAGGCAGATCCCTTGGCGGGTTCCACCGATACGGCCACCTCCATCGCGATGCAGGCCGCGGCCGGGCCGATAAACAGGCCGGAGACCGGCGCGGTCTGGCGGATGTGGCGCGCCACGGCGACCGGGATCAGGTTGAACCCACCGACGCTTCGGTTGGTCGGATCGAACGTGATCCAGCCGGCGCCGGGGACGTAAACCTCGGCCCACGCGTGGGTCGAGCCGCTGCCGGCGGACCCGAGGGTGTTCAGGTCGGGGTCGTACAGATAGCCGGACACGATCCGCGCGCCGAACCCCAGGTTTCTGACGGCATCGACAAACAACACCGCGAAATCGCGGCACGAGCCCCGGCCGCGCGCCAGCGTCTCGATCGGGGTCTGGACGGTCTCTTCGTCGCGGGCCTCATAGGTGATCCGCGCGGCCACGCCGTTGCTGATATCCTTCAGCAGCGACAGCGTGTCCGTGTCGGGGCCGGCAATGAACCCCCGCGCCCAGTCGTGCAGCCGCCCCCCGGAATCGAGGTAGGCCTGAAGCCGCAGCGCGCCCAGATCGGTCATGTCGTCGTCACTGAGCAGGAACGGATACGTGACAGCCGACGCGGCGATGTCGAAGACCGGCCACTGCTCGACATCAAGCGTCAGCGTGGCGAGGCTGTCGATGACCAGCGTGTCCGCCGGGGCGCCGAACGTCGCCGTCGCCACGGCGTTGCCGGCGACGTCGTGCGCCCAGGTGACGGTGGCGGGCGGAGCGATCTCCAGATCGTGCGTGTGCAGCCGCACGGTGCGGCTTTCGCGCGGCCGCAGCATCAAGCGATGCGGACCGAAGACCATCGGTTCGCGATAGTGATAGGTGGTGCGGTGATGGACCGTCAGAGCACTCAAGCGAGGTCTCCGGACGGCGGCGGTGTATCGGCCTGGCGGGTCGTGACCATGCTGCCCCTGTCCTCATCCCACAGAACAGACCGGACGGCACGAAACCCGTCCTGGAGGGACACGGGCACAACACCCCGCAGCGCGGGAATGGCCTCGTGGCACGCCTGAAGCCGATAATTCGGAATGCGCGGGTTCAGATGATGCACGTGATGGAAGCCGATATTGCCGGTGAACCATTGCAACGCCGCCGGAAGACGCAGGTAGGTCGAGCTTTGCAGGGAGGCTGCGATCGAGTCCCACTCCGCGTGGCGCATCCAGTCCACTGTGTCCCCGCGATGCTGCACGGAAAACAGGAAAACGCCGATGATCGCGGCCGAGATCATGACCGGAAGCTGGACGGCCGCGACCGTGCCAAACCCCAGCAGCAGGCCCAACCCGCCGACCATCGCCACCAAAGCCAGGTTGGTGACAAAAACGGCGCGCCGCTCCTGCCGCCATTCCCTGGGTGTGTCGAAGGGAAGTCTGTAAAGAATGAGGAAGACCAGGGGCGGAATGAGAATGTTGGCAACGATCGGGTGCCGTGTCGCGCGGTACCAGACACGGCCCCAAGGGGACAGCGCCCGGTACTCGGTCACCGTCAGGCAGGACGAATAAATGTCGGCCCCGCGATCACGGCGGTCAAGGTCGTTCCAGACCCCATGATGGCCGGCGTGTTGCCGCCGCCACGACCGATACGGGGCCAGCGTCAGCAGGCTGCAGGCGATCCCCAGCAGGTCGTTGGCGCGCCGCCCGCGAAAGAACGCCATGTGCCCGCAATCGTGCTGAATGATGAAAATTCGCACCAGGAATCCGGCCGCCAGCGGCGCAAGCGCAAGGGAGAGCCAGAAGGACACGCTGTTGGCCAGATACATCACGGCGCACGTGACGAGAAACCCGCCAAATGAGGTCACGATCTGGACGATGCTTTTTCTCAGGACGGGCGCCTGAAATGCTGTCGTGTCCTGGCGGAGGCGGCTTTTTCTGGTCATGATCTGCTTGCTTTCGCAATTCTTGGTCTGCCGCCGCCGCCCGGCCCATGCCTTTGTCCGCGCGATGATGCAATCAGCGCGCCAACACGCACTGTCCGCCCAGCATCCGGAAGCCCCTGTTGCAAGCCCACCTGTTCCCCGACCGGTCGATGTGGGCGTTTGGCGGGGGAACGATCAGGATGCATGTGTTTCCGTCCTGCTCGTACCCGCGCTCGCATTGCCACCCTGGCCCGAATTCCCCCCCGACAAGAAAGGCGTTGTCCGGAACCACGATGGCCTCGCATCGGCCGTCCTTCTCCACAAATCCTCGGTCGCAGGTCCACGGCGGGCCATAGCGCTTGTTCGTCAGATAGGCGTTGTCAGGAACGTCGATCACCACGCACCGGCCGGCCTCTTCCAAGAAACCGCGATGACATTCCCATCCGGACCCATAGGTTTCGTCTGACAGAAAAGAGTTCTCGGGACTTTCGATGACTTCACATCGGTCGCGGACCCGCCTGTATCCGCGATCACAGGCCCAATCCTCGCCTGTCGACTTCAGGTAGGCATTGGGTGGAACGACGACTTCCCGACAGGTTGATCCGTCAACGTCCTTGAAGCCGTGCCGGCATTCCCAGCCGGTGCCGTAAGACCGCTCGGTCGCAAAAGCATCCTCGGGAACAACGATGGCGATGCAGGCGCCGTCCTCCCGACGATACCCGTCGTCACAGGCCCAGCCTCCACCAAAAGAGCGGTCATGCGCGTTCTCGGGCGTCGGGCCGGTTCGGTCCTGGGCGACAGCAACAGACATGAACAGCAAAACAAGGAACGCGACCAATAGGACGCGCCAGGTTGACCTCGCAACAAACAGGGCCCCAGTCTCGAAACTGTGCATCTTGGGCGTTTCCTTCCTGGCGCGGGTTCGCTCCCGCGCCGGTTGACGATGGGCAACCCATGTGCGGGACCCATGATCTTGATCGGAAACGGTACACGGGTCCGGGACAGGCCGTGCTGATCGAGGTTAGCCCGGCTGCGATCAACCGGCGTTCCCCGCCGTTTCATGGCGTCATTGGGCAGGGTCACGTTTCGTCCGGCAGGAACGCCAACAAGCCGCGTTGGTTGATCTCTCGCACGACGGCCGACACCTCCCCCGCCGGCGTTGGATGGGCAATCAGAAACCCTTGGGCTTCGTCACAGCCAACGCGGAGAAGGAACCGCAACTGTTCGACGGTCTCGACTCCCTCCCCGGTGACCCGACAGCCAAGCCGATGGCCCAGCTCGACCAGTCCGCCCACCAGGGCCTCGTGGTCCGCGTCGCCAATCGCGGCAATGAACGAGCGGTCCAGCTTGATCTTGGTGATGGGGAGGTAATTCAGATAGCTGAACGCGCTGAAGCCGGTCCCGAAGTCGTCGATGGTCAAGGCGAAGTTGCGCCGCCTGGCACCGTCCACAAACGTTTCCGTTGCCGTGGCGTCGTGGCTGAACAGGGTGCTTTCAGTCAACTCAAGCTCCATCGCCTCGGCGGTCATGCCATGCGCCTGAAGGCACCCGTCGATACTGTCGAGGATCAGTGGGTTCTGGAGTTCCTTCGCAGACAGGTTGACGGCCACTTTCAACGTCAACCCTTCATCCTGCCAGAGACGGGCCTGTCGCATCGCCTGATCCAGAACCCACCGCCCCAGGGGTATGATCTCTGCCGTCTCTTCGGCCAGACGGATGAAATCATCCGGCATGATCAGACCGCTCGTCGGATGATTCCAGCGAACAAGCGCCTCGGTGCTGACAACACGGCCATCACGGAGATCCAGCAGCGGCTGGTAGTAGACCTCGAACTGACCCTCAGAAAGGGCCAGCTTAAGCCCGGCCGCAAGAGATCGCCGACGTTCGACCGCGACGCCCAGCGCCGGTTCGAAGAAGACCATCTGGTCGCCCCCCAGGTCCTTGGCGCGGTAAAGCGCGAGATCGGCATGCCGCAACAGCGATTCCGGATCGCCGCCGTCCTCGGGAAAGACGGCGACCCCCAGGCTCAGGCCTGCGTTCACCTGTTGATCCTGATCCCCAACGCTCAGATCAAGTCCACCAAGCAGACGGTCGAGCACGTGGCTGGCATCCGCGCCGGAGTCGAGGTCCGGCAGGATCACGGCGAACTCGTCACCGCCAAGGCGAGCCAGGGTATCAAGGGGGCGGAGGGCGGCGGCGCCCATCTCGGCAACCCGGCACAGCAGGCGATCACCGCAAGGGTGGCCGAGCGTGTCATTGATGTCCTTGAATTTGTCGATGTCCAGCATGGCCAGGGCGACCCGATTGTCCTGCCGACTTGCCTGTGTCAGGGCGGTTTCCAGCCGATTGCCGAACAAGGATCGGTTCGGCAATCCGGTCAGGGGGTCATGCAACGCGAGGTGGGCGAACCGTTCCTCGATGGTCTTGCGCGCATCGATATCGAACAGAATGCCGGTGATGCGCTGGGCGCGGTCTTCGTCGGACCGTCGCGCCGCCTGCGCAACCACCCTGACCCAGCGCGACGTTTCGTCCGCCAGCCGAACACGGAAATCAAGGTCCAGTCTGTCAGTCCCGCCGTCCATCAGTTCGGCGACCCGACCCATCACCTGGGCTGTATCGCCGGGATGAACCCGGTCCGGCAGCCATGCATCAAGGTGGTCATTGTCCGGCCACTCGGTGAGTGAGACCCCAAGAATTTCGGCGCACCGATCACTGACGAAGGTTTGATTGTCCTGGCTGATGTCGAACGCGAACACGCCACCTTCGCTGGCATCGACCGCCAGCCGCAGACGCTCTTCCTTGTCCTGAAGGGCCTCCTGCGCGCGCGCCCGCCCGACCTCCGACCAAATCCGGGTGGCGATGTCCTCAACAAGGGCCACGTCGCCGCTACTCCACGGTCTCGGCCCAGTGGAGGAGAGGACGCCGAACACCCCGGCCAGTCTGTCGCCCTTGACAAGGGGCGCCATCAGGAAGGCCCCGACCGAGCGGGCCGCGAATAGGCCGGGCTCATCCGATGCGGACGGGTCCAGGTCCTTGCGGACATCGGCGACGGCTACCGTCCTGCCATTGGTGAGGTCGGCGAGGATCGCCGATCCGAAATCTCCAAGGGGATGACAACCCGCCATGCTCGCGAGGGTGCCATCCGTCCAGTCCTGCGCAACGACGGCTTCGTCGCGCGTGGGCGTGCTCTCGGCATAGATGGCCTGGCTGACGCCAAGGTGTCGCGCCAGAATCTCGCATCCGACGGCCTGGGCGGCGGCCGGGTCGGCAAGGTCCCGCAACCGGTCGGACAACTCGATCCGCAGGGCCTGATGCGTTTCACGCTCACGGCGCCGGGCTTCGTCGTGGCGCTCCTGCGTGACATCCTCAAGGGACAGCAGGATCAGGTCCATGCTGTCCAGGCGCATCGCATTGATCAGAATGGTGCGGCTTCCAAGTCCGGAAAAGACGTGTTCGACCTCGTAGCCGCCCGTTTCCTTGTTGGTCGGCAGCACGTCCGTCAGGAGACGGTGGAGGTCGGGGATGTCCCATTGTCCGGAGCCCAGTTCGGACAGGAAGTGCCCTTCAACCATGCCCGGCGAGGTGCGGAAGTGGTCATAAAATGCGGGGTTCGCGGACACCACCCTTTGTTCGGGATCGAGGATGAGCAGTGGGGCCCGCACGGTTTCGACGATCGCCTCGGCGAAGTCCTTGGCCGACTGAAGCTTCTGCTCGTAGTGGCGCCGCTCGGTGATGTCGATGAAGGTCACCACGATGCCGTCAATACGGTCGTCCTCCGTCCGATACGGAAGAATGCGCCGCAGGAACCACTGATCGCCCTGGGTGCCGGGCACCTGCCGCTCGTTGGGGGTCAACGTGGACAGAACGCTGCTGGCGTCCGTCTCGAAGGTCTCGTCCTTGACCTTGCGGGCAAAGCTGGCAAAGGGGCGCCCCATGTCGCCGGGTGTCAGATCGACCAGATGCCGCAAACCCGGCGTGAACCAGCGAACGGTCATGGCCTGATCCAGGAACAGCGTCGGCGTTTCGGTGCTGTTGAGAAGATTGTTGAGGTCGTTTCTTTTGCAATCCAGTTCCTGAACCTTGTTCTGAAGCTGACTGTTGACCGTATTCAGCTCCTCGTTCAGGGACTGCAGCTCTTCCTTTGAGCTTTCCAGTTCCTCGTTTGTGGACTGAAGCTCCTCGTTCATCGTCATGATTTCTTCGTTCGAGGCTTTCAGGTCCTCGTTCGCGCCTTCAAGCTGGCGCACTGTCAGTCTCAATTGTTCCTGTGTCGCCAGAAGGTGCTGTTCCAGCGTGGCGGGCGTCTCCGCCTGGTCATCCTGGGGGTGCGGATTGGCCGCCTCGGGATGCGGTGCCCTAAGAGGCGCACTGTCGCGCGCGCCGTTTCGATCGAAGGTGATCAGCAGAAGCGTATCGCCCTGGCCGCTGGTGAGCGGCGCCACGGTTACCGTCACGGCGTGGTGGAGGTCCTGGCCCGTCATCACGACCTGACCGCTCTGCGTGCGTCGCTGCGCCAGGGCTCTTTGCCGCAGGTTGCGGACCGTGTGGGGCAGGGCATCGCGCAGGTGCCGTGTCAGGTCGCGCGTCTGCTCGCCGTCGGGGTGGCGCAAAAAGGGCGTGGTATCTCCATGCACCGACAGAAGGCGCAGATCGGGGTCCGTCAGCACGGCGGCCGGCGCGAACCGGTCAAGCAGCGCGCGCCGCGCCAGTTCGCTGTGGTCGCGATGCGGCGCTGTCGGCGCGCTGCCCGACGTTGAAGCGACCCCTTGAGCGCCGGTCGGCGGGCCGCCCACGACCGGAAACTCAACCCCGTCGCGCGGGACCGGCCCGGTCCGGCGGTGAATACGCCACCGCTTCGAGATCGCCTTGAAGCCTTCGTTCGCTCCCAGCGCGGTTTCGACGGACCCCAGAAACAAGGCGCCGCCCTGGCGCAACGCGAACCGGAACAGGGCCAACAACTTCCGTTGCACATCCGGTTTGAGGTAGATGAGAACGTTCCGACAGACGATCAGATCCATGCGAGAGAACGGGGGATCCCGAAGCAGGTTCTGCGGTGCGAAGGTGATGGCATCGCGCAGGATCGGGCGGACCCGAAAGGCATCGTCCTCCGGGGAAAAGAACCGCTCGATGCGCGCGGGCGGCAGTGTTTCGATGACGCTGGCGGGATACACCCCGTCGCGGCCGACGGCCAGCGCGTCCTCGCTGGCATCCGTGGCGAAGACCCGCACCGATACAGAGGCTTGTGCCGCCTCGGCCGCCTCGATCAGCAGCATGGCAAGGGTATAGGCTTCCTCTCCCGTGGCGCAGCCCGCGACCCAGGCGCGAATCGGTCGGTCCGGGTCTCGCTCCGCAACCATCGGCGCAATGACCTGCGCCCTGAGGTCTTCCCAGGCTTCCGGGTCGCGGAAAAAACTGGTCACGTTGATCAGCAGGTCGCGCGCCAGGGCTGTTGCTTCCTGGGGACTCTGGCGGACGAGGTCGAGATAATCGGTGATCTCGCGCACGCCCTTAAGGCCCATGCGGCGCTGGACGCGCCGGCTGACCATGGCGTCCTTGTAGCATTGGAATTCGTGCCCGGTCTCGGTGCGAATGGCGTCCAGAATGGCATCCAGCGGCGGCGAGGATACGGCCGGTCCTGGCGCCTTTAAGGGTTGTGAGAAGGTCACGTCGTGCAGGATCACGCGGCGGATCGTGTCCGGCAGGGTCTCCAGCGGCAGGACGATATCGGCCAGTCCGGTCGCAACGGCGTTCTGGGGCATACCCGGGTATTCCGCCGTTTCGGGGTCCTGGACCGCGATCAGGCCGCCCGCTTCCTTGATGCGGCGGATCCCTTCCGACCCGTTGCTGCCGGTGCCGGAAAGAATGACCCCCACGGCATGCTCGCCGCGCAGCGCGGCCACCGCCGTGAAGAAATGGTCTACCGGGCGGCGGCGCACCCTCTCCGGGTTCATCTCTTCAAGCCGGAAGATCTCGTCGCCCAGACCCAGCAGGGTGGCCGGCGGGATGACGTAGACCCGGTCCGGTTCGACCGGCATCCCCTGCTCGGCCTGTACGACGGGCATGGCCGTGTGCGTGGCGATGATCTCGGCGACGCGGCTGGCCTGGGATGGGTCCAGGTGCAGGATGACCACGAAGGCCATGCCGCTGTCCGGTGGCATGTGGTCGAAGAAGGTGTTCAGAGCGGCGATGCCACCGGCCGAAGCGCCAACTCCGACGATGGGAAACGAGGACTTGCGCTTGGACATCATGGCGCCTCTGCCAGGTTGGGGACCTCGGGACCATCGGCCGACCGCACCGTTGCGGACGCCAACCAGAAAGATAATCTAAATCATTTCCCAATACGTATTGTTGCAGGAATCGTTAAGCTTCGGGACATTTTTTTGTGATATCCTTTGTTTTTTAACTCATCACATTGTTTTTATGCGGAAAGATGCCGATTTTTCAGCCACATATCTTCGTCAATGGCCTCCGTCGCATTGGGGCCGAGCGGATTCTGTTGTCAGCGTGATGACAAGAGCATGTGGCAACCCATCCAGGGGGATACGGGCGGCGCCGGCGCCGGCGGCGATCAGGGCGCCATCCAGGGCCACGCAGGGTTGGTCTTCCGTGAAGGCAAGGGCGGTCTTCACCCGAATGTCGCAGCGGGTTCCGGCCACGGTGACGGTGGCCTCGAACCCGGGCCAGGTCTCCGGGATCCGCGGATCGACGACCAGGTCGCCCCCCTCCCGCCGCAGGCCGAGAATGCCCTCGACCCCGGCGCGGTACATCCAGGCCGCCGACCCGGTGTACCATGTCCACCCGCCGCGTCCGACGTGGGGTGGTTGGGAATAGACATCGGCGGCGACCACATAAGGTTCGACCTTGTATCGTTGGACATCGTCGTGTCGTCGGGCGTGCGTGATGGGATTGAGCATGGCGAACAGCTCTGCGGCTTTGGCGCCATCGCCCAGCCTGGCGAACGCGAGGATGGCCCACATGGCGGCATGCGTGTACTGGCCGCCGTTCTCGCGCAGACCCGGGGGATAGCCCCGGATGTAGCCGGGATCGTGCGTGGTTGAGTCGAAGGGTGGGGTGAACAGCAGAACCAGACGGTCCTGCCGCCGGACCAGATGCCGGTCCAGCGCGGCCATGGCGCGGGCGGCGCGGTCCGGGTCCGCCACCTCTGACAGGACAGCCCAGGATTGGGCGATGGAATCGATGCGGCAGGCATCGCCGTCCCGTGTGCCCAGCCACGTGCCGTCGTCAAAGGTGGCCCGTCGGTACCAGTCGCCGTCCCAGGCCTCGCGTTCGACCGCCGCCACGATCCCGGCGGCCTGATCCCGCCACCCCTGGGCGCGGGCATCGCCGCGGTCCGTGGCGAGGGGCGCGAACAGTGCGACGGTGCGGGCCATCAGCCAGGCCAGCCACACGCTTTCGCCCTGACCGTCCTCTCCGACCCGGTTCATGCCGTCGTTCCAGTCGCCCGTGCCCATCAGCGGCAGGCCATGCGGCCCCAGCAGGGCCAGGCTCCGGTCGAGGGCCAGGGCGCAGTGTTCGAACAGCGACGCCTGCCGATCCGAGAGCGTCGGCGTGAAAAAGGCATCATGGGCGCCCGGCTTCAGGCCCGGCCCCGCCAGGAAGGACACGGGTTCGTCCAGGACCCCGGCGTCCCCGCTGGTCATCACATAGCTGGCGACGGCGAAGACCAACCAGATCCGGTCATCGGAAATGCGGGTCCGCGTGCCCTGACCGGAGTGCGGCAGCCACCAGTGTTGCACATCGCCCTCGATGAACTGCCGGGCGGCGGCGCGCAGCAGATGGGTCCGCGCCTCCTCCGGACAGGCGAAGGTCAGGGCCATGCCGTCCTGCAACTGGTCGCGGAAGCCATAGGCGCCGCTGGCCTGATAGAACCCCGACCGGGCCAGGATGCGGCACGCCAGGGTTTGATAGAGCAGCCACCCGTTGAGCATGATGTCCATGGCGCGATCGGGCGTCCTGACCTGCACCGCCCCCAGCAGCCCGGCCCAATGGTCCGTGACGGCGGCCAGGACGGCGTCGAGATCGGCGCGTCGGGACCGCATGATCAGGGCGCGGGCGTCGGCGTCCGAGGCGCATTCGCCCATGAACCAGACGACGTCGGTCTCCTCTCCGTCCGCGAGATCGATGGCGGTGGTCAAGGCCACACAGCGGTCGAGCACGACGCCGGCCGTGTCCGACGCCGGCGCGCCGACGTCCCCGTGAAACGCGGCGCGGTCCGTGGTCCAGCTCGTCTGCCGTCCGCCCAGGTCGGTGAAGGCGACCCGATCCGGAAACCCCGGTCCCCACGGGTTGCGCGTGAAAATCGCCCCGGTCTGGTCGTCGCGGCCGGTCAGCAGGAAGGGGGAGGCGGTTCCGGGCGCGATGCCGACCATCCATTCGACAGCGGCGGTGACCGACAGACGCCGCCGTTGGCCGGATCGGTTGCGCAGGGTCAGGCGCGAGATCTTGATCGGGTCGGCGCGCGGAACGAACTGGATCAGGTCGAGGGCCACGCCCTCCGCCTCGTGCTCGAACCGGCTGTATCCGAAGCCGTGGCGCGCCACGTAGGTCCCCCCATCGCGCCGGGGCCGCGCCATCGGGCTCCAGACCACCCCGGTTCCGTCGTCCCGCACAAGGATCGCCTCGCCCGACGGGTCGGTCACCGGGTCGTTGGACCAGCGCGTCAACGGGTTCTCGCGGCTGTTCACGGCCCAGGTGTAGCCCGCGCCCTCCGCCGACACCTGAAAGCCGAACTCGGCGTTGGCGATCACGTTGATCCAGGGCGCGGGTGTGGTCTCGTCGCCCGTCAGGACCGTGACATACTCCCGTCCTTCGCGATCGAAGCCCCCGAAGCCATTGAAATACTCAAGGTCGGCGCCACCGGGCGCGGACCGGGGCGGCCCTTGCGAGGGTCGGGCGTCCGGATACCCGGCCTTGGGCCGCACGCCGGCAGCGGGCCTCTCGGCCCGTGCGATCTGGTCGGCCACGGATCCGCGTTGGGCATGGAGAACGACACGCGCGGTGGCGGCCAGAAGGTCGCGCGTCCCCTGCGGGACAAGATCGCGCCGGATGACATGCACCGCGCCCGCCGCGACGGACTCGCCCAGACGTGGGCGCGACTGGCTTTTGCGGACCGCCGCCTCAAGCGCGGCCTGAAGGTCCTGGATGTAGGAGGCGGGATGCTCGTTGACGATCACCAGGTCAACGGCGACCTGCTTCATGCGCCAGTATTCATGGGCCTGAAGCATCTGGCCGACCACGGCCATGTCCGCCGAATCGTCGATGCGAAGCAGGACGATGGGCAGGTCCCCGGAGACGCCCAGGGGCCAGAGCCCGGACTGCGGCCCGGCGGCGCGGCTGATCGCCTCCACCGACATCCGATACCGGGGGTCCTGGTAAAGGATTGGCGCGGCCAGGGTCTGGAAATCGGCGGCCTGTGCCGCGCCGATGCCGATATGCCGCAGTTCCACCTGCGCCTGTGTCCAGGCCAGGGTCTTGGCCCGGTCAAAGGCGTTCCGGTCGTGGTGCTTGTCGATCAGGTCCAGCAGCGCGGCGCGGGTGAAGGCCACCACGGTCCAGAACGACACCCGGGCGACGGACCCGCCCGGGATCGTCACGCAGCGCCTGAGGGAAAAGACCGGATCCAGAACGGTGCCGACGGTATTGGACAGCGCCCGTCCGTCCCGCATCGCGACCGCGCCGGCCAGAGTGCTGGTGCCCCGGCCGAGGAAACGCGCCCGGTCGGTCTCGAATTCGGGATCGGCGGCGATGTCGCCCTCGACGACGGCGAAATGGGCCGCCCAGACGCCCGGATCGTCCGGGGATCGGGGCCGGCGGGTCGCGGTCAGGGCCTCGAATTCCGGCAGGTGCGCGGTTTGGACGAACATCCTGGAAAAGGCCGGATGGGCCGCGTCCGCCGCCACCGGCGCCAGAACCAGTTCGGTGTAGGACGTCAGTTCGATGTCGCGGGGGCGCCAGCCACTGTTGGTCAGCGAGACCCGGCGCACCTCCCCGTCATCCTCGCCGGAGACCACAACGTCCATGGTGGTCGTCAGGGTCCCGTCGTGGCCGGTGAACTGGGCGTGATCCTCGCTGAACAGGACCTCGCCCGGGCGTCCGCTTTCGCCGGCCGCCGGACTGGCGCTCGCGGTCCAGCGCTTGCCCGTGGCACGGTCCCTGAGGACGATGACCGTGCCCCCGTCGTCGGGTCCGCCGTCTTCGCGCCAGCGGGTCAAAGCGATGGGGCCCCAGCGGCTGTAGCCGCCGCCCGTGGCCGTCAGCATCACCGCGTAACGACCGTTCGACAGCAGGTGCGTGATCGGTGCGCCGGAGGCTGCGACGCTCAGGCGGCGGGGCGCGGCCCCCCCGGAGGCGATGGCGGTGACGGGCGTCCTCATGCCCTCCAGATCCGGACGGACGACCGCGACATCCTGAGGGACCCGCTCCTGAAGCAACAGCTCGCAGGCCTTTGTCATGGGATCCCGATGGAACCGGTCGCGCATCCGGCCGTCGGTGACGGCGTTGGCAAGGGCGACGATGGTCATGCCCTGGTGGTGGGCCATGAAGGTGCGCACAATGGCGACCGTCTCGCCCTCCGGGATCCGCGAGCGGGTGAAGTCCAGCGCATCGAAAAAGCCATGGCGTCCCAGGGCGCCCATCCCTGCCAGCCGGTCGAAGTTGCGGCGGGCCCCGTGCGGATCGACCATCGCCCCAAGCGC
>JGI11876J12873_1000046_pt1 | contig 20884 bp, 17 predicted proteins | sample ElkSloMetagenome_4_FD_12873 | JGI IMG/M metagenome (IMG submission 12873) | reverse complement strand
TCACCCGCCTGCTGCAGGCCCAGACCAACTTCTGGGGGCGGCGGATCGATCCGGCCCGCAAAAAAGTTCTGCGGGAACGAGTAGGGCCCCTGGAAGACAGTTCCATAAAAATAGAAGATGGAACCGATAATCACCGAAATGATCGTAATAAATCCCCAGAACCCGACGTAGAACGGTCCTAACCAGAAGTCAAACGGATCGGCACCAAAGATAGCCGAGAAGGTTGTGTTACCCGGCTTGCGAAAGTCGGCCTCGATCTCCTCGATGGTTCGCCCTCCCGGAACGCGTGACTCGCGAGCCCCATCAAGGACACTGAACGATAGATCTAGAGCCATACCCCTACCCTTTCCAGGCGCTTCCAGCACGCGCCTCACCAACGAGCTACCACTCCAGTTACATCCTACGCAAAATCAACCAGCCATATTTTGAACGGGCTATAGAGGTTGTTGCATGAAGGATAAAAAGTTTCAGTCGTATTTGAAGTATAGTACAGTGACAGTATGTTGTCAAGCATGATCAATATCAGTTTTTTAGAGCTTTGGAACGCCATTTCTCATCATGGAGCGGCAGAACGGCCTTTGCACAGGGAACAAAATCCGCAGCAGATCACAACCAGGCTTGTGTCACTTAAAACAATAAGTCCGAATTTGCCCCGATCATCCCCACCCTGATCTTGCTTCAAAAGCAAACCACCGCCGATATTGGCGGTGGTTTGCTTGCTCAGTCAACGACAATCAAGAACTGTAGCATCAGAGCCCGATTTTCCGGAAGGCCTCCCCGACGGTAAAGCCCGCCCCCTGACCCTGGTCTGCGGCCCGCCGGCGCACGCGCTGGTCCCACCCCTCAACTGCGTCAAGCTGGCTATGGTGCTCCCGCAGGGCGGCCAGCTTACGTTCCAGAGTTGCACTGATATCCTCAGTGTAGTCCGGCTGTTCTGCCGTCCAGAGATACAACGCCTGCGGCCGCCAGACCACCAGACCAATCTGGCCCAGGCCCGGCATATAGAGGTGATCGCGCGCATTGACCGCGCCTTCAATCACCGCAAACCCAACTGCCCGATGGTCCGGGTGGAGCATATACTGTTTCCAGGGATCATGGGTGAAGAGCGCATGCGGCTTGAAGTGGCGAATATAGAGGGCCATTTCTGCCCGGAGCGCCGGGGTTGGCTCCAGTTCGCCATCGTTGTAGCGTAAGAAAATAACCCGGTTGACCCCCAGCACCCCGGCCGCAGCGCGCTGCTCGGCCTCGCGGATCTCCGAGAGTTGATAACTGCTGATATGCGGGTCGTGACTGCCTTTATTTCCATTTGTGCAAACAATGTAGGTGATATCCCAGCCCTGCCCGGCAAGACCGGCGATAGTGCCACCACATCCAAACTCATTATCATCGGGATGCGCCCCAATAACCAGTGCGCGCCGGGGTTCAATTTCCGTATTCGTCATAGGGTTCACTCCTCTATCGCTCAATTACACGAGTTACGCGGTGGGAGTTCAAATCAGGCATGTGCCTGGATGAACGGCCCGATGCGCCTGCGGCAGCATGGTACTCTTTTTTCTTTTTCACAAACATGTTGCATTGCGTGCAACATGTTTGTGAAAAAGAAAAGAATCTTCCGCCCTGCCGGAGGCGATATCTCCCTTCTGCGGAAGAGACCGCGTAACTCGTGTCAATTACACTGATTCCTGCTACGACACATTCGCCAACTGGTACATAGCCGGCCGGCGTATCTGTCCTCGCCTGATCAGGTCATCGTACAGCAGCGTCATACGCGGGGCAATACTGTCCCACCCATAGCACAGCGCCCGCTGATACCCTGCATGTCGGATCTGCTGGCGCAACGCATGATCGGTCAGCAAACGTTCCAACCGATCCGCCAGAGCCTGGGGATTATCCGGGGGTACCAGGAACCCACTGCGACCATCCTCAATCGTGCTTGAGAGGCCACCGACATCCGAGGCAACGACCGGCGCAGCACAGGCCAGCGCTTCAAGTGCTACCAGACCAAAGGATTCATAGTGAGAGGGGACAACCACAATATCCGTAGCCGCATAATAATCGGGGAGCAACTGCTGCGGTTGCGCGCCGATAAAGGACACAGCGCCGGTGACACCCAGTTCATCGCGCAGGGCAGCGAGCCGGCGCTGTTCACCATTCCAGTGATCCGGTTGCTCTTCAGACGCGCCGCCAATCAGGAGGACGCGCAACTGATCCCGCCAGGCCGGCTGACGTTGCTGGAGTAGTGCCAGCGCGCGGATCAGGCAATCCATACCCTTGAGCGGCTCCATACGGCCCACACAGAGCAGCAAGCGCTGATTCGGGTCCAGACCTAGCTTCCGGCGGGCAGCTTCCTGTGATTGAGGCTGAAACTGCTGCAAATCCACGCCACACGGAATGACATGAATCCGTTCAGCATCGGCACCATAGTGCCAGACCATCTGCGCCCGATCCAGGGGTGTAGCTGCAACCACTGCGTCTGCTGCACGCAGCAAGCGCCCTTCGATAGCAATGCGCTGGGTTGTTTCCGTCTCTTCACTACTCCGCGCAACCTGATTCTTCATCACGCCAAGGGTATGAAACATATGCACCAGCGGTATCCCCCAACTCCGGCGCAGACGTATCCCGGCCTCACCCGAAAGCCAGTAGTGACTATGGATAACGTCATAAACCAGATCTTCACCGTCGGCGAAGCAGCGCAACCGGCTGACAAACTCCGGCAAATAGGTCAGTACCCAGTTTTTATCATACGGAACCGCCGGGCCGGTCGGCAGGTTAATGACCCGCACCCCCGGCGCAAGCGGTACAACGGTGGAGAGCGTGCGATCCTGGTACCGGGTAAAAATATCAACGAGCATGCCGCGCCGGGCCAACTCGCGCGCCATTTCACGCACATAGACATTCATCCCACCGGCCTCTTTGCCCCCCAGATGCGCCAGCGGACTGCTATGCACGCTCAAAATTGCAATACGCATTATGTGATGTGCTCCCAGTAGGTATACATATACACGCCGCACAGATACACACGCGTAAGGTATACATGCATACACTACCTACTTGTGCAAGTACAACTGGTACCCTGTCACATCATCGTCACATACGCACAGCCACAGCGCTCACGCTTTCCGGGGTCCAGAGAAGTTGTACCACAGGTCGCACAGGGGCACAAGTTGATGCAGATCAGGCAAGATATAAGGAAACTACGGCGCGCGCTTGATATATAGCGGACTGACACCAACCTCCAGCACCACCTGATCACCTATAACTGTTGGGGCAATAGTCGCTCCATCCCGGTCATAGATCGCAATCACCTGTGACCGTGGCACCCGGATAGTCTGTTGTCCTCCCTCTCTGGCCCAGAGCAGATCAACCAGACCGTTGCTCCTGGCAAACCGATATGCTTCCACCCCCGCGCCATAATCGGAAATAGCCGTCACACTACGGGTCATACTCACCTGCTGAATAAGTTGTTGATAGGCAAAATAACTGGGGCGAGGAATTTGCTCATGATCGAGCAAGCCGGCACTACGCCAGCCCGGTCCATTCAAGGTATACCAGAATACCGAGTGCAGATCTGCGGACATTGACCGGGCCAAAATGCGCACAACATAATCTGCCTGAGCTTGCAGGTAGGCCGGGTCAAACTCCTCACCCCCGAAGAGTAACCCGGTTTCATTCAGTGAGAGCGGCTTATCGATACCATAACGAGCCATGACCTCCCGCAAAAACTTTGCTTTGCCGAGCGTTGCACCACCCCAGTCTGACCAGGTAGGGTGTGTCAAATCGCTATCCACTGCACGTCCTGCATAATACGCATAGGCATGATAGGGTAAAATATCAAAACTCTCACCGGCACCAGCACGCAAAATCCCCTCCAGAAAATTACTGGAAGTATCGTTTTCTGCTGCCCCGGTACCGGGATTATCCAATAGCAGACCACCGACCAACACTTGCGCTGATGGATCGACGGCTTTAATTGCCGGTGTCACGACCTTTAACATCTCACCGTAATGTTCACCGCCATAGTAAGGATCAGAGGCATCACCCCAGCAACCAAATCCACTATCCTTTGAAACCAGGCGTGGATCAATATCGGGTTCGTTGCCAATTTCCCAAAAGCGGACATTATAGGGCGGTTGTCCATAACGACTGACTACCGCCTGCATAAACCGTGCAAAATCCGCAAAGTGATCAGCATGAATCGCACCGCATGACGTCTTATACGGCTGATTCTCAGCATCATAATATGTCTTGGTGGCCCAATCTGGACTGTGGGCAATAATCACAATCGGGGTCAGATCTGCCGCACGCGCACTGATAAGTTCTACCTCAAAATCGAGCAACCTTTCCCAATTATAAGTACTATCTGGAGTTGGCTGTACAACACGCCAACTGATAGGATAAAGCCGCACCCATTTCAACCCAAGTTCACTTGCCCGTGAGAAAACTGACTGATTAAATATCCATGGTGGACTGATCTGCACACCAAAAGGGGAGTTCCAGTCGTGCGAGATCAAGGGAAGATATACCCGATGGTTTTGTTCTGCCGCTACCGGCAAAGAACTTATCCAGGGAGCCAGGAGACTGAACAGAAGCGTGCCAAGAAGAAGTAGACGCCGTAGAAAGTGCATAGTTAAACTCCCTGTCTAGAGTCTAGCGAAGGTTTCAATGAACGCACCCTAAAAACAGGCAAACATGTAAACAGGTTAATCCAACGTAGTAACTTCAATTGATGAGAAAGCAATACTTAGTGAACGTGTATCATTGTTGCCAGGAATCACTTCACTCGGTATAAAGTTGCCTGCTGCTGATTCTAGTTGTATAATATTGAAATCGCGGTGAAGTGGAAGTAAAATTTCATTTCTAACATCTTTTTTAAAAGGTATATCGATTTCCCTGTCGTAATTCACGGTCACTTTCAACTGACTGACCTCCCCAAAAGCATTACCAATGTTCATCTCAGCCGGAGTGAGAGAGAGTTTAGCTACCATAGTCTGTTGCGTATAGATCACAATATAAGCAGGTGAATTCATCCACCGTACTTGTTCATCGGTCTGATACGCATACCACCCCACAAGCAGACCAAAATCAAGATCAGAAGAAGCAGTAACTCCCTCAGGCGTATCAAGAAAAACCCGATCCTTCTCCATAATAAAACCTTTTTCCACTTTCCCACTTTCTCGAAGGCGCAGATCAGGACGAAAAAACGGCGTACAGGGAAGTGGTGCATTCCAGCATGCAGGTTGATTTTTCGGCACATGAACTTCCAGTCCACTATTTGTCGATATAGTCTCGTAATCGGCCGCATGCACTGGTGACAAACCGTTCTCATTCTGCTTAATAGGCGCAATCCAGAGTGGATTACGCAATGGTTTTACATACAAAAAAACTGCAATAAAAAATCCATAACAGAGCGCAACCGCAAAGCGCTCAAGCTGGAACCTATGGACAAATCGTTCAACTGCAAGCATAAGTGCAACTACCGCCAATATCCAGAAAGTGGCCCCGGCATAGCGCGGATTTGGAGACAAAACAAACCAGAAAATAATTGCCAAAGCAGGAGGAAGTAGTAACAACCATTGGACACGTACCAGAATGTTAGCGCCACGCATTATACCCCGGCAAGCGACAAGACACACTAGTGCCAGGAGTGTTAACTCAAGCGGCATAGTTACATAGTCAGGCAGTGTATCAAGCCAGGGTTGCAACCAGTCGGAATTACCAATGCTCTCAATCCAAGAGGAATTCCAATCCGGTCGACGCGACCAGGCAACAATTAAGTTTCTTTCATATACAACTACAGCATGTGGCATCTGCCAATCTAACGGGAAAAGCGCAGTTGTACCAGGGTAGAAAATATATCCAGTCAAGATTATGTTTCGTATCAGCCAGGGCAGCAAAAAAAACCCGCCGCAAATCCCTAGCATTGGCAAAGTCTTAACAATTTTTCTTTTCCATTGCAATCGGTTTCGCACTATATCCAAAGTCAGAATCAACAAAAGCACCATTCCTGCCAGAAAAATAAGGCTCAATTTTACTGTAACAGCAAAACATGTCAAGATAATTATACAGAAAACCTTGTATTCCGCAGTATGCTCCGCGCCCTCACCTCTTGAATCTATAAAAAACACAAGCATCCGGCCAAAGAGGACTATTCCTAAAGCAAACACCGCAACATCTGGTGAGAGGTTTGATGGCGACAGGCCAAGGATCCAATTAATACCAAACGCTGCGGGAATAGTCGGCACAAGTAGCAAACTATGGTAGAGATGGTAGGCACGATAATTATCATTTGCAGATAATTTAAGCAGACTCACAAAGCCTTGTATCAGTAGAACATAGAGCAGCAGTCCATTAGATAAATATATAGCTCTATCATTCCAGGGGCCAACATCCAGCATAGCTGCATAGAGAAAATAAGAATTATTAATTGCCAGTGGACCATATAAGTTACCTAAACCTGGGACAATAGGGTAGGATGCCATCCACTTCATCGTGGTCATATGATATAGCCCAGTATCAAACTCTGGCCGGATAACCCATGCAGTAGTACGATTTGCCAGCCATAAACCTATGATCACCATCAAAAGCAGTGGAAACCACTGTTGTCGAGTAATTGTCGTTGTAACCTGTCTTAACTGTGGAGCATTCCATATCAGGCCAGTTACTCCAATCAGTGATACCAACAAGAATGCCCAACCATCTATCTTCCACCAGAAATGCCAGAACTGAAGCACCCCTATACTAATGGCCCATCCCAACCAGAAGCATAGCAAAAGTGTTTCGGCATCGTATAGTTTTAGTCCCCAGGCACGTTGAATTAATAACCCGATACCAGTAAAAATAAAGAATAACCCTACCCAGCAGATAAATATTACAATTTCACCAGGTAGCCCAAACATTTAGACCTCCTCATTAACACAACACACCCATAAACGTAACGCTTATTAAGCTCAAAGATGCAACCATACACATTGTGCATACATCTCACTCTGGTGGTAGTTCAGCAAAATTTGGCTTCACCTGTCATGCAAGCCCAATATCAATTTTCATTTTCAGGAGTCCCGACTTCTGCCGTATCAGGCTTACATTCAACTGAAGCCGCGTCTGCGGTGAACCACGACCAAAACATACCGCAACGCTGATAGGCTCCGGCAGATAGCCACCGGCTGATGAAATTTGAATTTTTAATTCAGACATCACTGATCGGTAAGCAAAAAGCGGCAGCTATATATACTGCCGCACTGCAATCCGTACCGTACTATATCCTTATTAGCATGACAAACCATAGAGTAGTCATTTCTGCCGCTCTGGATTAACTTGGAACAGGTTGATCCACAGGACGTTCGCGCTCCCTTAATTTCTGGGGTTGCGATGATGTCAGAAGGGGACGGATAATTTCCATCCCGATAACCAGCAATATCCCAATAAACATCCCCATAAACATCGCAATCGCACTATTAAGTATCATGCGCGAGGTTGTCGAAGGTAACGGCTCAATCACCGAACCAACGAGACGCACTTCGACCTGCGAAGTTCCCTGAGCAATCCGCTGTTCATCGAGTTTGCGCTGCAAAATCGTCAACGAGTCGAGTGCCAGATCGCGCCGCTGTTGGAGAAAGTTCTGGCGAGCAGTCTGCTGCTCTTTTTGTTGCTGCAACGTGGTTAACTGCTCTTCATACGTGTTACGTTGTTCGGCAGTTAGCGCGGCCGCTGTTCCATCGCCACTGGCGATAGCCTGGGCCAGTTCTTGTGACTCAGCCACCAGTTCCTGTTGCCGCTGCTGCAATATGCTGATCAGCGCATCGAGATCATCAACAGTTGATCCGGTCGCTTGCGTCAACGCACCAGGATCATCAAAGCGCAGTTCGACCGGGAGTTGCATATTACCAACTGTGCGTGTACGGAGTGCCAGCAGTGCCAGACTATTTGCCAGATCATCGGATGCGCCAGCTTCGGTCTGCTCACGCAGGGTCTGTGCATCACGTAGAACTAACTCGAGTGTATTCGTCCGGGACAAATATTCTGTATAGAGCGTCTGATTTGCCTCGCGGGAGCCTTGGAGCAGACTGTTCAGCACTGCTATTTGCTGTTCAATTGGTATAAGTTCACTTGTACCGACAAATGTCTCAAGTTCTTGCTGTACGCTCTCGTAGCGTTCCTGGGCTGTTACCAGTTGCTCTTCCACTTCCTGGGTCAACCCGGTAGCACTGCCATACAACTCATTTACCAGACTGACATACGCTTGCGCCCAGGTATCAACCAGTACTTTCGCCTCCTGAGCATCGGTAGCACTGGCCTGCAGATGTAAAAGACTACCCTCAGTCGATACTTCAATCCGATCAACCAGACTGCCCGGTTGATCTGCAAGATCCTGGTCAATCAGATCCGCCGGCAAATCCGAACGGACCCGTTCTTCCAGCACACCACTCTCAGCCAACCGTGCCAGCGCCTGTTGCCAGGCAAGGGTACCCACATCATCCGGCGCATCACTGGTTGTAAAACGCGAGTCAAATTCCAGTTGCGAGCGCATAGGAAAAATGAGCACATCAGCAGTAGCGGTGTAAGATGGTGGTTGAAGTAGTGTAATAAGCAGCGCGACCAACCCCAGCAGAATGCCGAACAGCACAATTAGTCGCCAGCGGTGGAGCACTGCCAGAATATACGGTCGCAGATCGATTTCCGACTCCATCACAATCCTCCTGCGCATGGGCCCCCAAACTTTGCAGATTGTAGCAAAAGCGCTAGATCACGTCAACAAAGACCAGATTGCACAAGTTACAATAATTCTCTATAAGAACAGACAGAACAGTGTCCCTGCCCGGCAGTACATACGACACCGCATCATAATTACGTCTGATAATATATCGCACGCCGGATTTTGACCAGACCAAGCAGTAGCACATAACCATATCCATAAACAAGCAACGCATAGAAGGGCGGCCATCCCAGGATACCCGGCTTGCCCGCCGCCATACGTGACACTGGCAGCAGTACATCAAACCAGCGACGGAAATACACTGGTTGAAATGCCAGATCAAGCGTCTCACGTTGCTCTCCACTTTCTAGCAGCACACCATGCGGATAGGTGTCCGAACCTGCTATGACTGAGACACCTTCCGCCGGACGCAACGTTGGTGCTTCGAGGAGAAATTCAAGCGTTGGTGTTATCGTAGAGCTACCAGACTCCAGAGACAGCGGATCAAAGGAGAAGGTCGTCATCTCTGCCGAGACAATATCCTGAACTCGCATAGAGACCACGACCAGATCGGGTGTACCGGCAGCAAGGTGACGCAGGCGCAACATAACTGGTTCAGGTAAATCAGGTGAACTAGGCAACAAACGCACCCGAATGGCCGTCAGTTGGGAATACTCAGCTACAAAGGTCTGGCCAAATGAATGGCCTCGGTATAACAGACCAATTTCCTGATTGCCCGCTGGTGCTCCCTGACCGGAGACTTCAACCGTTATACTACTCCCAATCAAAACAATGAGAAAACCGACCCAAGGGAATAGATGCGGAAACAGCAATTTGATCCGGTCAGTGCTATACAACTTCTTCATGAAACCAGTACAGCAATCCCGACTTACATGACTTATGCAGTGGACGCTCAAACTAGACATCTAACCAAATACAACGCAGACATGGCGAAGCACCACGTAATACATATAATGCACAATGCAATATCACCTATTTCCGTGAGAGAACTTATCAATGATAGTAGAAATCAACAAGTGTATAGGCCCAGGCAGTTGTATCAATGAGAACAAAAAATAGCACCAGTGCATATACACCATATGCCTGCCTGCGCTGACCAACGACTCCTTGAATGCCCCACATCAGCAACCAAATTGTCGGTAGAATCGCTAGATGAATATACCGACCAACAGGGACATAGATCCGGGTCGCCTCCGGTGAGGGCAACGGATGGATGCGCAGTAATGCAGATAACCAAGCCGCCAACAGACTGGCGATAAAAATCCAGATACACCGTTGCTGCCAGAGGGACAACTGGGATCTCTGGCGTATACCCTGCAACAGTAACCCTACACCTCCCAGCGTAACTACACCCAGCATGGTTTGTTCCCACACTGATCCCATCTTAACATGGCCCCAACCAAAGCGCATCCAAAAACTGTCAAATAACACCCTGCTAACATACGGATAGAGATCGTGTGTTCGTTCCCAATCGACTAATGACACAAAGATCTGATCGAGAGACAGCCGTAAATAATGTTGATCAAGTTGCACTAACCAGGGGCGCAAGGCAAAGGTATCGGGACCGCTACTCCCCCCAAATGCAACTAATCGTACCGAAATCAGGATTGCTCCCAGCGTACATCCAGCCAGTACTATGCCATAGAGCCACCAGCGTACTGGTTGCCGATACAGTGCCCAGAACAGTGCCAGGGTAAAGGGTACAATCCCAACCACTGCAGTTCGCTTCGCCAATAACGCGACACTCAGACTGAGTAGTGCCAGCAACAATGGTACTGGTTGCACGCCATTCCGAACCAGCAATATACAACCCAGGAGCAGCGTCGTTATGCTGAAGTTTACTAACACATCGTTGTTAGTTGCACTCATCATGTCACTAAATGCAGGGGTGACAATTATTAACAGTGGAACCATCACCTGACTGAGGTAATCGTCCGGCAGAAGGAGGGTACACACGCGCCATGCCACAACAATGACAAGCAAGTACAGCCCAAGCGCAACGAACCGTGTAGCATAGAGTTGAGTTTCAACCGATAGATAACGCAACAAGCGTATTGGTACAGCCGCCAGCATATAATAGAGCGGAGGATGCACACGTTGCGTCACGCCAATATCTGGTCCCTGTGGTCCCAGTAAATCCGGACGTACACCTGAAGACCAGAAGCGAAATCGGTACATTGAATCAGCAATCTCGCGGTTAGTTTCCCGATCAACGTCACCCACTTCTGGTTGCCCATTTAATAGCGCAACCAGACGCACATACTCGAAGTGAGTCGGTTCATCATAATGCTGCCAGGGCGGCACCAGCGCTAGGTAGAGCAACCCGTGCAAGAACGCCAGGGGCAGCAGATAACGCCACAGGAGCCGTCCACTGACCTGACAGACGCCTTCCTTACTGTCACTGTTGCTCCCGGTCGCGGCAGCAGATCCAGCCTGCGCCGCTGCCCGCTGCTCTGACAGGACTATGCTAGTACGCCCCATGCCCACTGAGTACCACAATCACCGTTTTTAAGAGGATCCGTAAATCGAGCCAGAACGAGTAGTTTTGAATATAGTATAAATCATCTTCGGTATGCAAATGCATAGGTTTATCGCTACGTCCATTCACCTGCCACCAACCAGTTATCCCCGGCGGTACACGAAAGCGCTGCCACTGCCAGGGTTCATACTCCAGCGCAATATAGGGCATTTCAGGACGCGGACCAACCAGGCTCATCTCACCACGCAAAACATTAATAAGCTGCGGCAACTCATCAAGACTGGTACGCCGCAATTTACGCCCGATGCGTGTTACGCGTGGGTCATCATTAGTTTTATGCACAAGTCGTCCATCCACGTCACGCCGGGCTACTTCCAACCAGCGCTGCTCGGCATCCTGATACATACTGCGAAACTTGAGCATTTTGAAGCGCCGCCCGTGCTCACCGATCCGCTCTTGCCGAAAGAAGACCGGTCCCGGTGACTCAATCCGGATCAAAAGCGCAATAATCACCATTAGTGGCGCAAGCAACAGTAACAAAAAGGCACTGGCGACTATATCAAATAACCGTTTGAACACACGCTGCATCTCGTTCAGCGCTGACTCGCGCAGACTAATCAGGGGAACCCCCCCCAATGTCTCAACTGGTGTACGGGCGAAGGCCAGATCTAACACTCCCGGCACCATATGTAACATAACAGGATATTGCTGCAGTTGCAACGAGAGACGTACAATCTGTTCTTGCTGCTGTGGTGGCAGTGTAAAGATTACTTCGTCAATGCGACTTCCGGTGATAATCTGCGGTGTGGCATCAACCGTTCCCAAACAGGGAACAGGACTACCATCGACTGCCGGCTGATCACTGGTATACCCGACCACACGGACTCCGGCCCAAGGACGACGAGCAAACTCCTGCACCAACTGGTGCGTCGTTGTCCCACCACCAACCAGTAAGACACGGCGCTGCCAGCCATTGCTATGGCGAAAGCGTAGATACGAGCGCACAACCAAGTGAAAGAGCAGGAGCACTATCAGATCGGCTATAGCAAAATAGATAAATTGAAGCCGCGAAACATCACGCAAAGAGAGGTAAAGCAACCCTGCAAAGCTGAGATTTGCCAGGGCCACTGCTGCCACCAGGCGACCCGTTGCTTCTATCAAATTACTGACAAACAAGGCGCGCTGTGGAATGAGCAACAAAAAAATCACGATCCAGATCAGTCCAACCGACAGATAGATCTGCCAGGGCAATTGAACATGCTGCAGACCGAGATCTTTACCCAGTTCTAATTCCAGACGGATGCGTGAAGCGCCGTACAAACAGAGCAGCGTCAGAAGCACATCCCAGATCAATACGCTACCCGTAAGACGGTAACCCAGTCGCTCAAACATGGAGCCCCCTTACGATGCACACTACAAAACGGTGTAGACAGGTAATCTCACCGCTTCTTCGAGGTGCATTAGGGATACAAGATTACAATCCGGTTAAACAACCGGCATAGTCTACCACTAAAGGTACAAACGGGCAAGCATCGTACCCACTGACACACCATCCGGCCAAACCAAGCCTTATGGAGACGCTTACCTCGCAGGGAAGGGCACACAACCTTAGAGTCGGCGACGCCTAAACATCATAGCATTATCCATAGCGTAGTTCACCGGTTGGGGGGACAACGCGCTCCGGATCAAACCGTCTGAGACCCGTTGCCTGTAACCCCAACAACAAAAGGTAGAGCGGATTCAGGAAAACATACCGTCGCCATAGTCGGCGTGGTTCCTGCAAAAACCGATAGAACCACTCCAGGCCAAGCTGTTGCATCCATGCCGGTGCTTGTGGCACAATCCCGGCGTGGAAGTCAAATGCAGCCCCAACGGCGAGCAAGGGCATCGCCAGCAATGAGCGATACTCATATACCCACACCTCCTGGCGCGGACATCCCAGCCCAACGAAGACCATCGCCGCGCCACTGGCCTGTATCTCATTGACGATATCGGCTTGCTCCTCTTGTGATACATGCCTGAACCGGGAGGGCTGTGTACCGGCAATAATGATATCGGGAAATCGCTCTTGCAGATTCATCGTCAGTTGTTCCAGCACCGCCGGCCGACTGCCATACAGATAGATCGGCAACCTTCGCTGGGCAGCCTGTTCACACACCTTGAGCATCAGGGTTGGACCATAGACGCGATCGGTGAGTCCAACGCGATACAGCAGATTCAACGCCCAGCGTACCGGTTGCCCATCAGGAACAACCAGATCAAGCTGATTTAGACGATAGCGATGAGTTATATCAAGCACACCCGTTATCACTCCATGCACAGCCAGAGCCGAGAGCGCAAGGGGGTGGCGTTGTTCAGCGGCCTCAAGGATCTTCGTTACGGCCGCTTCATAGTCAATTGCACTCACACAGACGCCAAGAATGTTTTCTTTCCCCTTATCCTTCACGCCTGTTCTCCTTTAACCAGCGCACATTGTTGGCCGCATAGATTTCGCGCAAAATTGCCGGAACATCATACTGCAGTCGCCAGTCCGGATAGTGCTGTTGAAACTTGCGGTTATCGCTAATCCACCAGATATGATCACCGACGCGGTTCTGATCGGAATAGGTCCACTGAAGATCGCTCCCGACTATTTCCTGACAAATCTGAATCGCCTCAAGCATCGAACAGTTACTGAAGCGTCCGCCTCCAATATTATAAACTTCGCCACGGCGGGGAGCCTTAAAAAAGGCATAAAATGCCTGAATAAGGTCAGCGCTATGAATATTATCCCGGACCTGTTTCCCCTTATACCCATAGACTGTATACGGCATACCAGTCATAGCACATCGCATTAAGTAAGCCAGAAAGCCGTGCAACTGCGCCCCCGAGTGATTCGGGCCAGTAAGACAACCACCGCGGAAACAGGCTGTATACAAACCAAAATAACGCCCATACTCCTGCACCAGCACATCGGCCGCAACTTTTGATGCTCCAAACAAACTATGGAGCGTTTGATCGATTGACATATCCTCACGAATACCCGGGGCATAGGTATGGGTTGGATCAATTTCCCAGCGATACTCCTGTTCACAAAGCGGCAAACGGTTGGGCGTGTCACCATACACTTTATTGGTTGAGGTAAAGATAAACACAGCTTCAGGCGCATACTGGCGGGTGGCTTCAAGCAGATTGAGGGTTCCCTGAGCATTCACTGTAAAATCCATAACCGGGTCGCGTGCTGCCCAATCATGCGAAGGTTGTGCCGCCGCATGGATGACCAGGTTGATATCCTGACCATAGTATGCAAAAATCTCGCGGACTGTATCTTGATTGCGAATATCTATATCATAGTGTTGATATTTTTTTACCTGCTGCTCAAGTCGTTGCCGGTTCCAGCGGGTCGAGGCATCATCACCAAAGAAGTGTCGGCGCATATCATTATCAATCCCGACGATCTCAAGACCGAGAGCGGCAAAGAACGCAACAGCTTCTGAGCCAATCAGACCGGCAGAACCCGTGATAATCGCTATACTCATAAGTTTGTCCTCAATACAACCTGGGAGATAGATAACATCATAGCCATCATAAATACTTTAACTATAACATTCCTATAATCACTGATTATGTCATGATACCGTAACCCGGGCAGCATCTGCCGCAACCTTATGATATAGTTGCAGGGTTAATTTCGCTGTCTTTTCCCAGGTAAATTGCCGTGCTTGTTGAAAACCCAACGTGACCATCCGGCTCCGTAGCGTCTCATTAGTAAGAACCTCGGTTAGAGCCACAACCCAACGTTCAACATCCCGTGGTGCTACCAGATATCCCGCTGCCCCCGCTACTTCTGGCAGCGACGAACTATCAGCGACAATAACCGGAACACCACATGCCATAGCCTCGGCTACAGGAATACCAAACCCTTCATACAGCGAGGGATAAACACAGAGATCACTCGCTGTATAGAGTGCCGGAAGATCCATATCAGGAACAAAGCCTGTCAGGATAACATCATCGGTCAAGTCTAGCAGCGTAATTAATTCCAGGATCTTCTGATGTCCTAGAGCTTTTCCACCAACAAACACAAGTTTGTATGGATGCGGCAACGTTTTTTGTACCTGCGCAAATGCCTTGAGCAGTACACTGTGATTTTTCCCTGGATGCTCCAGACGCGACACATAAATAATAAAATGCTCAGGTAGTCCATACTGCCGGCGTACTCGATCTACTTCAACGGCTGCAACTGGCTGAAACCTTGCGTGGGCGCCATTATGAATGACCACTATTTTCTCTGGATCTACCCGCAGAAAACGAATAACATCCCGACGTGTGCTCTCGGAAACAGCAATAATGGCATCAGGGCGACCAACCCGAAAGAATAAGGGCATTAAAACTTTATGGTAAAACATGCGTACTCGATCATATTTATCATGAATATAGTAACGAGCCATATCATGAATGGTCAGTACAGTGGGAAACAATTTAATTATAGGTATACGACGATACTCTGGTAAATGTAAAACAGTGATATTTCGTCGGCGCATATCATTGAGGTAGGCGCTATTGTGCCATAGAATATCAAAAATCGGCGAGGAAGTGCTGTTCGCAACCGGGACAAACTGAAAGTTTGGGGTACTTACCTCAAACTCAGCCAGATCACGCTGTCGGGTATAAATGTAATAGTTGTTTACCTGATCAATCTTTTGCAGATTCTTGAGCAAGTTATTGATGTGCTGCCCCAGTCCGTCACGCCGACCATGAGCAGTTGTCGTAGACATACCAATGTTCATAGATAGAGGTACTGTGTTACAGTAGAAGCAAATCGCTTCAACCTGTCTAAAGCAATGGGGCTACACCTGTGCCATTACGCGCCGACAACCTGCCGGTAAACAGCGATTGTTTCCTCGGCACAACGCCGCCACGAAAACTGTTCAGCGCGCCGTAACCCCTTCTGACGCATCTCTTGAGCAAGGGCCTCGTCCGTCAAAACCCGTTCCATGGCCTGAGTAATCTGCATAACATCATTTGGATCAGCCTGGAGCGCCGCATCGCCGACAACTTCCGGCAAGGATGAACAGTTTGAAGTAACCACCGGACACCCACAGGCCATTGCTTCAAGGGGGGGAATACCAAATCCCTCATAGAGCGAGGGATAAACAAAAACTGATGCACCACTATACAAAGCCGGCAAATCACCTTCAGCCACATAGCCAGTAAAATGTACATGCTCCTCAAGTTCTAAACGCCGAACGGTAGCGAAAATTGGATGCTCTAACCACCCGCGTCGCCCAACCAGTACCAACTTCAGTTGAGGAGACACGACACGCCGGTGTCGAAGATCCGCAAACGCTTCAATTACCCGTGCCAGATTTTTGCGTGGTTCAAGCGTCCCCACTGAAAGAATGTAAGGTGAAGTAACCCCATAGCGGGCAAGCACAGACGCAACATCCACCGCAACAACTGGACGAAAGATTGAAGCCGCTGCCGGATACGTTACACTAATCCGTTCACGGCTGATTCCAAGATAGTGTTGAATATCCTTGCGGCTCTGCTCAGAAATAGTAATAACGTGAGCAGCACAACGGTTACTTGCCCGGAGATACATACCCAGAGTTAGACGATCACGCAACCGAAAAAACCGAGGAAAAACAAACAAGATGGCATCAAAAATTGTCGTAACGACAGGCACCTTGCTTTGCAACGGCAGACGGAATGCCGGAGTATGGATCAGATCGGCAACAGCACGAAGGGCACTGCGTGGCAGAAGAGAATGCATATAATAACTATCCCAGGCCAATACCTTGAGTTTATGCTGAAATCCTTTTGTACCACCTGGATGTAACCAGACAGGTAACTGTGACAACATAAACTCAACATCAGCATCAGAACCAAACTCCTGAAGCGCCTGTGCTAATTTGATGGTATATGTTCCAATCCCGGCAGGGATAAACAGCATCGGCGATGTATCATACATTACCCGCACTGCACATCTGCCTTTCGCTTCGCCCACTCCTGACGCGCAGCATAACCCACACATGCGCCAATCAACCACCATGTCGGGTAGGTCAAACCAATATTGTTATGCCATTCAGTAGTAACTGAGTTTATTGCGATCCCGAACACCGTAAGCGCCAGCGCAAAACAGAGTCCCCGTTGATACATTGCCTGTATACGGTATACTGCGCGCAATAAATACATACTTACTGTTGCCAGCAATCCAATATATATCAGAAGTCCAACTAATCCGAGCACAACCCCAATGGCGGAATACTGACCTTCAATTGCGACAACACCACCACCATAACGCCAGGCAGTCAATCCGGCTGCCCCTAGACCATAACCAAATGGTTGTTTAAAGATATAGTCTAACGTTGCTTGCCAGATAATGAGGCGATTACTAGATGAATGGTCCTGGAATGTAATAGTATTGATCAGCAACAATCGTACATCTTCAAAGACGATTAGCACACTAATAAATCCAATCACTCCAAGTAGCGCAAGGATAAATACTAACAGCCGTGATCGTTGATTACCCAGTACGGCAAGCAGCAACAGCAGCAGGACAACCACAACAATCGTAAAGCGTGTCAGGGTAATGAGTACCCCTACCAGTGCAACCAGGAACGCCACCCAGGCCAACCGATGTTCGGCCAATTTAGGGGTAATCACACCGTAGAGACATATAGGGAGAAAGAAAAGATATGACAACGCAAACAACTGTGATGATGCATAGACTGAGACAGCGCGGCGCAAAGCCCCAGAATTACCACTTGTCCAATAATTAGTTGGTAATCCAAGCAGAAAGTCCGGAAAGAAAACATTCTGGACTTCCCGATAATAACGCGGGATACCAAGCAATACATGCCACTCAAGGGGAACAAAGAACCGCTCGATAATCCCTATAATTGAGAGGAGCAGTGCAGCTATGAGTACCCAGCGAAAAACATGCTGTGCGGTTGTGTCCGACAACAGCATTGAACGGCCAACAAAATACAGCATAATCGGCAGGAGCATATCACGTAGCGCATAGAAAAATATAAGCGGGTCTGGCCGCTCAAGAATTTCCAACCCTGCAAACACTCCAACATAACCCAGAAAGAGCACGACCACTCCATCTGCCACAGTCGCTACTACTCTCCCACGCCGAATAAGTTGCAGTAACGCAGATGCCAGTAGCAGTGCCAGGGTCAATTCTTTCCACGCAGCAACTGCTTTGACAGCATTTGCCGGCAACCCAACCCATACGAGCAGTAGCGACATTACTATTATATGTGGTGGCAACAGAAAGAGGTACAATCCAAACACCGTCCAGGGACGGCGCACTAAAAACCAGACAACTATACTTCCAAACGTTAGCCCGACCAGAGCCAGAATCAGCAATGGCGTGAAAGGTGTAACCAGGATCATACCTCCCAGTACAACCCCTCCAAGAACATATATAGTATTATTATGCGAAAGTCTTTTAGCAAGTTGTGCCATACACCACCACTACCGGCTTAGACACTGTTGATAGACAAATGCGATCCCTTCCTTCATCTGCTGCCGGGAGAAACGCCGGCTAAAGTGATCGGTTGCCTGCCGGCCCAACTCAGCACGATACTCTGGATTGGCAACGAGCCGGGTTAAAGCAGTACACAACGCATGTGCGTCGTTTGGCGAAATGAGCAGGCCACTTTTGCCATCAAGCACAATTTCAGGAATACCACCGATTGCTGATGCAACAATCGTACTGCCGAGCGCACAGGCATGCAGCAAAGCAGTAGGCAAAGGATCGGGAGCAATTGGAACATGCACAAATATATCAAAACTCTTCATCCAAGCCCAGACATCCTCGCGCCATCCGGTAAAGGTCACAGCATCACCTAACCCCGCATCAATGACCTGTTGGTGCAACTGGGCCTCATACGCTGACTGACGTTTACCACCCTGTGATCCGCCCACGATAATAAGGTGCACATAGGGCACCTGCATGCGTAACAACCGGAACGCCTCGATCAGCACATCCTGTCCCTTCCAGGGCGTCATGGCCGCAACCGTCCCGATAATAACGGAAGTATGAGGCACCTGAAACAGAGTACGTATATCTGCGGCTAGAACGTGATGATAAAGTGATAGATCCCAACCATTATACAGAGTTTGAATACAAGACCGGAACTTTGGTGCATAGTTTATCACAGCACGTTCAACTGCTTGTGAGACAACAAGTGTCCAGTCGGTCAACTGGAACAACAACCAGGCTTTGGGGCGCACAGCATATGGTAACTGTACTATATCATGCACATGCGTCACTGCTTTCACACCACTTAACCGTGCTCCTAATCCGCCATGATATGCAGTACGCGGTGTATTTGAATGTACCAGCACCGCCGACCACTTACGAACAAACTGAGCAATTGCAATCGCATTTAATGGCCAGGGTCTCAGTTGATAGGACCAGTGATCACTCGTAACGGCATCAGGAAGAGATGGTAATAGTTCACACGGGATACCTTCCGTTCGACACCGGTCAGTAAGCCAACCACTGGCCGGCACCACCAGGACTGGTTGGTAACCCAATTCCTGAGCAACCGTCATATGATGAAGGAGTACTTCCTCGGCACCTCCGTGGATAGAGGTAGGATTAACATAGAGAACACAACTCATCACCTAGACTTTCCCACACTCCCAAAACATACGATAACAAAGTTTTGCCAGGCCTAATTTATTAAAAAGAGCATCTAAATGAGATCGTGGAAAAAGGCCACGGTAGTCAAGCCCCCGAAACCCCGGAAAAGCAAATAAAAAAGGAAATGCTTCTCGTCCATACAGCCGTAACGGTGTAAACCCACTCTTACACAAGATTGAGCGAACCTCTTCAGACGATAAAACGGTATCAATAGGCTGAACTGTTCTTTTTGGATGTTCATACGGTAAAAAATACTGAAAGAGCGCTACATCGGGATATTTTTCAGCAAGTGCAACAAAATACGGCCAGAGTGGAAAAGCATCACTATTGGGTGTTGTCAAAACCAGGCGTCCTGAAGGAGCAAGGATACGATAGATTTCCTGCAGAAACAAAACTGGTTGCTTTAAGTGCTCAATAACCTCAGTAACAAAAATAAGATCAAACGCATAGTCTTTAAACGGAATATACCCATCAACACCTGTTTGCAAGAGCAGAGCATGATAGCCCAAAGACTGTTGAGCCAAACGTAACCTTCCTGATGATAACTCCGTGCCCCAAAAGTGTGAACCGGGAAATCGATGTATCAACTCGGCCAGCAGTTGTCCATTACCACATCCAACATCCAGAACACGTAAGGCGGAAATGTTCACAGCAAACTGAGCAACAAATGAGTAAAAATAGCGCGGCATAGTGAGCGATGCGGCCACTGCTGTATACCTCTGTTCAATTTCCACATCGCTTAGATCGTGACCAACTTTTATCATGGACTTTCTTCAACCTCTTAATATAATCGGTAGTCCTCCAACGCGGGTGATATGCTCTCACATAATGCTAGAGAGGCGTTATAATGATGGACAAAATACCAGATCGCGCCAATCTGATTGTCGATTTTCTTCGAGAACGACAACATTTTGCGCACCAGACGGCTGATCCGTTGGCGCAAGGTGTTATTCAGTCGCTCACTATGGCTCGTCTGACCGCTATCGTTACCGACTAGCCGATGGCGCTTCGACGGCAGCACACCGGCATAAGCCTCCCAAAAATCGCT
>JGI11876J12873_1000045_pt1 | contig 21041 bp, 18 predicted proteins | sample ElkSloMetagenome_4_FD_12873 | JGI IMG/M metagenome (IMG submission 12873) | reverse complement strand
GGTGCGATTCTGGGGATGAGTAAGGCGGAGATTAAGCGCAAATTTGATGAAATTGTTGACTTTGCGGGAATTGAAAAGTTTTTAGATACCCCAGTTAAGCGGTATTCGTCAGGAATGTATGTGCGATTGGCGTTTGCGGTGGCGGCGCATTTGGAACCAGAGATTTTGATTGTAGATGAAGTGCTGGCGGTAGGAGATGCTCAGTTTCAGAAGAAATGTTTGGGTAAAATGGAGGAGGTGGGACAAGAAGGTCGGACTGTGTTATTTGTGAGTCATAATATGGCAGCATTGGAAGCTTTATGTTTAAAGGGAATATTCTTAGAGGGCGGAAAAATAAAAGAAATAGGTTTAGCCAAGGAAGTAACAGCCTACTATCAAAAAAACATAAAAGCAAACATAGAATTACAAAATCATGGAAATAAATTTAAATTTAGCCAAAAACATAAAATAGGAATTACTAATATAAAATATCATTTAACTCCTAACTATTTAGAAAAGGGTTGGGATCTAAAAATAGAGTTTGATGTGATACCTAAACGATACTATCAAAAAGTTGGTGTAGGTTTAAGACTATCCAGTCTAAGCGGAATTTCGGTAACGATAATGCCTCCTTATTTGACCAATTATGTTATTGATGAATTAGAAGAGACAACTAAATGCATTTTTGAATGTAGCAATATTCAAAAATATCTGGGAGGTGGAGATTATACAATTACTCTTTGGTTGTCGAAACCTAAGGTAGAATATTTGTTAAAATTAGAAGATATTTTATTAGTAACAATTCCAGCTTGTGAATTGTTTGGTACAGGTAAATATTTTGAATATTATCTATACGGATTAGTTCCTTTGCCTTTAACATATAGAACAGAAGAATTAAAATCTTAGTTTAAATTATTGGTAATGGTCATAAAATAATGATTGTTTGGCTGGCTTCATATCCAAGATCGGGAAACACATTTTTTCGTATTTTGCTTAAGCAAATATATGGAATTAAAACATATTCAATATATAATGATCCCTTATTTGATAAGTTGAATGTATCGGATATAGTGGGACATAATAATCTACGTCTAACGTTCCCAGAAATGAAAGCTTCAGAACAGATATTTTTTGTAAAAACTCATCATCTACCATCTGATAATTCTCCAGCTATTTATCTAGTTAGAGATGGACGAGACTCTCTAGTTTCCTATGCCCATTTTATCTTGTCATTTAGGCATAATTTAAGACAAGATAGTTGGCGTTTAAAAATCAAAGAATTATTTGGGTGGAATGAGTATAATGAAATCTTAAAAAAATTAATAATTTTTCCGGAACAGGATTATGGACACTGGAGTCAAAATGTCAATCAATGGATGTCTCGAAAAGATATCACAGTTTTAATCAAATTTGAAGATTTATTAAATAATCATTTTGAACAAATTACCAAAGCAGTAACCACACTAAAGCTTCCTATAAATATATCATCCAGAAATAATTCGATTCCATCATTTGAAGAACTTCATACTAAAAGTCCTAATTTTTTTAGGAAAGGAAAGATGAACTCTTGGCAACAAGAGATGAGTCCACCATTAGAAAATTTGTTCTGGAAATATCATGGAGATACTATGTATAAATTGGGATACAGTTTATGATATTTCTATTAAGATTATTCTCCGGTTACAATTTGTTATTGATTGAGTTGACATGAAATATAAAATCAAAACCATTGGTGCAAAAATCAAAAGATCTTTTATGCGCCCTCCTTTACCAGATTTAGAGGAGAAAATTATTAATTTACATTTAGGGTGTGGTTCTATAAATCACCCAAAATTCATTAATATTGACGGTTTACCCGCTCCCCATATTCACTACATCAGGTCCATAGAAAAATTGTCGATTTTTGACGATAATAGTGTAGATTTAATATATGCGTCCCATTGCTTAGAACATTTTAAATATAATTGTGTTTCTTCTGTATTAGTAGAGTGGTTCAGGGTATTAAAAAAAAGTGGGATTCTACGTTTATCTGTTCCCGATTTTGACCTTTTACTGGATATATATAAAAAAAATGGGAATAATATTAATGCCATTATTGAGCAACTAATGGGAGGTCAAAATCATAAATACAATTTCCATTATACAGCATTTAATAAATCAAACTTAGATTCTTTTTTATTGGAAACAGGATTTGAAACTGTTAGAGAATGGCAACCAGGGTCTTGTGAATACACGACTTTTGATGATTTTTCTACTTATAAAAAAAACATTAATGGCAAGCTATATCCAGTTAGTTTAAACTTGGAAGCAGTTAAGTGATTCTTTCGTTTTTGGATAAAACCTTAAAATTTATAAATTGTTCTACAGAAAAAAGTGGTTAAATTGCCTAAGCTTTCTATCGTGACTCCTTCCTTTAATCAATATCAGTTTCTTGAAGCAACCATTCAAAGTGTATTATCTCAAGATTATCCCAATCTTGAGTACATTATTATTGATGGTGGATCTACTGACGGCAGCTTAGAAATTATAAGAAAGTACGAAGATCATCTTCACTTCTGGTGCAGTGAACCTGATCAAGGTCAATATGATGCGATTAACAAAGGATTTGCCCATTCTACTGGTGAGATTATGGCATGGTTAAACAGTGATGATATGTACTACCCGTGGGCATTTAATACCGTTGTGAGTATTATGTCTGAACTCCCTCAAGTCGAGTGGCTAACCACTTTGAATCGCGGTACTTTGGATTGGCATGGCTTCCCAATAAAATTTTATCCCATTGCTGGTTATTCGCGAGAAGCATTTCTAGATGGTTATTACTTACCAGTAGGCAGCAAAACAGGTATTGCTGCCATTCAGCAAGAGTCTACTTTCTGGAGACGGAGTTTATGGCAAAAGATTGGTAGTTGTATTCGCACGGAGTTTAGGTTGGCAGGTGATTTTGACCTGTGGGCACGTTTTTATCAATATGCTGACTTATATGGTACACATTCACCCTTAGCTGGGTTCCGTTATCAAGCCAATCAGAAAAGTCGCCAACTTGACAAATATATCATCGAAGCAGAAAAGTCATTAGCTCAGATGCGAGACTCAAGCCATTGGTCACTTAACCTTATGAGAAGTATGGTACGAAAACTCAACTTGTATCGAATTCCAAAACTCAGGAAATGGATAGAGCCAATGTACACTTACACTAGCCAAATAATTATTCGGTCAAATCCAGAATCACCGACAAGTTTTTGGATGATTGAAGAGTCGAGATTTTTCTAATTATAATGAATATTAAAATTCTTATAGTTAGCCTAAATGAGTTGTACAACCAAAATCAAGCTCAAAGGCTTAGCCGGTAAGGTTTCGCTATTGTACAAATGATTCGATTCAGACGCGCTATATATCCCGCCAAATTGACTATTATGTTTCTTAACTTAGACAATTTACCATCTCCTTCTGTTGGCACGACAGGTTGGCCCTGGACAGAAAAAAGTCAGTTTATATCCAAATCTGTATTAGATAAATCAAAATGGTTTAAAATTAGCATCGTTACTCCTAGCTATAATCAAGGTCATTTCATAGAAGAGACTATTCGCTCCGTATTATTGCAAGGATACCCTAATTTGGAGTACATAATTATTGATGGTGGTAGCCAAGATAACTCTGTAGAGATTATAAAAAAATATGAACAATATATTACCTATTGGGTAAGTGAACCTGATCGGGGTCAATCTCATGCATTAAACAAGGGTTTTGCTAAGGCTACAGGTGAAATTATGGCTTGGCTGTGTGCGGATGATTTTTATCTGCCCAATGCTCTCATGACTATAGCTAATCATTTTCGACGTTTTCCTTCTTGCAAGTTGGTGTATGGAAATAGGTATATTGCTGACAGTAATAGTCAAATCATCAGACGTGATAAGTTTGATTATGTTGATCCAAAAGCTATATACAACTGGTGCTATATTTGTACACCAGCCACATTTTGGCATAAGTGCCTTTGGCTTGAAACAGGAGGTCAGATAGACGAGAAAAATTACTTTACTATGGATTGGGATTTAATGATTCGGATGATTCGCTTGCATCCACCGATAAAACTTGATTATTTTATTACGGTAATTAGAAGACATTCACGCACAAAAACTTATATTGGCATGACACATCAAAGAAAAGAACGTGATTTGGAAATCATAAAAGTTAGTAGAAAATATTCAGGATATTTTTGTTTCAACAGCATTACTTACATATTTTACCAAATAGCCTGTTGTCATTGGTATTTTCAAGGTATGCCCAAAATCATTTACTCGATCATTTTTAGATTGCTACATTTGCCACTACAGTTTATACGTATTTTATATGGAAATCCAAAATCAAGTTTACTGAATGACTAATGGGCATGAAGTTTTCAATTTAAAAAGATATAAGTTAACAATAATAGTCACTTTTTTAATGTAGCCAATGAACCTGATCATAAGTATTCTTAAAAAGATATTACCTAAACCAGCAAAAAAGGCAATTTTATTTTGTATAAACTCTAGCTATAGGGCGATGATCGTGCATCAAATAGCCCGAATGATTCGTCGCAAAAAAATAGCGCAGGCAGAATTAGTGCTTAGGAAAAATGCAGGTGAATACATCTCATTAGGTCCTTTCCAAGGATTGCGTTACATAGGGGATTCAGTTGGCAGTAATTGGTCTCCTAAACTCATAGGAACTTATGAAAAAGAGTTATGGTCTATTATTGAGTTAATTATTGCTCAGTCTTATGAACTCATTATTGACATTGGAGCAGCAGAAGGATACTATGCTGTCGGCTTGGCATATCGAATGCACAACACGAAAATTATTTGCTTCGATTCAGAACCAAAAGCCCATTTTCTTATCCAAAATTTTGCGAAACTAAATGGAGTTGAATATAAAATGGAAATTCTAGATACATGTACTCCTGAATCCTTATCTATCATTTTATCAAAGCAACAAAAAGCTGTCATTATTTGTGATGTGGAAGGAGCTGAATACACAATTTTAGATCCCCAAAAGGTTCCCTTGCTCTTGTATACAGATATTTTAGTAGAATTGCATCACTTTATTTATCCGGATATTATAACAGTATTTTATGAGCGTTTTTCTGAAACTCATGTGATTGAATCGATCCAGACAACTACGAGAAAACACAATGATTTCCCTTTATCCATTAATATTCCTCGGAAATACATTCTTGCTTCTATGGATGAGGATCGACCATGTCCTATGACTTGGTTTTGGATGAAAAGCAAGAATTGATTTACATGCTGAAATAAAGTTAATTTATTTATTGTTAAAATTATTTATTTTTTTGGAAAATACTAATGTCTTTAGGATATTTGCTTTACAAATTGAAAAAAACATATAAGCATGGTTTGGCTACAGCCTACTATAGAGATGTGGTCAGACAAAGTATTTTGAAAACATCTCCTATCTCCCAAACCACAAATTATTCATGTGAAATTAACGTTTTAACTTCATTGAATGACTGGCTCAATTTAATCTGGGGACTGAAATCTTTTTATTACTTTTCCAGAAGAGACTATGCTCTTTGTATTCATGATGATGGTAGCCTTGATAAGGATGCTATAGTCGCCCTAAAACATCACTTCCCTCAATCGCGTTTTATCCCTCGTCAAGTAGCTGACAATTATGTTCTTAAACAGTTAACCCTTTACCCAAATTGCCAGAGATTTCGCGGGAGTAATCACCTGTCCCCTAAAGTATTTGATTTTATCACTTATTTAGAGAGCGATCGCATGTTACTATTAGATAGTGATGTTTTGTTTTTTCAGGAACCAAAAGAGTTGCTTATGCGGATAGAATCTCCCACCTATTTATATAATTCTGTGAACCGAGATATAGCCAGTGCCTATACCGTTGAACCAGCCGTTGTCAGAGAACTGATGGAATTTACCATACAGCCTAGATTTAACTCAGGCTTAGGACTAATCCACAAACAATCAATGAATCTCCACTGGATTGAGCAATTTCTCAGCCTTCCGGGGATAATTGGTCATTTCTGGCGCATTGAGCAAACCCTCTTTGCCTTATGTAGTTCTAAATTTGGTGTTGAGTTGTTGCCTGAGGAGTATGATGTTCGTTTAGAAAAAGGAATTAAAGGTTCTCCTTGCCGTCACTATGTTGGAGCAATTCGACATTTAATGTATAGTGAAGGCATCAGACATTTAGTGCAAAATGGATTTCTGAAGGAGTTAAGCTAATGAGTGGTGAGACTTCTAGAGTAAGTAGTCCTATTCAAGTATTGATGATGCCAGATTATCGGATCGATAACCCTTACCAGACACTTTTAGCTCAGGCGTTAGAGTCAAATGGAGTGCAGGTGCATTTTCCCTGGGGTTATCGGCGAGTCTTTCCTATATTTCGGGCTGTTAAAACTAGTCCCCAACCCTTTGATGTTTTGCATTTGCACTGGCTCAGCCCCTATACTAAGGGTGAGCGATGGCTGGTAAAGTTTGTTTACAGTGTTAAGTTTTTAATCGATGTCCTCATAACTCGCTGGATTGGCGTAAGGGTAGTTTGGACTGTTCACAATCGCATCTCCCATGATGCCAAGTTTCCTGGATTAGATCTCTGGACTAGACGTATATTAGCCCAATTGGTGGATCGAATCATCTTACATCATCACTCAATTTTAGAGGCGATTGCCCAGGACTATTGGTTCAATATTGCCAAAGCTTCAGTCGTACCAATTGGACATTATAGAAGTGTATATCCCCCCCCGATTGATGAACAGTCAGCACGAAATAAACTTGGGCTGTCTCTTACCGGACGCATCTACCTCCATCAGGGGATTCTTAGACCTTACAAAGGAATAGAACACTTAATTAAAGTCTGGGCTGAAAACCCGGATATCTTTGAAGACGATATCTTGCTAATTGTCGGAAAACCTTTGAATCTTGCTTATGGAAAGCAACTAATGCAGCTAGCGATAGGGGTCAAGGGAGTTATTCTTTGTCCTGAGTTTGTGGAAGATGACAGAATGCACTTCTTTTTCAGTTCGGCAACAGTTGTGGTACTTCCTTTTGAAAAAATATTAACTTCTAGCAGTTTGGTTGTGGCTATGTCCTATAGTAAACCGATTATTGCTCCTAAGCTAGGGGGTATCCCAGAAACGCTTGGAAGAGCAGACAGCTTGCTCTATGATCCAAGTCATGAAAAAGGATTACTCCTGTCGCTGAAAAAAAGTACCCATATTGATCTTAAGCAATTAAGCCAATTGGTTACAGAAAGGTGTAATCAACTTGATTGGAGTAAAATTAGTGAAACTACTACACGCATTTATCAAAACTTAGCTAGCCGACCCTATCAAACAAAATGGACTTAGAATTATGTCAACAAATATCGGTATCTATACAAAAAGAGTAGAATGCCTTACTTATACGATTACTCAAGCAATTGCTAGTACAGGTAATAGCGTTTATGTGGTTACCAATCCAAAAGAATTAAATCAGGAATTTTATTATGCTCGGATTGAGCAAATCAAGAATGTAAAAATAAGCAATAAATTAGAAGAAATAAATTTTGATGATTTGTATATCGAAAATCTTCCTAGTCTTTCTAGGGATGAATTTTTAAGGTGCGCTAAAATTTCCCCCAGAATAAGTATTATTGCTTATTCTCATAGTTTTTCATATACAAAAACATTATTACAAGAAATTAAACATTTAATAAAATATTTTCCCGGTATTTTAAAAGTCAAACAAATATTTTTTATTGATGATTATTATAATTTAGATATATTTAATTTATGGTCTAAAAAATATTTTTTGGGGTTTGATGTCCATTCAAATTTCTGGGTTAATCAAGACTTGAAAAATGCCCTATTTGATTTTAACTGGGAAACCGAAAAAAGGCGAATATACAAATTAAATTTTATTGGGAATAGAAGTCCAGCGTTTAGAAAGCAAATCATTGAATCAGTTAAAACTTATCTAAAAAATAGTCTCTGTGAAGAACCAATTTTATGGATTGAATATGGTGATGAGCCTGGAGAAAAACGTGGAGTTTCACCACGAGAATATATGAATTATTTATCTGAATCTGATTTCACCCTTTGTCCACCAGGATATGCAAAAATAACTCATCGAGTAATAGAGGCTCTTGTTAGAGGTAGTATACCTATACTGCACAAGGAAGAATTAAGGTTGTACGATATGAACCTTGAAGATAACCTTAATTGTATTGCTGTACATAATAGAGATTGGATAGGAGCTATTAAAAGAGCCATGAGCCTAAATCAATCTGAAATTAGGCAAATGCGATACAGCATTCTTTCTATGAAAGATGATTATTTGGCTGCGGAATCTTTTTCTAGAAGACTTATAACAAAAATGGGAATAAACTAAAATATGGCTGAAGTTTATATTTTTATTTAAAAAATGAATGATTATCAAGTTAGTATTCTAATACCTTGTTACAATACTGAACAATGGATTGCCTCGGCAATAGAAAGTGCCTTGAATCAAACTTACCCTAATAAAGAAATTATTGTTGTTGATGATGGCTCTACTGATAGGAGTCTGGAAATTATAAAGAGCTTTGGCGATCGCATCCGTTGGGAGACGGGTTTAAATCGTGGCGGAAATGCAGCTAGGAACAGACTTTTGGAGCTTAGTACTGGCGAATGGCTACAGTATTTAGACGCTGATGATTATCTCTTACCAGACAAGATTGAAACGCAGATTCGATTTTTATCTCAGATTTCCGATGCAGATATCATTTACAGCCCAGTTATTGTGGAATATCACAAGGATAATCATTCTTGGCAAAAAATAGATAGAATTCCTGAACCTCTGCCCCATGATCCTTGTATTTTACTGACTAGATGGCACTTGCCTCAAACTGGAGGAGTACTTTGGCGCAAAGAAGCTATCGTAGATGTGGGAGGGTGGAATGAACACCAAAACTGTTGCCAAGAAAATGAATTGTATCTGCGTTTACTTATGGCAGAAAAACGCTTTGAATATTTTGATGCACCAAGAGCAGTCTACAGAGCTTGGAGTGAATTAACAGTATGCCGAAAAGATCCCTCAGAAACCTATCGTTGGCGGTTGGAAATTAAAGACAAAATTGAACAACATCTTGAGGCAAAATGTGAGCTAACCCAGCTCCGGCAAGATGTGATCAATCAATCCCGTTTAGAGTGTGCTAGGATTATCTGGAACTTTGATCCAGGTTGGGCGGCGAACCTGGTTAAAAAAATTCATGTCATAAATCCTAACTTTACACCATCAGGTTCTAAAATTCCGAAAATTTATAGATTTCTTTATAAAATCTTAGGATTTTCTGGAGTAGAACAGCTCGCTCAGATCAAGCGACTAGCTACCCAATTTAAATCATTGTCAAATATAAACGCCCTAGTTGGAGGCAAACACCCACCCAGGATCTGAGTGTCCTGTAGCTAGAACCTCTCGTGAACAGGTTTATTGACTTATACTTAGGTTTATTGATTTATGCGTATAACTCTTGGCATTTATGTTGTTGATATGTCATAAACAATGTGTGGCTATAAGTATATAGAGAACTGATATGGCTTTTATTCCTGGAAGTCCCAATCCTGATAACCTCATCGGAACGGCTGGCAACGACATTATCAATCGTGGTGGTGCTGGCGGTTCGGATATCCTCACGGGATTGGCAGGCAGTGACACCTATTACGTCTTTCAGTCCGATGATGTAGTTAATGAAAATCCTGACGGGGGCTTTGATGCAGTCGTATCTTCGGCTAGCAGCTACAGTCTCAGTGAAAATATAGAAAATCTTATCTTGATTGGAGGAGCCAGCGATGGTACTGGCAATAGTAGCAATAATAGAATTACAGGAAATGCTAACAACAATATTCTTAATGGCGGTCTGGGTAATGACATTTTAATCGGTAATGAGGGAGATGACCAACTCAACGGCGATGACGGAAATGATATACTCAATGGTGGTGCAGGTGCGGACACCCTAGAAGGCGGTGCAGGCAATAACACTCTGGTTGGCGGCGATGGAAATGATCTCTACATTGTCAGTAGCATAATTGATAGAATCATTGATAGTGGGGGTATCGATGAGGTTAGATCTTCTGCCGTCCGTTACACTCTAGCCTCCGCTGTAGAAAATCTTACCTTGATTGGAACAGCTTCTGAAGGTATAGGCAACGATAACCCCAATATTATCACAGCCGATATGGTCACTGCCGATGATAATAATATCGGCAACAAACTTCAAGGGCTAGGAGGGAATGATATTCTCATTGGTAGCGAAGATGCAGATACTCTAGATGGTGGCACTGGCGACGACGAGCTACAAGGAGGTCTGGGCGGTGATACCTACATAGTAGATAGTCTCGGTGATAGTATTATTGACACAGGCGGCTATGATGCAATTGTTTCTTCCCTCAACTATGATTTGTCTAGCCTCACGTTTATTGAAAGTCTGGTTCTGACTGGAACAGCCCTCAACGCGACAGGTAACAGTTTCAGCAATAAGCTCATAGGCAATGATAACAATAACATAATACAAGGGTTAGACGGTGATGATATCATCAGAGGTGGTGCTGGTGATGACGCACTAGAGGGCGGCGCAGGTAATGATAACCTTGACGGCGGCACTGGCGATGATGTTCTGGATGGTGGCGCTGGCAATGACACTTATATCGTCGATAGTGTCGGTGACACCATTATTGGTGAAGTGGTTGGAGGCGGTTATGATGGTGTCGTATCTTCTGTCAACTATACCCTTAGTGATAATGTAGAAAATCTTCTCCTCAAAGGAACTGCCTTTAACGGCACAGGTAACAGTGTCGGGAATAAAATCACTGGAAATGCTAACAGCAACAGATTATCAGGACTAGATGGCAATGATAGGCTCATCGGACTAGCAGGCAGAGATAATCTCAACGGCGGCAATGGTAATGATATTCTGGATGGTGGCATAGGTGATGATCTTTTGGATGGTGGTGCGAATAATGACGAGCTGCGGGGTGGTGACGGCAATGATGTTCTCGTTGGTGGCGATGGCAATGACTATCTTCTAGGTGGGAATAATAGAGATTTCTTCGTTTTCTCTGGTAGTTCCTTTGCCCAGATAGGTGTCGATACAATTGCTGACTTCAATGTTGTTGATGATCAGATTCGATTAGCGCGGTCAATTTTCAACAATCTCAGAAGCACTCCCGGTCTTGGCTTTAATGTAAGTAGCGAGTTTTCTGTGGTCACGACAGATGCTTTGGCATTTAACACTACGGCTCTGATTGTTTACAACTCGAATAACGGCAAACTGTTCTACAATGAAAATGGCGACACAGGAGGATTAGGTGAAGGAGGTCATTTTGCCACACTTTCCGGCGCTCCTAACATCACGGCGGCGGATTTTATCCTTATATAAAAGTTCTCCCTAAACCCTACAGTCGAGATAGGTCATCGATCGTTTTGGTAAGGCTTTTAGCGATTTCCACTGAAAGCCTTTCGGGTTGATAATTGCTAGGAAATTTAGGTCTTGTCTGATCCAAAATGGGTAACAGTAAGGTGTGAGCAAATCGCTGTAACAGTCGTTTATGCGAGGGGGCTAAATGGTTAAAAAAGTGGTATTCAGGTAATGGTGTTTCAGGTGTCCAGTATTGCAAATTTTCCCCGTTACAGTCTACAACTAATTGCCGCCAGTCATCAGTTAGCCAATGTCGTCCTGGGTCGAGTGAGGTTGCTGCCATAATTGAACGAAGAGTACATCTTCGTTGTAGCTGCACAGGATCTCGGTGAGGGTAATGGCGAATAGGGATTCTTTCCTGTGCCACATATCCGGCATTATAAGGAAAAGAACAATCGGGTGACCACTGCATCGTCTCCCGATAAAGAAACATACGCGGTTCTGAAATTTTCAAGGGAACAAAGAAACGCCGACGCTCTTGGATCGGGCGTTGTCGATCAGCCACTGTTTCACGTCCCGACTCCCAATCCGCCAGATCCTTAGCAGTCAACCGAAAATCATAGCTTTGATTGTAGACACAAGTTTCATGTTTCCCCAGTTTGGTGTGAACAAATTCTGGCGGAGGAATATGGTAAAATTCATCGGCATCAAGACGGATAAACCAATCACCTTCTGTGGCGCGATCGCGAAACTTGGAAAAAACATAGGCTCTGAGACCCTTGCTAAAGACAGTCGGTTGTTTCTGGAATGGTACGACGCGGCAATCTTGTCGAGCCAAATCTTGAATGATCTCCCAAGTATCATCTGTACTACCTGTATCATAAATATAAACGGCATCACACCATTTTAAGGTGTGTTCCAGGGATTGCTGAATAATATCCGCTTCGTCTCTCACTAAAAGAATTGCATGAAATTTCATTGATTTTTTTCTGATATTCCTGATTCAAGTTTATAGTTAAGTGACCGTTCAAGCATATATCGAAACCAGAGCAAGACAGCTATCAGGGGTAATCCTAGCAGGTAACGTATACGCATTAGCTGAATGTGCCACATCAGGGTGTCTCTATATAATTCCATACCTTTTTTTATATCACCTTGACGCAAAGACTCTAGACTCACTGGTCTCAGATGGCGAGTCAAAATCTTGATACGTTCTCTTTTTCGTTTCTTTGCTCCTGGATATCGAGCGTTCTTTTCTTGGTTAATCAAATAATAGCTTCCCCTATAAGTTTTATCTCGATCAGCAGTAGCACTATTTTTATGCCGACGATAAATAAATACAGACGGTGAATGAATATAAATAAAACCTTTAGCAACTCCTAGTTTCAACCAAAGATCCGAATCTTCAGAATTAATCCGTTTTTCCGTAAATCCTGCTACTTCCCGTAAAACATCTGAACGGATTGCTGCGGCACAAGTACCAATCCACAAAGATTGCTGACTTGATGCATAGTAGTCAGGAAAATAACTTGCCTGTAGAGGTAACGGACAAACAGAATACATTTCATCTTCATCCGAAAGGTGACACTCTGTTCCGGCGATAAAAGCTGGCAAGCGATGTTGAAGAATCACCTGTGCGTAAGTAGACAGTGTCCAAGGAAACCATAAATCATCGCTATCTAAAAACGTGATATACTTACCGTAGGCATGATGAATTCCCAAATTTCGAGCTGCACCCGGTCCTTTGTTTTCCTGTTTAAGCACCTTTATCTGGTCACCGTAACCCGCTAAAACCTCAAGAGTATTGTCTGTAGAACCGTCGTCAACAACAATGATCTCCTGATCATCAAACTCTTGATTTAATACTGAATTAAGGGTAAACTCGATTAGATTTACCCTGTTAAACACGGGAATAATGGTTGAGAAGAATGGCATAAATTATCGAATGACTAAATTAGCTAACTGACCACAGCACATGAATCCGGTCATCCCCAATTTTTGATGGATCTAATGGCTGTAATACCTTAGAAGCATCAACCTTGTCTTGTTGATATAAAGTGCGAAGACATTGATGTATTGACACATTGTCCTCACGAATATAACTGCCTCGATAACCCAAATCTGAAAACTGGGTTATAAACTTAGCTAGGTCATCTGGAGAGAACGTACTTAAGTGAAGTTCAATTAGCACATGACGGATTCGGTGGTGGGACAAAGAATTGATCATGCCTTTGATGGCTTCAATTTCGTGTCCTTCGATATCCATTTTTAACAGATCTACCTGCTTGATCGATAGCCGTTCCAATTCAGAGTCAACAGTTGTTGCACGAACAGTTAAAGACCCAGATGTACTAACTGTACCCCAACCTGAGTGACCTTGTTCAAGTCCATAATCCTGAAACTTTACAGAGCCGATTTTTGAAGAAATTGCTAGTGGAATTATTTGCCAATGCTGGTATTCCGATAGTTTTTGTGTCCCAACAAGATCCTCAATATTGCGTGGTGATGGCTCATAGGAAAAGACTCGACCTTGTGAACCTACTCGTTGCGCTGCCAACAAACTAAAGTAACCTTTGTTAGCACCTATATCCATGACACAGATACTAGGAGCAAGGAACGAAAGAAAAACTAATGTGACTGCAGGTTCATAACACCCCCATAAAAACATCTGTACTGATGTGTATCTGTCTAGGGTATCTACAACAAAGGGGATTCCATGTAACTCGCCAATAAACCTATCCGGAGAACCTAAAGTTTTCCACCCAGCATGAAAGAGGGTATATCGACCTTTGGGAACCAGACGTAGGGTTCTCGCCCAACCTCGCAATAACCATGACTGCCAACCTAGTGTTAACTTCGTATCCGACATTAGACTTGAATTTTAGACATTCTTGATGCTAAAGCGATAAGCTATAATCAGCTCAAGCTAATTAGGGTATAGATTTAACGTAACTCTAAGGGCGGGTTGGAAATTTGGAAAATCATCAAACAGTTGGTGGATAAGGGTTTTATACTATACCCACTCCACCAAATGATTTTATCATATTTTTTGCCCGTCCACCAGGTTAGGATGTTAGTATAACATCCTAAGATCTGTTTATCAATATATAATATATAACAATAGATCATGATAAAAAATTTAATAAAATATAGCATTCCTCAAATGAATGAGGCACTTATGTGAGGGTGCAAGGCTTGCGCCTCGGCATTTGGGTATACCATTAACACTTGAGAACTGCTATATTCCAGTTGGAAATCTCACTAGGGTCAAGGCAATATCGTCTTTTACTAGAATCGACAGTAGATACCTTAACACTGCTGCTAAAAATTAGGAACTTAGGTGATAGACGTGAATCAAAAAGCAGGAATAGTGATTACAACCCGAAATCGAGAGCAAGACTTAAAAAAACTTTTTTTTCACCTGCAAGAGAATAAAAGTTGGGCAAAATATCCAGTTTGGGTTCACGATGATGCCAGTAACACTGTTTCAGAGGATTACTGGCAAACTATTTCTAACTATGCCTATTGCCTGATTCGCAATCCCAGAAATTATGGAGCAGCTCTCAACCGTAACATTAGCAATTGTTCAGCGCCTTTTGACTATATATTTAGCCTTGATGATGATTCATGTTTCGTCGATGAAATCGGTCTAGAACTAGCGATTAAATACATGGATGACAATCCAAAAGTAGCTGTTTTATCTTTTCCCGTGGTGGACAGCTTCAATCCCAAAAAAATTCAGGATACTTCTCCTTATCCTTGCTTATCTTACATGGCGTGTGCAGCATTGATTCGCAAGAATATTTTTATGGAGATGGGTGGATATTACAGCAAATTTTTTTATTATGGCGAAGAACCAGAACTCTGTTTGCGGATTTGGAATGCTGGCTATGAAGTTCATGCATTTCCACTGTGCCGGGTTTATCATTGGGCTAGTTCTAATGAACTGGACTCTAGAGTTAAGGGTTTCTATGGACCTCGTAATCGCATTTGGACACACTTTTTGCATACGCCTATATCTTTTATTATGCCAGAAATAATTAAAGCATTTGGCAGTTATATCAAACTATCTATGAAAACTAAAATTCCTATGATTCATTTGAAGGGGTTGATTTTTGGAATAAAAATGGGTATTTTGACTTTGAATGAACGCCAAGCTTTACCTATTCTTTTGTTTAGATACTTAAAATCTTTGCCTATATCAGCCAATTAAATAATTTTCATGATATTTGTTTTAAATATAACCTAATAAATGTTATGATTAAATGTATTTAAATTCATAATTAACTCGTGCATCACAAATCTTCCTCATGGATTATCTGTCAACTAGGAGCCCGTGAACATTACGTCATTCCTAGAACTTTGCATCAGGTAGGGAAATTAAGCTGCCTCATAACTGATGCCTGGATCTTACCTCAGTCTATCTTTAACCAACTTCCTCAACCTATTTTAACTAATTTACGAGAGCGATATCATCCAGACTTATGTCAAGCCTCTATTCATGAATTTACGGGTTCATTGATTGGCTTTGAACTAGCTCAACGAATTCAAAAAATAACTGGATGGAAACGCATTATTGCTCGTAACTATTGGTTTCAACAACAGGCATTGCAAGTACTTAATGATATTACTACCCGACTTAATTGCCGTCCGATTATCTATTCTTATAGTTACGCCGCTTTAGAAGTTTTACGCTATGCAAAAACCAGAGGCTGGCGCACTGTTCTAGGGCAGATTGACCCCGGACTAATTGAAGAAAAATTGGTTTTAGAGGAACACAATAGACATCGGAATCATCAATTTACTTGGCAACCCGCACCGCCCTGCTACTGGGATAATTGGCTGCAAGAATGCTCACTAGCTGACCGGATTGTGGTTAATTCGCGTTGGTCTAGTCAAGCTTTGCAACAAGCAGGTATTCCTGGCAACAAGATTGATATTATCCCCCTAGCCTATCAACCACCAGAGCAAGCCAATGATTTTGTCCGAACCTATTCCTCCGCTTTCTCGCCTGAACACCCCCTACGAGTACTTTTCCTTGGTCAGGTGATCTTACGTAAGGGAGTAGCGGCATTGCTAGAGGCAGCGGAACTGCTGCGTGGTGAACCTATAGAATTCTGGTTAGTTGGCTCTAGAGGAATTATTATACCCCAAGGACTCCAAAAAAAGGTAAAGTGGATTGGTGCTGTTCCTCGCAGTGCCACACCTAAATACTATCAACAAGCAGATGTTTTTCTGTTTCCCACCCTTTCCGATGGTTTTGGTCTGACTCAACTAGAAGCCCAAGCCTGGAAACTGCCGATTATTGCGTCCAGATTTTGTGGTGAAGTAGTGCAAGATCAAGTAAATGGGATGATTTTACCAGAAGTCACTGGGGAAGCGATTGCTCAAGCCCTGAAATTTTGCTTAAATAATCCGCAGACCCTCGAAAGGTTTTCTCAAGCATCTACTAACATGTCCAAGTTTAATCTATCACAATTGTATCACCATTTTCAATCTCTCTCTCATGCCCTTGTTTGAATATCTAGAGCTAGCACTTACTCAACTTACACTCCTTGTTATCAGTACTATTTGGCTACTACAGCGAAATGATGAAGTCCCCCTGCTGATTAGTATTTTCATGTTTTACGTGGCATCCTACCGATACTGGGCAGTAACTCATGGGATTAATCATTGGGTAAATCTCACTTGGCTGGGGCTGACTCCTGTAACGCAGACGGCTGCACTTAAAGCCTTGGCTTACATTGTATTTGGTCAAATTTGCCTACTGACTACTTATATGTTGAACCAAAAACGGGTTCTACCAATTCTCTATTCAACTGCAAGTGATTTCGTGTTGTTGCAATGGTTTTCTAATAAAGTTATATATTTTGGCTTGTTTTGTTTGCCATTAGTAATAATTAGTCGCTCCATAGTTTTGGCACAATTACATCAAGGAAAATCATTAGCTTTTCAAATTAGTAACTACTTACATTTGTTTCCGTTGGCATTAGTAGGAGTTGTAACTTTAATCTTTACGTTATGGAAATTTAATGGATTTCATTCATTGCCAAATAAAATAGCAGCTATTTTAATAATTATTGGTGTGTTTGAGCTAACTTTTAGCAGTAGTGGGCGATTTCAGTTTATGGGATGGATTACTGCAGCTGGAATCATTTTTTCATCCTCCTATAGACCGAAAACTCGTCTTGTTATTCTTAGTACTTGTCTGCTCCTGGCAATCAGTTTATTTGCTATAGCTGGCGCAATGCGTAATCCTAACTTACCAGGCGACGCATTAAATCAAGCAGCCTGGGAACGTGCCTCTAGCGCAGAGGATGCCAATATGTTAGATGGTTTTGTTCTTCTACAAAGTGTCTATCCCCAACGCCTAGACTTTCAGTTCGGTATGGAACATCTAGAAATTATAATGCGCCCGATTCCCAGAGCATGGTGGCCCGGAAAACCCGTGGGAGGTTATATGAATAAACTCGGCTTAACTATCCAGGGTGGCAAGGGAACACTGGGTATTTCACCCAGCTTATTCGGTTCATTCTACGCTGAGGGAGGTGTCATAGGAATTGTGATATTCTCGCTGCTTTACGGAATGATTATGGCTAAAATAGTAGGCTACAGTAATAAACTCAAACCCTTTGCCGCTATTCTTGTCCGTGCCATTCTCTGTGCTTCGTTGTTCCCGTTACTACGTGGTGGGGACTTGCCCGGAATTTATGCCTGGATTGGTATGGCTTTTTGGCCCTGTTTTTTATTACTCTGGATTAAACGGTCAGACTTGCGATTGACATTACCTGAATCATTTTCTATTTATTACCCTTACATGGAATTCTCCGAAAGAAAATCTAAACATTACTAATAGGCTTGAAGACTTCATAAACTCATGGAGGCTCTCTAAATAGTTCAACTATGCACGTCGTTGTCATTTTTCATACGATTGGAGGTTACCACGCCGCTCGACTGCGTGCTGCTTACACCATCTGTCAACAAAAAGGTTGGCGCTTTACTGCAGTTGAAGTGACAGACAATACCCTAGAACATCCCTGGGGTGACATAAGGCAAGAAATTACGTTCCCTTATAAAACTCTCATGCCTGTGAAAACTACTCCAGCGTCAACAGATCGTGGTTATCAATCTACTATAGCGGCATCATTATTACCTACCTGTCTGGATACTCTTAAACCAAGTGTTCTAATTATTCCAGGTTGGGGATTTCCTGTCTCTCGTGCTGCATTGTCATGGTGTCAACGCCATCGTATTCCGGCAATCCTCATGAGTGAGAGTAAACGGGATGACGAAAAGCGACAGTGGTGGAAAGAGCGACTTAAATCTTGGCTTTATGTAAGGAGGTATAATGCTGCACTCGTTGGTGGCGAACTACATCGCCGCTATTTGATAGAATTAGGTATGCCAAGGGATAAAATTTTTCTGGGTTACGATGTAGTTGATAATGACTATTTCAGGCATGGCGCTGATACGGCTCGGCGATATCCAGATGCAGCAAGACGTCGTCAACCCAAAATTCCTTTGAAACCCTATTTTCTCTCTGTCACTCGACTGATAAAACGTAAAAATGTATTACGTCTTATAGAAGCATTTGCGGCTTATCGTCAACAAATTGGAGAAGAGGAAGCTTGGGATCTAGTTGTCTGTGGTAATGGTGAAGAGGAAACCTCTGTCCGAAATCTTATTTATCAAAAAAAACTCAACAACTGCGTTCACTTACCCGGCTTCATCCTTTATAAATTTACAGTAGATTGGTATGGTTTAGCCAATGCTTTTGTCCATCCTGCTGTGCAAGAGCAATGGGGATTAGTGGTGAATGAAGCTTGTGCAGCTGGCTTACCAATATTATGTAGCCATACAGTGGGAGCTTGCCCTGAACTTGTTCAGGAATCTCAGAATGGTCTGCTGTTCGATCCGGAAAGCAGCCCAGATATTACTCGTGCCTTACTATACATACATAGACTGCATTCAGATTCACGAACTAGAATGGCTAAATTAAGTCGTCAAATCATAGCGAATTATTCTCCTCAGAAATTTTCCGATGGCCTTTTAAAGAGTATTTATGCTATTTTAAAGCAAAATTAACATGAAAATATTACAAGTAGTACCGTCATTGGCTAAAGAAAAAGGTGGACCTACTCAAATAATATTAGAGATGGTTTATTCGTTACGTGAGTACGGAATTACGGTAGAAATTGTAACCACGAATGATAATGGTTATAACCAGTTAAACGTACCGTTATACCAACGCATTGAGTACGAGAAAGTACCCGTCTGGTTTCTGCCGCGATTTTCTCCACCTTTAAAAGAGTTTATCTTTTCGACAGCACTGACTCAATGGTTATGGCAACATATTCAGGATTATGATATGTTAGATAACCATTATCTTTTCTCCTACGTCTCCACCTGTGCTGGTGCGATCGCTCGCTGGTATCAAATTCCTTATACCGTCCGTACAATGGGTCAACTCAGCCCTTGGGCATTGGAGCAAAGTCGGTTAAAAAAACAACTATACACCTTCCTCATTGAGCGTCGCAATCTCAACCGTGCCGCCGTTATTCACTGCACGTCAGCCAATGAAGCCCAAGATGTGCGTAACTTTGGCATTCAAACTCCTACCGTTACTTTACCTCTAGGAGTGAATTTACTTCCAGACTTCCCAGAAGCTAAACAGAATTTACATCATCGTTATGGAATACCGAATCACAAACCAATCGTACTATTTTTATCTCGCCTGCACTATAAAAAGCGTCCCGATTTGTTAATCCAAGCCTTCAGCCAACTCACTGTTCAAACAGATGATTTTCACCTGATATTAGCGGGTTCAGGTGAACCCGACTATGTAAATCATCTCAAAAAATTAGTCGCCTCGGTTGGTTTAACTAAACATACATCATTTGCTGGTTTTGTTACGGGTGAAGATAAAAACTTACTCCTCCAAGGTTCTGATATCTTTGTCCTCCCTTCTTTTTCAGAAAATTTCGGAGTAGCAGTAGCCGAAGCCATGGCGGCGGGATTACCCGTGATTGTTACGCCAGGAGTACAAATTTCACCCGAAATTGCCGTAGCCAAAGCGGGGTTAGTTGTGGAGGGAGATGTTGAGACTCTTGCTGATGCGATCGCGACTTTGCTAAACTCCCCTCATCTACGCCATGAACTAGGCGAGAATGGTAAGCGTTTGGTGAGTCATCGATATTCCTGGAAGGTGATCGCTCAAAATCTGATTTCTGTCTATACTGCAATAATCGAGGGGAAACCTTTGCCAGATCATCTCAGTAATTATTGATCAGCCGTCAAATCAGTGACATTTCCCCCTATCCCGCTAGTACAAATAGTCTGGTGAAAATCTGCCGTCATCAATTTAAATGGAGATGCTGTCTAACCAGCGCTACCCTGATCCTGATCCTACTAAGTATCATCCCCCTGCGGCTGGCGATCGCACAATACCAATCCCCCTATCCCCAAGCTATTCTAACCTTAGGCGGTGGGCGCGATCGCGAAAAATTTACAGCCCAATTTGCCCAAACTCACCCTTCCCTAGATATCTGGGTTTCCAGTGGTTCACCCCCAGACGTTCTTTATACTATTTTCCAAAACGCCAATATTCCGATCCAGCGCGTTCATCTTGACTATCGCGCCGTCGATACCGTCACCAATTTTACCTCCCTCGTGGC
>JGI11876J12873_1000044_pt1 | contig 21158 bp, 19 predicted proteins | sample ElkSloMetagenome_4_FD_12873 | JGI IMG/M metagenome (IMG submission 12873) | reverse complement strand
ATCTCGCCAATTATATCTGGTTGTACGTGGAATTTGTTTGACACTATGATCCGAAAGCATTCCGCTTGTAAATAGAAGTATGATAAGAGGGTGATAGTTTCGCTTATAAACAGTAATCATATTTTAAGTGAGTTTTGGTATAAATAAAAAAGCAGAGTTGTTATTATTGAGTTTGCATTCAATAGTCTAAATTCGTAATATGAAAAAAAGCATATCTCAAAATATCAATATTCTTCGTGATTTTTCAGAAATTTTCACAAGAAGTGTGGTTTATTCTGTTCTAGATGGTAATTTTTCTGATGTAAATAATAAACTTAAAAGGTATAAAAACGAACTGCCCAAATCTGCAAGTCTAACCTACTTAAAGCTTTATAAATATGCTTATCAATTACTTGAAACACATTATCAAAATGAATATGTTTTTAAAAATGCGTTTTTAACCAGTTGGTTAATTAAGGAAATTGGTCATACAGATTCTGTTGTTTTCAATGAATTTAATGCAAGCGAATCCATAGCAGACCTGGCTATGTTTAATGGTATGTCCAGAGCGTTTGAAATTAAAACTGAATTGGATTCACCCACTAGATTACAAACGCAGATCGAGGATTATAAAAAGGCTTTTAATGAAGTCTATTTAATTATACATGAATCCAATTATCACCTGTACAGCAAATATAAGAATGATGTAGGTCTTATCATTTTTGACCCTAAAAGGCAAAATAAATTCGATTTTGTAAAAGAACCTGCATTAAATCACAATTTAGATCATAAAGTGTTGATGCAAATCCTTAATACACAAGAATATAAGGATATTGTTGAAATTTACTTTGAAGAATTGCCTCAAATGAACAGTTTTAATCAATACGATATCTGTTTTAATTTAATAAAACAAATTCCAATTGAGGAACTTAATGTTTTATTTCTAGAACAAATAAAAAAGCGAAAACTAGAAAAAACCTTATCGTCTCATAATTATAAAGAATTAAATCAAATATGCTTAGCTTTAAAATTAAATCAAAACCAAAAAAAGTGTTTGATTAATCATCTGAAACAGCCTGTAAAATTTTAATATGTATTATCCATTTCTGAGAGGTCGACAATTTGAACTAATAGCTTTAAGAGAGTTAAGTCTTGAAAATGCAATACAAGGCTATGTGTCTCCTATCATCGAGCCAGTCAAAAGAAGTTTAAACAGTTTAGCTCTCGCCAATAAGATATTTGACGAAAATGGACAATACAACTATTTGATGTTAAACCCGGAAGTCGGGGAGGTTAAGGGTGATACTGATTATTATCTCGAATTTTTTAATCAACTTGAGCACTGTTCTTTCAAACCTGCATTTCATTATAGAAATAATCAGGAATATATATTATCTAAAATTGAACAATACAGTCTGCAGGATTGTTTATTAGTTGGGAATAATGAAATTCAATCGACTGATGGTGGATTTAAAGAAGTGGTAGAAAACGCTGCATTTACAAAAGTTGTTATTGATGAACCTGATAGAAATAGAGACTTAAAAAGGTACCTTCAGGAACTAGCACATGTAGATTTTATTAGACTGGACGATCTTTTTGAAACAGAGCCAAGAAATAGTAATTTCTTACCCATTGAGTCGCACAGATTTTCAGAAGAACATAAATATTTTGAGATAGATAATTACGATGGCTTTGCAGATTACACCGTATTAACGAGTAGCTTTATAGAAGGTGGAGGCTCACCAAGAGCCGTTGTTATTCATTTTACATACATGAAAAACAACGATCAAATATGGATTCGGCATTTTACATCCAATACTAATGATAGCATAGCCAACGTACAAGGAAAATTTGGTGAAGCAGCACAAAAGGCTGTGGAATATTTTCGCGAAAACAACTTACAAAATTCAGCAATTAATGAATTAATAAGCTATTACGATGAGGGTCATTATCCTGGTTTGGGTATGGTAAAGAAAATTTCGATAAAAAACCATCTCATTATTGTAGCTGATTATCTTAAAACATTGAGTTGATGAATGTCTGTTCAACCTGTTTTTCTGATAAAGAATTAAAAGCCTATATAGAATCTTTTAATAACTTAGGTAAATGTGATGTTTGTAACCTTTTAAATCAAAACATCATTTGGCTGGATGAACTAAAAGACTTCTTTCAGGAATTGATAGATAATTTTGAGCCTGATGAGAATGGAATGTCATTCAAAAATAAAATTCAAAGTAACTGGAGTTTTTTTGCAAATCATGATTCAGCAAACATTATTTTAAATTACGTCATTCCTAAACTTCAAACAGAAATACTCAATGCCGATTTTAAGGTAAATTATACTCTTGATATACTTGATAATATCGGATATTGGGAGACATTAAAAGAAGAGTTGAAGTGGAAGAAAAGATTTTTGACTGATATTAATTTTCTTACAGATGAATTATTTTGGGATCGTTGTTTTAATACTCAATATCAACTAAGTGATAATGTTCTATTATATAGAGCCAGGGTGCACCATACAAGTGATGAGAAAGCCTACAAAAGTGATAAAATGAAATGCCCGCCAAAGGAAGATACAAAAGCAGGGAGAGCAAATTCCAATGGTATACCTTTATTATATTTGAGCGATAACGAAGAAACCATATTATATGAAGTTCGAGCCTCATATTTGGACGAATTAACAATAGGTGAGTTCAAGCTCAAACAAAATAACTCTATAAAAATTGTTGACTTTACAGAAGATACATCCTTATTTCAACCAGAAAGAGTAAATGAAGCCATAAAGGGGAAGTTGCTTAGAGAAAAAATCAGTCAGGATTTGTCTAAACCCATGAGAAGGTATGATAGCGACATTGAATATATCCCGACTCAATTCATATGCGAATTCATTAAGGTAATTACTGGTGCTGAAGGAATCAGGTTTCAAAGCTCATTACATCCCCAAGGTAAGAATTTGGTAATATTTGATCAAAACTTAATGAACTGTGTAAATACAAAATTATTAAAGATTACTAGTATAACCTTAAAGGCTATTGAACTTTAAAATAAATTAAAATCTTTCTTATTAATTTTGAAAATTCATGTAATTTTAAAACAAAGCTAAACTTATGTTTAAAAAATATACATCAAAGTATTCAAAAGGTTTTTTTTCAAAGAAAATCCCTGGATATAACCTTCAGGAAATCCTTATTGTTTTAGCGATAATTGGGATTTTACTGCTGATTGCTTTACCTAATTTAATGCCCCTCATCAGCAAAGCCAAAAGCATAGAAGCTCAAACCCAACTTAAATATATTTATAATTCACAAACAACTTACAGATATATGCATTCCAGATACACAGAGGATTTGAGTCAACTAGATTTTGAGGCACCACAAACGATTAAAGAAAACGGCAATGCTAATTATGAATACGAGCTTATAGAGGCGACTAATTCTAGCTTTAAAGCAAGAGCTAGAGCTGTTACCGATTTTGATGGGGATGGTGTTCTGAACGAATGGGAAATCGATGAAAATGGAGTGCCTAAGCAAACCATAAAAGACTAAACCATGCATGCTTTTATCGGCCCTTATCATTCTTACTCTTGGCTACATCACCTATCAGGATCTTAAAGAACGACAGGTGTATGTCGTCTTATTTCCATTGCTGGGTGGTTTGATGAGCTTAAAGCATATATTAAATTCATTTCTTGATCTTTTTTTATACGCTGTCGGTATAAATCTTATGGTCATTGCGCTTATGATGCTTAGTATTTATTTATATTCGAGATTCAAATTCAATCAAAAGCTTTTTAATGTGTTTGGACTAGGAGATTTATTGTTTTTTATCTGTATGGCTTTAGGATTTCCAAGCTTTAATTTTATAATAATTTTCGTGTTTTCACTTATTTTTTCATTGCTTATTCATTTGGTCTTAAGAGATAAAGGTACTGTCCCCTTAGCAGGCTATATGAGCTTATTTTTAATTGTGGTTTATATTGGTGGTGAACTCAATTTAATCAATAACTTATATTCATTCTAACTTCATGAACACTCAACTCAATTATCAACTCCCTACAGAATTTGTGCAGCTTATCACAACAGAGCAGGCCTATGCCTACAGAGTTGTTCCAGTAGGACTAGATGATAAGGTTATTAAATTACTATCAGATCGGTCAACAGAGGCCTTAAAAAATGAATTAGAGGTCATTTTAAACCAATCCATAAGCTTTGAAACGGTCACAACCAAAGAATTAGATAAATACCTAAGCTATAACTTTAGGAAAACGAAAGGAGAAGTAGTTACGGCTTTTAATTATTCTAATGATTTTATTGAAAAGCTTCTGCAAACGGCTAAAAATATCGGAGGCAGTGATATTCATTTTGAGCCGTTTGAAGAAAAGTGTAGAATTCGATTTCGAATCGATGGCAAACTCAAAGAACATTACATCATTCCGAAAGAGGAGTACCCGGTTATCGTTAATAAAATTAAGATAAAAGCTAACCTGGACATATCAGAAAAAAGATTGCCTCAGGATGGTAGAATCACTTTAAAAACTGAGACTGAAGAATTTGATATTAGAGTCTCAAGTTTACCTACACTTCATGGTGAAAAAATTGTTTTAAGAATTTTGAGTAAAGACACCGACGATATTTCATTAATGGATTTGGGTTTTACAGAAAATGAGCTTAAGGCGTATAGTCAAAGTATCAAAAAACCTAATGGCATAGTGCTTATATCAGGCCCTACAGGGTCTGGTAAAACCACAACTCTCTATGCCAGCCTTAAAGTGCTCAACGATGAAAAAACTAATATTCTTACTATAGAAGACCCCATTGAATACACCTTGGAAGGTATTAATCAGGTCCAGCTCAAGGAAAATATAGGTCTCGACTTTGCAAATACCTTAAAAACGTTTTTGCGCCAAGATCCAGATATCATTATGATAGGGGAAATCAGGGATGTGAGTACAGCAAATATGGCAGTAAGAGCAGCCTTAACGGGTCACTTGGTGCTATCAACAATACACACCAATTCTGCATGGGCTACAGTTTCTCGTTTAATCGATATGGGTATTCCCAGCTTTTTGATAGCTAGCACTCTTAATGTAACCATCGCTCAGCGTTTGGTTCGCATGCTCTGTAACGATTGTAAAGAGAAGAGTGAGCTAAATCCAGACTTGTTTCCAGACAATTATACAGTACCCAAGACTCTGGAAAGCCATTATGTCCCGGTTGGATGCTCCTCATGTTATCAAACCGGTTATCAGGGGAGAAAAGCTATTTATGAAATCATTCCTATTGATAAAGAATTGCATCATAAAATAAAAGAAAATGAAATGGACATTGATCAGTATACCAAAGAGAAAGAGATTAAAACATTACAGGATAATGCCATCCGTTTAGTTGAAAATGGAGTAACTTCCATCGATGAAATTTATCCTTTATTAATTAGCTAAACGATCACTCCTAATATGAAATTTAATTCTATCCTATGTCTTCTTTTTTTGTGTTATAGTTCTCTTTTGATGAGTCAAACTGAAGAATCAAGAATCAATACTATAAAAAATGAAATCTCAAAGCTGTCTTTTGAAAATGAAGGGTTTACCGAAAAGGTGCAAACAGAAATAAACGTCAACCAAATTAGCCTATCGGATTTTCTTTTAGCAGTAGCCGAAATTCATAACCTGAATATTAATGTTTCACCTGAGTTGAATAACATACCTATTACTAACAACTTCAATGAAGTTACTGTTGAAGATTTAATCATATTTCTGGTAAAAGAGTACAACTTAGCTGTCGATTTTACTGGAAACATCCTGTCTATAAAACCTTATGTTGCTCCTGGAATTCAGGAATCTGATCGTATTAAAATAGATTATGATCCAAATTTAGATCTAGTAAGCATTGATGTCAGAAATAATAGCCTTTATGATGTTACTACTAAAATAGCCGAGGCCACGGGTAAGAATATTGTTTACGATCCTGCTATTGAAAATTTACAACTAACAGCTTACATCACTTCTGCTCCTCTAGACAAAGCCATGAAACAGCTAGCTTTATCTAATAACCTAGAGTTTGACATTAGTGAAGATGGATTTTATATTCTTAAAAGCCTAAGCAATGATAATGCCTCTGGAAGCTTTGGTCAAGCTAACAAAAAAGAGCTTAACTATAAAATATTGGATAAGCGAAACAAGCTCATAAGTTTAAATCTGAAAGGTGAAAGTTTATCAGATGTGATTTTGAGCTTGTCCAGAGATCTAGACATCAATATTTTCATAACCTCACCTATAGAACCAAATACTACGATAGACTTCAAAACAGACGAAATTCACTTCGATGAATTTTTGGAAAAGGTGTTTGAAAAAAATACGCTTTCTATTTCAACACCTCAAAATCAAAACGCACAATTTCAAAATAACCAAAACTCTACTCAGGCATCTTCAAACCCCTCCTTAACATTCAAGAGAGAAGGAGACTTATATTTTATAGGTACAGAAGAACAGTTGAGCCTAAGGAAAGTAGAGGTTATAAAATTGAATTACAGATCTGTTGAAATGTTAGAAGATCCTTCAGGAGGAGATGTCAACACCAGAAGAGGTGCTGGTAGAAATTTCAGTGGCTTAGGAGGAAATGGTTTTGTTGGAGGTTTAAATAATGGGGGGTTCAATTCTGGTGGCTTTAATAATGGTAATTTCAATAATTCAGGCTTCAATAGCGGTGGTAATTTTTCACAAGGAGGAATGAACCAAAGGTCCAATTCTTTGAGTCAAACAAACCGCTCAAACGGTGAAAAACAACCCATCGTAAATTTGATTCCAGAGGAGATGTTGATAGATTTGTCGATAAAAGTAGATTACGAATTAAATAGCCTTTATGTAAGCGGTCCAAGTCAAAAGGTGAATCGCCTTAAGGAGTATGTAGCCAAGATAGACAAAGCAGTTCCTGTGGTACTTATTGAAGTCATGATTATTGAGGTAAGTAGAAATGCTACTGTAGAGACAGGAATTAGCTGGGGTTTAGGAGATGGACCTACAGAGACAAGGGGGCAGTTATTTCCTCAAACCGACCTCAATGTAAGTGCAAATACCATCAATAGAGTTATAGGTGGGTTTGATGGGTTTGGCTCCTTTAACTTAGGCAAAGTTGTTCCCAATTTTTTTGCGACCATCAAAGCCATGGAAAGCAATGGTAATTTAAAAATAAGATCTACCCCAAAACTTTCTACACTAAGTGGTCATAGAGCAACTTTTTCCAATGGAGAGACATCTTATTTTGCAGTTACTCAGCAGAATATCATCGGTTCTAATAATCCTATTACTTCAGAGGTGACTAATTATTTCCCAATCGATGCAGAACTCGGTCTAACCATAAAACCCCTTGTCTCTGGAGATGGTCAAGTCACGCTTGATATTTTCGTAATCCAGTCTAATTTTGGTGAGCGTATTGAAGAAGAAGCTCCGCCAAACATCAATTCCAGAGAATTTAGTTCTTTGATTCGTGTTGGTAATGAAGATATCGTGGTGTTAGGAGGTTTAGAAGAACAACGAAAAAATGATACAGGAGACGGCGTGCCATTGCTAGCTAGAATCCCCGTCATTAAGTGGCTATTTAGCCAGCGTCGGAGAGAAGATTCCAAATCTAAATTGACTATACTTATAAAGCCTACAATAATTTATTAATGCGTTTTATAGATAAAATAAAGGCAAATTTTTCTCAACAAAGTTTTTTTGGAATAGAAGCCTATGAGGACAAGGGTATGTCTTTATTTAGCTACGTTGAATTAATTAAAGTCAATGATGAATTAGAGCTAAAGAGCCATAAGGGTGGCATTTCTTTCGAGGAGTTAATCTCACTGATTCCTAGAAGAACTCAGGTAGGCATAGTACTAAACGGAAATTATGTATTAACTAAGTCAGTTCAAGAAAAAAAGAAAGGAGATGAACAATATATTAATGCCGCATTTCCAAATACAGACTTAGGTGCTTTTTATTATGAAATATATAAGGGTAGACCAACTAACTACATCTCTATATGTCGTCAAAACAAGTTAAAGTCTATTGTAGCGGATTTTGAAAAATATCAACTTCCAGTTACAACCATGAGCCTAGGAAACACTATTGCTTCAATACTAATCGATATTAACCTTGATCATAAAGTAAGCTCAACCAATGCTAAAATTGATACATCAGGCAATAATTTTGAGATAGAAAAAGGAACAGTTGTGCCTGAAAATTATGATTTTGAAGGTGTCAAACTAGATAGTTCGGAGGTACTATCATTTTGTTCTGCTTTGAACATGTATTTTCAAAGCTTTGGGAGTCGGAATAATTTTAGACCAATATTAGAGGGCCAAAACCGATACTTGTCTCAATTACAATATAATTATTACATGCCCAGGTTAAGTCTAGGTTTAATTTTTTTAGCTTTAGTCATTAATACTATATTATATTTTGACTATACTGAAAAAGTAGAGCCTTTACAAGTTTATGATATTTCATTTAAAAGCAGACTACTCGAGTTAGATGAATTGGAGCAGGAGGTTACAAGACTAGAAAATATAACAGATAAAATAGGCAATCAAAGTGCAGAGCAAACGATTTTTTATGTGAACGAGATTTTGAAACATATCCCACTAGAGATTGTACTTTCAGAATTCTTATACCAGCCAGTTTCAAAGTCCATTAAAAAGGGGGAAGATTTAGAATTAGTTGAAAATGAGATTCAAATTAAGGGGGATACTAGTACCAATGAAAGTTTATCTAAATGGCTACTGCAGCTAGAGCAGCTTGAGTGGATTGAAGATATCATCATCACAGATTTCAAAAACGATGGAAAGGAGGGACAATTTGAGATCAGTTTAAAATTAAAGCGCTCATGAAATTAAGAGATAAAAATATTGTCCTTAGCTTAGGTATTATAATACTAATCTTAATCACTTACTTTTTTGCTATCAAGAAAACTGTTGACTTATCTCATTCTTATGATGAACTCTTGATGAATAAGTCAAGAACTGACGAATATGCTATAACTAAAATAAAACTTGAGAAACGACGAGATTCTTTGCAAAATATTTTAGGGGGTTTTAAAAACTCATCCGTTTATCTTCAAAATAAACTTTTGGTCAAGCTGGATGAGTATGCTAAAGAGAATGGGGTCAAGATCATTTCCATAAATGAACCGTTTAAATTTAAAATTAATGATGTTGTAGTTAACTATTTTAGATTCTCTCTTCAGGGCAACTACGCCTCAATGGCTAAAACCTTACATAAAATAGAAACCGGTTCTAATTTTGGAGAAATTATCAGTTTGAGCTTGCTTAAAAAGCAGGATAGGAGGAAACGAAAAATTTATCTGGAGGCGGAAGCCATTTTGAAAACAACACTTTAAAATTTAATCATGAAACATATTATAGTACTCTTTATATCTGTTATGCTAATGTCTTGCTCATCTCTAAACCATACTGATGAACAGACAATAGGATATAAAATGATCACCGCAATTGGTCATCTGAATTCAAATGCATTTGAAGCCTCCTCTTTTGAAAGTAAAGGCCTTATAAATCCAAGATTTGATGTAGAAATTTATGCTCAACAAGATTCTATCAAAATTAAACGTGAAGCGATTTCAGAATTTTTTAAAGCAAGGAGTAGTAAAGGATTTTTGAAGTTGAGCTTAATCAACAGTGCAGATATCATCGGGCATCTTAACTCTGAATATTCAAAACTTTCAAAGTATATTATAGATAACCCTAGTACACAAATGATCACTGAAATTGATGTGTTTATGACTCCTCAGGAGTCAAAGCAAATCCTAGAGGCAAATGCCATCTTTTTAAATAAAACTCAAGAAGGTGTTTATAGAGTGAAAACAGTCCTAAATGGTAAGACTAATTATATACCTTTAAATCAGGAAAATATTTTTGATTTTAAAAGCCAGGAATTTTGTGTTAGACGTGATAATTATCGAAAAGAAATAGTAGCTCTTGCTGACGATTGTCCTTCAGTAAAAAATGAAAAATCGAAAAAAATAAGGTATGATAGACTTTAAACTCTTAAGAATTAGTGTAGGACTTATGTTAGTGTCATTATTTTACTCCTGTGAAGAAGTAATTTTTTCTGAAGATATATCCGAAGACACTATAATGGTTATTGCTCCTGTAGATGGAGCAGAAGTGAATGCCTTAACCATCAATTTTAATTGGGAAGACCTTGAAGGAGCCACAGATTATCAAGTTCAAGTTGCAGAATCGAGCTTTGAGCAGGCTAATCAGATTATTCTTGATACAATTATAAATCAAACTTCTTTTTCTTCGGAAATACCAGTTGGAAATTACCAATGGAGGATAAGAGGTCAAAACAATAACTACCAAACTAATTATAGCATACAAGATTTGACAGTAACTCAGGATTAAAATTTTTCATGAATGAAAAAGTCTAAAACTTATATTTTACTTGTAGTTGTCGTCATTGTTTGGGGTTTTTTACTTTTTAAAGTTTATAAAGCATTCTTCGGTGAGAAGGATCAAATTCTTATCCAATACAACCGAAAAGAAAAAAGACTAGAAGATAGTTCTCCAATAGATACTACACAGATTGAATATCCTAATAGAGATCCCTTTTTGGGTACGCTTTATAAACCAAAATCAATTGTAGAAACTATCACAAGGCCTAAGCCTCGAAAGATCATTACTTATGATTCTATTTTTAGTGGCATAATTTATAAAGGCTATATGCAGAGCAAAAAAGACTCTTCCTATCTGTATATCATAAATTATAATCAACGAAATTTAGTTCTTAAACCAAACGATAAGTTTGGAGAGATAACTTTTCTAGGAGGAGATGCTGAAGGTATTCAGGTTAAATTCAAGACAAAAACTAAAACTATTAAAATTGCTAAGTAGATATTTTCATAAGGTTAAAGCTGGGGCGCTACAATTGGTTGTTTTCGTAACTGTTGTCATTGCTTTGTTATTGACGAGCTTTATTCTTTATGTTCATATGAATAAGGTATATGAGCTCGACACTGAATATACAATTGAAGCTATCAAAGTGACAGATGCAGGATATGAGTGGCTTGTGAATTATGATATGGTTTACGGAGATACTATTTTTAAACAAGTTTCAAATTCTGAAAGCTTTAAAGCTGTAAAAAAACATTGGGGTCTTTTTGATCTTACTCATGTAGAAGGAAAATCACATTCTAAGGTTTTTAAAAAAGTAGCTTTGATGGGAGGGAGTACTCCATTGTCCGACCAACTCGCTTTAAAATTGAGCAACTCTAGAAATCCTTTAGTTGTAGTTGGGAATACGCATTTAAAGGGAGAGCTTTACATGTCGAGTTATGGAATAAAACCTGGGAATATTTCAGGATTATATTATCAAAATCAGACTCTTTATGAAGGGAATTTAAACACTTCTGATATACGACTCTCTATCCAAGATGAAAAAAATGAGTACTTGAAATCTATATCTTTAGTTTACGATTCTAGAGATCATCAATTTATTACAGATATTTCTAAACCTGTAACAAATTCCTTTACAAATACTGCACAAGTTTACTATAGCCAAAATGAGATTGATTTAAGTGGCAGATCTATTTGTGGCCATGTAGTTATCCAGTCGGAGCAATCTATCTTAGTTGATGGTTCTTCTAGTTTGGAAGATGTCATGCTCATAGCTCCTGAAATAATAATAAAACAAGGATTTAAAGGAACTCTACAGTGTTTTTCCTCTCAATTAATTTCGGTAGATAAGAATGTTCTTCTAAAGTACCCTTCAACTCTGTTTATCAACCCAAATCAATCGAATTTATCTGAAAAAGACCCCAAGCTTGTTGTGAATTCAGGTTCTGAAATCCAGGGTAACCTTATTTATTTGAAAAATGATAAAATTCAAGATCAGTATGACTCAAATATCTACATCGGGTCTAATAGTATTATCTCCGGAATAGTATATTCTGAGCAAAATGTTGAACTCTACGGCAATGTGAATGGCAGTGTTGTAGCCGATCGATTTATCACAAAATATGAATCTTCAGTTTACCTCAATCACTTATTGAATGTAAAAATTACCGCTGAGAATATTAGTAAATACAACTCAGGAATACCGTTTAGTATTTCAGAAAAGTCTGTTTCAAAATGGCTTTACTAAAAAAAATAAAGGGTTCAACTTTATTAGAAAGCTTAATTGCTAGTGTTTTGATAGTTGTTATTTTTTTAGTCTCAAGTTTGATTTTGAATAATGTGATCAATTCTAAGATCAATAAAGAGACTAGATATATAGACTACTACATTACAAAATTGGAATATCAATACCTTAACCAAGAGTTATCACCTCCTTATGAGCGATATGAAAATGATTGGAAACTCAAGGTGGTTGAACAAGTTTTAGACGATATTAATTTAAAAAAAATAACAATTACCGCTGAGCATTCAGGGCGGAATATGACCCAAACTAAGCACGTTTATGTTTCCAAATAAAAAGATACCGGCCTACACTTTATCCGAGCTAATTATAGTCATCATTATTACTTCCATAATTGCCGGTCTATCTTTTTCTGTCTTAAATTTAGTCCATAGACACATGGATACTATTGCTTTAAATTTAGATCGAGATATGCAACTCAAACAAATAGAACTGAGGTTGAATATTGATTTTAATACCTATTCTAATATCACTGTATCTAACAGCAATGAGCTTAGGTTAAAAACCTACAATGACTCTGTAAACTATAAATTTGATAGGGACTTGATTTTACTTGATAGCGACACCTTAAACCTGATTATTGTAGATAAATCATTTTATTTTAAGGGTCAAAAAGTAGAGGAGGGTAATGTGGATGCCATTGAACTAAGCATCAAAAAGACTGCTAATGTTGTCGACAGACTATTTGTGTATAAGAAAAATGATGCTTTAAATAAACTCAACTATGGGTATTAAAATTAAGGAGCAACATAACCAAAAAAAAGAGTCAAAGTCAGCATTTAAGAGGCTTGATAAAGTTTTGAAAAAAGATATTTCCTTTGGAAAAGCTTTCAATAATAAACAGAAAGAAAAATTCTATCTGGAACTAAGCATTCTTATTAATTCCGGGGTAAGTCTTATCGAAGCTTTATTGATTTTTAAAAGTAACTCTAAAGAGAAAAGAGTTCAATACCTACTACAAAAGGTTTATGATAGAATTATTGCAGGGAATAGCTTTTCCTCTTCTTTACAAGGTTTAAATGAATTTACGTCTTACGAGTACTATTCAATTAAGATTGGTGAAGAAACAGGAAGTCTAAGTAAAGTGACTGAGCTATTAGCTCAATATTATGAAAGAAAGAATCAAACAAAGAAGAATATTACCAGCGCGTTGACTTATCCCTTGATAATTTTAAGTACTGCTGGTCTGGTAGTCCTCTTCATGTTAAGGTATGTGGTCCCCATGTTTGAAGATATTTTTGAAAGGCAAAATGTAGAATTGCCTGCGATCACAAAATTGATTATCAACGTGTCATTTTTTCTGAGAAACTATGCACTTATTATTTTAGGTACTTTAGTCATATTACTATTACTTTTTTTCTTTTTAAATAAAAAACTATGGTTTATAAAGGCAAGGCAGAATCTTTTACTGAAAATTCCAGTATTAAGTAAGTTTATCAAGCTTATTTATATAAGTCAATTATTTCAGGCTCTCAGTATGTTATCCACTGCTAAACTACCCATGCTTTATGCTTTAGAGTTAATTAGCGATATGATTCCTTTTTATCCCCTAAAATCAATTCTAGAACAAATTAAAACGGATATCAAAAAAGGAGATTCTTTAAGTGAAAGTATGAAACAGTTTGGTCATTTTTTTGAGAAAAGTACAGTGGCAATGCTTGTAGTTGCAGAAGAAACCAATAAAACCGAATTTATTTTTTCAAAACTCAGTGAACAGTTTGAGCAAAAGGTCATGCGTCAATCTAAAACTTTAACCACCGTTCTGGAGCCAGTAATTATCGTGTTGGTAGGTTTAGTTGTGGGTGTGATCCTCGTAGCTATGTACTTGCCGATGTTTAAGTTGAGTACGGTGATTGGTTAAAATACTTAAATAGCTTATTTTATAATTTTAACATTTTTAACAAAAAAACCACATCATGTTTACGGTTAAACCGTAATCTATTTTTAAATACTTTAATTTATTTTGAATAAATCCTAATTTTGAAAAAAATATTATTCCTTATTGTATTTCTTTATAAAATTATTTGTTTAGCACAAGCTGGTATTGAATTACCTAATGCAGCTCCACCTACTCCAAACACTTTTGCTTTTAATAAAAATTATGATATACCTATTGGGAAATTTACGGGTACACCTAATGTAAACATTCCTATATACTCAATTAAAAGTGGACAACTTCAATCTAGTGCTAACTTGACATACAGTTCAAATGGCATTAAAGTAGATGAGTATTCTGGTATTGTTGGTATGGGCTGGAGTTTATCTGTTGGTGGTATGATAACTAGAACTGTAAATGATGACCCTGATGAGAACACACAAGTTTACCCACCTGATTTTGAAACTCCAGAAGATTATGAAGATTTAGCCGACTTTCTTCAATTTTATTCTGTACACCAAGGCAAGCATTTAGATCCTGACTATAATCCAGATATTTTCTCTTTCAATTTTAATGGTTTTCATGGAAAATTTATTATAGAAAGAGAGGCTTACACCTCAATTACTAATAGATCAATAAAACAGCTTCAGCCATCAACTCTTAAGATTGAAATTTTGACATCTCTTAATAATAACAATAATGATGGTGATAATTTTGATTTTAAGATTACTGATGGCAACGGATTCAATATTTTTTTGGAGGTAACCTAGCCGCAGAAAGAACTCGGTATTTATCTGATTGTTCAGCAGACTCTCCTGAAGCACCTGCTTTACAAGAAAATGCATGGATGCTAAGAAGAATTCAATATCCTAATAATGAACAAATTAATTTTGAGTATGAAAAACGTCAAAGCAGTTATGATGCTTCAGTATCAGAAACAATAAATGTTTATTTAGGGGGGCAGTCTGCTATGAATGTTCCTTGTGAAAATCTGCCAAGTCGTCGATGTGTGACCAGAATTAATTCAGAAATTACTTATTTGAAAAAAATAAGATTTTCAGACAATACCGAAATTGTATTTGATTATTCTCAAAAACAAGGATTACCTAATAATATGTTAGAATTATCGAATTTAAGGGTCTTTGATTTACATGGTAATTTGATCTCGCGTCATGAATTTTTATTCCAAGCCATTGAATCAACTATTTCGCAAAACTTATATTTAACAAATACATATGATTATTATAGATTTAGAACCTTTTTGGTCGATTTAAATACTTATGACAATTCAGGCAATATTGTTGAAAACCATCATTTTTCGTATCAAAATCCAGAATTACTTCCTCCTAGACTAAAATTTTCTCAGGATATGTTTGGATACTATAACGGCAAGAATAACAATACTTCTTCAATTAGTTCTTCTTTTGTTTCACACTTGTATTCTAATCCAATTATTACAAATTATTTTCCACAAAATTTTGTTCCAGCAGACAGGTCTGTGTATGATCCAGTTAAAGAACAGGATGATGAAAGCGTTGCTGGATTTGGCATGTTATCAGAAATTCAATATCCATCATCTGCTATAACTGAGTTTAAGTATGAACCTAACACAATAAATAAAGAAATTGAACAATGGAGTGACCCAGAAGATGTTACTCTTGATTTTGAATATTATAACGATAGTGAATTCCAAAATTCTGATACAGATATCATAAATGATATTCAAGAAGATCAATTAGCTAAAATTGATTTTAGTTTTAATATTGATGAATTAGGAACAATTCCAATTGGAGGATCTGGAGATAAAACTTTAGAGCCTCTGCAATTCGTTTTTCAGGTAAAAAACCTTTCAAATAGTGGAGAACAAGTGCTTTTTCAAAAACCACATCAAGGAGTGGATCCCATTCCGGTTCAAAACAACAGCTTACTGGTTGATATGGATGTGTTCGATAAATCTTATCATTTACAATTTAAAGCAAACAATAATTATGAAATAAAGTTTATTATTTCAAGACCCTATACTACAGCAAAGGCTCATGTCACTTACAATAATTCTACTAAAAATATAGTCAGTGTAAATGAACCCACAGGTGGGATGAGAATTAAAAAAATTAATTATTTCGATAGAAGAAATTCTAAATCTAAAGAGAAAAACTATTTTTATGCATCCCATGATGAAATTTCTAAATCTAGTGGTGTAGTCTTAACGCCTAAAAATTTTAATAAATCTATAGAAAACAAGATACACTACCCACCTGATAATGTTATACCAGGAAATACACCACTTTATTACTTAACTTGTAAATATTTAAGCATAAGCTCAAGTAGTATATTTACAGTATATCATCCTACTCATGTTGGTTATGAAACTGTCATAGAGTCCAACTCAGAAGATTTCTCTAAAGGGTTTACTGAGCATGTCTTCGATTCAAGTATCTCTATTTCTTTACCCGAAATGGCTTATGGTGAACCACCAGTTGGTTTACAACTATACTTAAAAAACAATATTGGTGAAATACAAACTATTTCAACATTTTCAAAAGAGGGAGCAGAACTTAAATTATTGAATCGTAAGGAATTTAATTACGAAGAGGATAGTAGATATGCAATATCACTTCCTATATATTACTTTCAGGAAAATGCTACAATTGTAGATGGCACTTACACACCTGTTGATCCACAATTTACCGTAGAACGGTTTATTAGAGCAAGAGTAGAATTATCTTCTATTTGGAGATATTTAAAATCTGAAACTAATTTCGATTTTACAAATTCCACAAGCGATAGTGGTATGCTTTCTCAAAGTACAACTTATGAGTATTCTAATACAACATATCCACTTATCACTAAGGTAACGAAGTACAATCATTATGATAAAAATATTGAAGAATACAATTATGCTTTCGATGAGTTAAATAATAAACTCTCAACTTCAGAAATGTCCAGCTCTGAGGTGTTACTTTTAGAAGATATGGTAAATGCCAATATAGTGAATCAGCCAGTTTTGACTAGAAGTTTTATCGAGAAAGATGGTAATTCATCATTAAGAAGTAAGCTATTTAATACATTTAAATCTAAGAATAACTTTTATGTGAAGGATAAAACTTCTTTTGCTAAAGGTTCACATGATTTAGAAGAAAGAATCACCTATCATGATTACGATGATTATGGTAATCCTTTGGAGGTTTCTAAGGCAGACGGAACCCGGATATCCTACATTTACGGCTATAATGATACCCAGCCAGTAGCTCAACTTACAGGCATGTCGTATAGTGCTATTCCACAAGACATAATTGATGATATCCATACATATTCCAGCGCTGATGATGATACATGTTTTGGTTCAAGTTCTACTTCTTGCAGTGAGTCTCAATTAAGAAGTTCATTAAACGCTTTACGAACTCATTATTCAAGTAATCCTGCAGTACAAGTCACAACTTACACATACGATCCTTTGATTGGTGTGACAAGTATCACCGATCCTCGAGGGGAGACTTCTTATTATGAATATGATGATTTTAATCGGTTGAAAGCGGTTAAGGATGCTGAGGGTAATTTATTGAAAGAGACAAAGTATAATTATAGAAATTAATTTTTAACAAAAAACATGAAAACACTAGCTCTTAATTTATTATTATTTTTAAGTATTAATATATTTGCACAACAACTGCCTGAGATATTAGCTCCTACACCAAGTGCATCATCTTTAATTAAAGCAAATACTGTACATGATGATTTTTCAAAGGGATTGTATAATTTAGCTATTCCTTTTTATGAAATTGAAACACCATGCCTAACTCTCCCCATATTTATTAGTTATCATTCTAAGGGAATACCAGTAAGTGAAACTGCATCTAATGTTGGAGCAGGGTGGAACCTAAGCGCTGGCGGAAGTATAGTAAGACAAGTAAGAGGTAAGGCCGATGATCATGCAAGAGGTTACCTTAACAGTAATCCTTACGATAACTTTTTTACAAGTTTTAGTAAGAGAAATTTTATAAAAAATGCTTCATTATCTCCTTTCCAAGCTTATGACATGACTCCTGATAAATTCATCATTAGCCTTCCAAATATAAATGAAGAGTTTATATATGATCATGAATCAAAAGATCCATTAATGAAATCACTCAGCAATCTAAAAATTGATAAAACTTATTATTCATCAGTTGCTAAAATCTCAGGTTTTGAGGTTATAGACTCCGACGGTACAAAGTATTATTTTAAGGAAGGTGGAAAAAGAGAATTAATGCAGATAATTTCAATATATAATAATAATCCAAGCCCTACTGCCCCATCAGTAATAGAAGATATAATTATGTCATGGGATCTTGAAGAGATAACGTTAATTAACGGAGACAAAATTTATTTTGAATATTTCACTGAATCTTACGAAACATTTGAAAGAATTAAAGACGAAAAAGTAGGTAATGGTTTTGTTTCTACTGTAAACAAATATCAAAATACGGAAACCCACATTAAAAAGATTATTTATAATGATGTAGAAGTTAAATTCTATTATTTGAAAAATCGTGAAGATATTTTAGGAGGAAATAGTAAGACTCTTGATGAAATTAAAGTTTTTAGAACAAATGGAAGCCGATCTAATACATCTAATACTAGTGTTCTATCAACAATAAAACATTTCAAACTAAGCAATAGCTATTTTATTTCAGAAGACGATGATAATATTACTACATACTTTTCTCCTTCTAATTCAAACTATGCGACTAAAAGATTAAGATTGGATGAAGTCATTCAGTACCCATCTTCAGATGTTGAGTTGGATCCACTGGTTCATAAGTTTAATTATTTCTCAAGTGATACTCCAAATAAATTTTCTACCTCGGTGGATTACTGGGGCTATTATAACGGCGCATCAAATGGTCATACTTTAATAGATTTTCTTGATGATAGAACGGTAAATACACAAGAAGCAAAAAAAGGTATCTTAGAAAGTATCGAGTATCCAAACGGAAGCATTAGAAAGTTTTATTACGAACATCAGAGTGGAGTATTATCTGATAAAATAAAAGATTATGAAACAATATTTATTAATCCGACTATTGAAGTTAGTAGCTTTTTATCATCTTACTATGAAAAACATGTAGTTGATTCTCGAACATTTATTAACGACTCTTTAACAGTTGGTAATAATCCAAGAAACTTTAAGTATGCATTAACAAAAACATCATTTGCACACCCTGACGTTAATGAGGATCCAACACATGTAAGTTATTTAATCAGCGTTGAATCATTAGATGGAAACTCTGATGGATTTAATATTGATCTTGACAATTGTGTTAATGGGGATAATAATTTTAATTGTGATGGCAATTTACACTCTTTACCCAGTGGAAATTACCTTAGCGAGGGAGAGTATGTTATTAAAGCTGTTATTTATAATGGTGTAGATTTTCATCCTGTATCTACTGAAGGTTTCAGATTTGAATTAGTTTGGGACGAAGAAAGCACACAAAGCAATGAATTAATGGGTCCTGGGCTAAGGATTAGTAAAATCGAGACTTACGATAAAAACAAGCCCGAAGAAAAAGATATAAAATTAATTAATTACCGAAGTGAAATACCTGATTCTGGAACAAGTGGTATAATAACAAGTATGCCTAACTTTTTTTATAAATTTAATTGTGATAGATATGTTTATCCAGATAGGTGTGAAAATTTTGAAAATGTATCTATTTCTATAGGGAATTATTTTAATTCAGTTTTTGATAATTATCTGTCCTCTAATTTAACCTATAACACAGTAGTTATAAAGGATGGATATATTAAAGACTCACAGACACAATTTAGAGGTGAAAAGATTTTGGAATTCTCGGTTAATAGCCATAAAAATACATTTCATAAATATCCTTTTTCTTTACCTAATTCAAGCAGTTGGCTAGATAGCAAATTGCTTCTCGAAAAGAGTTATTTATATCAAGATTCAAATAAAAAAATAGTAAAAGAAACAAAATACAACTATACAATTAATTACACTGATGAAATAGAAATCCCTTTAACAAAACGGCCTCTTGAAATGTCACACAACATATTAAAAGAAAAATCTGGAAATCAAATAGGGACTAATTACGATAATATATCAACTTTCCGTTCGGGGAACTATTGGAAAATCCCACTTTCTACATTTTATTACGAAGGATATCCTTTTGTTGACATATTTAATCCAATAAATTATAATGTCTTTTATCTCTCAGGATCTTTTGTAAAGCTCAGGTCAATTGAAGAAAAATCCTTTTTCTATGATAACGGTTTAAGGTCAGAAATATATAATAAAATTGATTTTGGTTATAACCCTTCAAATTATAACTATTCAAAGAAATCTGAGACAAAGTATAAAGATTCTGATGAGATAATTCATTCTGTTTTTAAATATTCTTCAGATAAAAATCAGTTATTAGGTTTAACTGAAGAAGAATCTTTAGCAATTGATCAATTATTATTAAAGAATCAGGTATCAGTTCCAATACAGACAGAGAGTTATATTGAAGAAACACTGCTTTCATCTCAACGCTCAAATTATAAAAACTGGTCTGGAAATATTACTGCAACCCAGTCTGTCGAAACTTCCAATGGGGGAAGTTCTTTAGAGGAACGTGTTATTTACCACGATTACGATGATTATGGTAATCCTTTAGAAGTGAGTAAAACCGATGGCACACGAATCATATATATTTGGGGTTATAACGACACTCAACCCATAGCCAAGCTTATCAATGCTAGTTATCATAATCTTTCAAATGCTCAACAAAATGCTATAGATGCTATAAAAGCAGACTCTGATGCAGATATTAATACTTCAACAGAGGACGCTCTAAGAACTAGTCTAGAAAATCTAAGAGACGTTTTTCCATCAGCACAGGTTACGACTTACACTTATGATCCATTGATAGGTTTGACTTCTATCACTGATGCTAGAGGCGAGACCACCTATTACGAATACGATGATTTTAATCGATTAAAAACGGTCAAAGATGCAGAGGGAAATTTATTAGAAGAGACAGAATACAATTACAGTAACTAAACTATTATTATGAAAAACTCACTATATTATTTACTTCTGGGAATTTTGCTGCCTATAGTTAGTGTAGCTCA
>JGI11876J12873_1000042_pt1 | contig 22179 bp, 17 predicted proteins | sample ElkSloMetagenome_4_FD_12873 | JGI IMG/M metagenome (IMG submission 12873) | reverse complement strand
TTGGGCGTTAGCCTGATTTGTACCCAGTGAAGCCAAGAGCCAAATCGCTCTAAGCCAAGATACGCATACGGTGTAGCGATTTGTCAAAGGGGAACTTCAGGCTAAAGCTCAATTTTAGCTATTTGGAAAGCTTGTTGAATGGCTTGAGCCAAATGCGGTTTATATTGCTGTGCGTAAAGTTCAGCTGCTCGACGATAAGCGGCTAACAGAGTGCGAAAATTCTTCATCTGACCATCTGGAGTTCTAAGATTGAGTAAAACCCAACCTAAGTTATGGTGAGCCTCCGCATAGTCTGGTTTTAATTGAAGAACTCTTTCCAAATAGGAGCGTGCTTGCGCCCATTTTCCCACTCGTCCTAATAAAATACCTAAACGAAATAAAACCAAAGGATCAGCAGGAAATTTTTGATTATAAGCTTCATAAGCTTGAATAGCGCCTTGAATGTTATCTAAATGTTCTTGAGTAATTCCTTGATCAACCAACACCCAGCCAGGAACTTGTGCTTTTTGACTGGCTTGTGCAAAACTTGAGAGAGCATCAGTCCACAAACCTTGGCAGGCTTGCTTCCAGCCTTTGAATCCCCAGGCAAAGGCGCTGTCAGGTACTTGAGTCGTAAACTCTTGAATACATCTGTCTACATCAGTAGCCTGCTTAGTTACTACTGCTTTGTCTAATGCAACAGTAAGACAGGGATATACCCATCGTTGCAGTTCCTGAGAAGAGGTAGAGTTAGTCTGCTTGGATTTAGTAATCGCTTGTCTGGCAGCGCGGATTGCTGGTTTCCATTGCTGTTGGTTAACAGCAATCCAAGCTCGTAATCCTAACGCGAAGGTGCTATTTGGATCGAGTTGAAGTGCTTTAGCAACAGCCGTCTCAGCCTGTTGCCAATTCCCAGATTTCCCCAGCGCCCAAGCCAGATTAGCTTGTATCCAAGCCTCCTGGGGAGCTAAGTTTGCTGCTTGTTGCAACTGCTTGACTGCTTCTGACCAATTTGATTTCCGGCAATTGATGAGTCCTAAAACGCCATAGCCCCTGCCATCACTTGATTGCAGTTGAATGGCTCTCTGGGCAGCAACTTCGGCTTGAGTGTCGTCAACATAAGTCTGAACTAATGCCAATTCAACAGCAGCTTCACCATTGTTAGGCTCATTAGCTAGACATTTTTGATAAGCTTGAACGGCTTCTGATAATTTATTGTGCTTAACTAACTCCTGCGCCCGTCTTTGGTTGGGTGAAACAAACTTACCGTTTAACGCATCAATTAATTCATCGGCTGTTTGAAAGCGATCCTCAACTCTAAATCTCATTCCTGACAGGATAACCTGTTCAGTTAGGGGACTCAGATTAGGACGTAATTGGCACGGAGGAATCAGAACATCTGAAGAATTACCCTGTAATAAAGCATTGGCTCTCTCAGTTGCTTCTACGGGTAATTGTCCAGTTAACAATTCATACATTGATGCACATAAAGCATAAAAATCTGTAGCTGGAAAGCGTTTACTAGTTTGGATATACTGTTCATACGGAGCATAGCCCGGTGTTAATATACGAGTCATATCACCCGTTTGACCCGCACGAAATTCTCTAGCAGCTCCGAAATCAATTAAGACGGCTCTGTCTTGAGGAGCGATGATAATATTTTCTGGTTTTATATCTCTATGAAGTAATTTATTAGAGTGAATAACTTTTAAGGAATCGACGATTTGAATAAAATAGTGCTTGATCCGGTCTTCTGAAAGTGTACCTTCCTCTTTTAAGATTTTGTCTAATGACTTGCCCGTTAGCAACTCCATTACTAGGTATGCAGTATTATTCTCCTCAAACCATTCATAGACTTTAACAATGTTAGGATGAACACATTGCTGTAAATAACTAGCTTCTAATTGAAATTTAGTAAGCTGTTGTTTTCGCTGAGCTGGGGTAATTGAATTAGGCCAAATAACTGTGTTTCTCTGCCTAGCTGCTTTTTCTGGCCAGAGTTCTTTGATAGCAACATTAGCGGAGTTTTTCAAATAAGTTCCTTTATAGGTAATCCCAAATCCGCCTTCTCCTAAGACTTTCTCTATCCGATATCGTCCTTGTCTGAGTAATGTACCAGTAGGTAAATGACGGGTAGATAAGTCTGAAGTAGAACTAAGGGGTGTGCCGCAGGCAACACAATCAACCGCACTATCCGAATTTTCGGTGAAGCAAGTAGGACATTGTATAGACATTTCAGTTACTAACTTAATTAAACTCTAAATATTTTGAAAGCGAAAGCAAACCTTACCGAAGGCAATTTTATCTCCAGAATTCAATATCTCAGGTGCAGTAATCCTTGTGCCAAACCGGGATTGTCCAGTTGCTTTGATAAAAATACCGTTGACTGAACCTAAATCTATAATTTTCCATTGTCCGGCTTCTCGATAAATTTCCCCGTGTTGGCGCGATACGGTATTAGAACCTGGAAAGCTATCCAAGTCAATATCTACTGATGGTAATTCAGGCTCAATTCGTCCTATAATTAACTTGTTTTTGTCTAAAAAAAATTCTGGAAAAGAACCAACCGGTTGTATGGGGATTAGTTTAGCGATTTGCCCTCCCCCTGTAATAACTTTAAGCAGTTCGTCTATGCTCTGAAATCGTTCTTGAACCCGCATTTTCATACCTGTAATAATGACCTGCTCTAATAGAGGATCAATTCCAGGAACTAAGTTTCGTGGCGGGATGAGGGTATCTGATTGAATTCTATCTGTGGCTTCTGGGGGAAGTTGACCCGTTAGTAATTCATACATCGAGGCAGATAAAGCATAGATATCTGTAGCAGGCCAACGTTTACTCCGATAACTATATTGTTCAAGAGGAGCATAACCTCGTGTTAGAGTGACGCTCATTTGTCGGGTTTGTCCAGCAATGAACTCTTTGGTTGCTCCAAAATCAATTAAGACGGCTTGGTCTTGTTGATCGATGAGGATATTTTCTGGTTTAATATCTCGATGTAGCAGATTAACGGAGTGAACAGCTCTTAGAGCTTCAGCAATTTGAATAAAGTAGCGTCTTACCCGCTCCTTTGGTAGCGGTCCCTCTTCTTCTAGAATCTTGGACAGTGGCTTACCTGGGACAAAAGCCATTACAACATAGGCAGTGTTGTTTTCTTCAAACCACTCATAGACTCTGACTATGTTGGAATGCACACATCTGGATAAAAAGCGGGCTTCTGTGGCTACTTTTATAAGCTGTAACTTTCTATCTTTGGGGGGTATAGTATGAGGCCAGACAACGGTTGTACCCTGTCTGATGGCTTTTTCTGGCCAATTCTCTTTAATAGCCACATTTCGAGAGTTGACTAAATCTACTCCTCTATAGGTAATACCAAATCCACCTTCACCAATGACTTTTTCAACTTGGTATTTTCCTTGCTGGAGAAAGCTACCCGTAGGCAAAAGGTAGGTAAGTAGTTGTGTCGCTGTCAATGGAGAACCGCAGGTAATACAGGTTACTGCATTCTCGTTATTTTCTGCTGAGCAATAGGGACAGGGAGTTGACATCTCGTCATCTTTTTGAAATAGTCTTGTTAGAAATCAGAGATAACCGTTGTGAAATTTATAAATTCTGTTCCCTCCCGTAGGCGGAAATATTTTGATTGTATTATTTATATCATTGATATTATTAATTGGTGTTACTCTTAATAATATCGCGTCTCCTACATTTTTTTGCCATAAATTATCAAAGTGTTTGTTCGTTTTCTCAATCAGTTCTTGATTAGCTATATGAAATGCTGGATATTCATTTCCATCATAATCGTCAGAGAAATACATCCAAACAAATTCAAACCCTTTAGAATCTGAGTAATAACCAATGGGGGAGAACAAATCTTTATGGAGTTTGACTTCGATTGAACCTTTAATTTTTATGTTTCGGTTGTCTCTCAACCTTTCCAAGTCTTCGTAAAGCCGATTTAATTTATGTGAGATATTTGTTAACATAGACTTGACTAAAGCAGGAGTAAATCCTACACTTTCCAAGCATTTTAACAAGGATGAGTCTGGGTGTAACATCAAAATCTTTATCTGACAACCATCAATAACTTTGTTTCGGATAGATATTAAGTTGTCTTCTTTGAAAATACTTATTTCTTCAGAAATAAATAAAAGCCTAATTTCTTGATCGGCTCTGGCATCTTGGAAGTTATCTTCAATTAAACGGCTATACTCTCCTCGATTGGAATAAAACCCTTTTATATGCTTTGTTGCTTGTGCAGAATTAAAAATTCTATGCATTTCATCTATAGTTTCCCGTTTTAAACCGATATCGACAAACCATATCGTTATAGCTATTTGAAGTAAATTCCATCCCAAGCCACCAATTAGAGGAGAACTTATACACTGCAAGTAATTCGATTGATTCTGTGAATTCAATTGGTTCTGTTTTTGGCAGGTTCCTTTTAAGTAATATTCATCAGTCACAATAAAACCAATACTGATTAGGATGATCCACCCTAATTGTTTAATCACTTTACGACCAGTATCAGTAATTAACTCAAGAAATTGGTTAGAGCTTTTCTTGGATGGCATGGTATCTAATCTCCTCGGATTTTCGGTTTTGTAAATTTAGATTTGAAGTAGACACCCTAGTAACCCTTCTCTATACGACACTTCAATCCTAGAATGGTGGCATTATCAGATGCGCCTCGATCAAGTACCTGTTGAATGGTTTTATCAACAGCTGCTTGTAAGTCTTCATTATTTGCAAAGATTTCTGCTAGTTCATCAGTTGGAACTAAATCCCAGACTCCATCTGAACACAGCAGCAAAATATCACCATCTTCTAGGGTCATTGATAACCCTTGAGTAGTACGCCTTAAATCCTGGACATAGCCATCACTTAATCTTCGTTTTGAGCCAAGAGATTTAGTGAGAACATTGCGGTCTGGATGCTCTAAACTTTCTTTGTCAGTTATCTGACCACTAGCAACCAGTGTGGCTACGAGTGAATGGTCTTCGCTTAACTGGCGTATTTTTTCTCCTTTCCGTAATAAGTAGATGCGGCTATCTCCAACATGAGCTATCATTAATTCCTGCGCGATCGCTAAAACTACACTGAAGGTCGTTCCACCATCTCGCACAGCATTAGATACAGACTCATTGGCTTTTTGAAATAATGAAACTAACCAGTCTGCTCGTTGTTCTTCAGTTTTGAATTCCGGGGGAATCGGTTCCTCAAGGGCTGTTTTTACTGCTAATTGACTAGCGACCTCTCCCTGCGCCATACCCCCCATTCCATCAGCAACCACTCCCAGAATCATCGTTTCTGAATTACTGAGTTGCTGTTGTCGTACCCCATAGTTATCTTCATTTTGCAGACGACTGGTGGAAAGTCCCAAAGTTGAACGACTAGCAACAGTCCACTGGATTTGATGGGTTCGCAGTGATTGACGGGTTTCAACTAATAAGCTTAGGAGCTGAGATAAGGGAAAACGCTCTTCTGGTACGGGCGAAAGGCAAATCTTGAGCAATTGGTAAATTCGCGGAATTGGTTCAATCTTGTATTCAATTTCCTGGTCTTGTGGTAGAGGTTGTTTATGAACTGATTGATACAGTAATGCTCCTACGGTATAGCTACTTATTGACTCATGGATGGGATTCTTCCCATAGGCAAGATCGGGGGCGCAGTAGTGTCCCAATAAGCCAGAGGATAGGGTTTCACCCACTGGGTAGGCACTGGTGAGATCGTAAAACTGGATGGGAGTTCCCATTTGAATCAGTTGAGGAAGGATGTGGACAAAACACCATTCCCGCTGATATACATACCGAAAGAATTGACAGACTTGGCTAGCTAGAGATAATGATTCTTCTAAGGAACGCTCTGCTTTCAACCAAGTCTCTAATGTCTCGGCTTCATCTGGGAAATAACTTAACAGAATGAGTTTGGGAGTAGATAAGTCAGAGCAAATTGCTTTTTCTGGATAGAATTCTTCCTCTAAATAATCTGAGTCTGCCTCCACTTCGCTAGACGCATGTGATACCTCCTCTAAATCATCCGAGTCTGCCTCTACTTCGCTAGATGCATTTGATACTTCCTCTGGAATTTTCAAGTTTGAGTCATCTTCAGCGCTAACTGTTGGGGTTAAGTCGGTGGCAGGAGCAGCATCCTCTCCAAGGAGGGCGACAGTTGAGTCAACGGTGGTAACAATATTCTCTTGAACAGCTTGTGTTTCGCTCTCCTCTTTCTCTTCTCGCTCTTCGTTAAGCACAGGTGGGCGAGTATGGATAATGACAGACTCCTCTCTGGTTTGAGCTAGAAGTTCAGCAATCATTTTGTAATCTTTGAGAGCCTCTCGTAGCTTCAGTTCTCGGCTAAGCCCACCCTCAACTGAACCTACCCGCAGCAAGCCTAATTTACCTGAAGTTGCACTGGCATCAGGCGCTAAAATTTTGACTTTGAAGGAGTAAACACCATCTGTAAGTTGACCCAGGTATGACAGGACTTCTACTTGAAAGTTTTCTATGGTAAATTTTGCTGTTTCCTGAATCACTTTAGGGGTTGTATCGGCTGAGGAGAATGTCATATTAATCGGAAATTGAGGTTCTAGATTTGGGCTGAGTCATTGTTGTGGAGTAGGGCAGAGCTCCTTTTTCAATTCAGTTTAGGGACTTTGGAAAAGGAAGCGAACTTTGCCAAAAGCTATTTCATCTCCTGAATTTATAGTTGTCGGTACAGTAATTCTGGCACCAAAGCGAGTTTGACCGGAAGTTTTAATGAAAACACCATTGGTTGAACCCAAATCTTTTATTTTCCAATCCCCCCCTTCCGGATAGATTTCCGCATGTTGGCGTGAAACGGTTTCGCTACCTGGAAACTCTTCTACATCAACCTCAACGGGGCCCATATCAGGGTCAAATATACCAATTATGGCACTGCCATCTAGACTAAATTCTGATGTAGCAGAACCGGCTTGCTTGGCAATCAATCGAGCCGTGGTAGTAGTAGGGGCAGATGGGGCAGATGTGGGAATGGGATAGTTAGGTTGTGGGATCTGGGGGGGTGATGGTTGTGGGGGTTGTGGCTCAATAAAACTATCTGGCTGTGAAATGGTTTCGGGGGGCTGAATTTGAGTCGGGGGGACAGTTGAGGCTACGGCGACTTCAAGTTCGGAACCACAAGCATCACAGAATTCTGAACCATCTGGATTTTTATCATAACCACAAGCTGAACAAGTAATCATTGAGGTCACTCCTTAAGTAATAAGTACGATACCGGAAAAAGTTTTATTTTCGGTTTAAGTTCCTGTAAGTTCGCGCATTTTTTCTTCGGAAAGCTCATCATTAATATCCCCGCCCATTTTAACCGTCTTACCCTTTGCACCCATCTTGACCGTCTTACGGGTTCCCGCAGAAATTTTGCGAGTTTTGCGTAACTCTTCTTGCGCTCCATTGAGGGATTCACTTAATTCTTGGTTACCAATTCTGACAGTCATCCGACGGGCGGTTTCGAGAATTTCTCCTGCACGTTGGGGATCGCGTTCTGCTATTTTGGTGGCTTGGTTAACCAGATTAGAAATGTTACATTGCTGTACATAACTCATCACTTCTTGATCTACTTGTGCCGCACCAGCTTGTGCGGCAACGAATTGCACAACTAGATTCTGAGGTGGCAATTCACCGCGTCGATTTTGCCCTGGAACATCATAGGTTAAGCCCAGTTGGGCAATACGGACGCGAGATGCTGGACGGCTGTCCATGTTAAATTCTAGGATGAAGATTGTTTCATCGTTAGCCGCTGCATTGCCAATGAGATAAGGTTCTTGAGTTAAGGGGAATTCCGCTTGCGTCGGATAAGCACGCACAAGGCGAGTGAGTTGTACCCCTTTAACCGTTTTGACAGTTAAAGCTAGGTTGGTGATAACTTCTTGCTGAGCTTGGCTGTATTCTTCAATAATTTTATTCGGTAAATCCAGAATCGACACCTGAGTGCCAACAGCGTTACCGGAAACAAGATAAAAGCAACTACCACCCGTCGAATCACTGAGATGACTAAGTAAATCTTCATTGAATTCTTCACCAACTCCCAAAGCGGTGATAGGAATGTTATTTTTGGTAAACTCTGAGACAATCTCTCGACATTGATCTTCATCAAAGGTTTGACCATCGGTGAAGAGTAGAGTGCGTCGAACAGTCATCTCTTGACCGGAGAGCAGATTTAAAGCACGTTGCAACCCTAATCCCATGCGGGTGCCACCAGAAAAGTCGCGAAGATGCTGGATCGCATTTTCTAATTGACTGACTTGAGTGGCAGGGGTTAAGCTGATTACCTCTGAAGCTTTATCATCAAACTGGACAATAGCAACGCGATCGCTTCCATCTAGCCGACCAGAGCGCACCAGCGCCAACAAGGATTCCATGACGATATCAATCTTGGACTTACCCCCCGCTACCTCTTCGTATTCATTCCCATCCTGGATATAGGTTTTGCCAGTGGGCTGTGACTCTCCAGCCACGACTTCATACATTGAGCCACTGGTATCAATTATAAAAGCAAAGGTGGTGGGGGGACGAAGAGCCGCTATATCTTTTGTGGGTCGCAGTTTTAACATCAGAAATAGTTTCTGTCCAGCATTATCCGCTGGCATGAATTCTCGGTGCGGGGTAATGGCTACATTTAGCATGGGTATTCTCCTGATATTGATGGTCTAACTCATCTGTTTTAACAAAATTAACAAAAGTTTAACGGTGGCATCATTCCTAACTGGGGTTCTATATCCGACCAAGAGGGACTGATTAGGGCTGGATTTTCTTGATTGCCTTGGTCATTTAATTGATTGATATTTGATTCAATGATTAACGGCAAGTCTAAGCTTATTGTACTATCTCTATAGCCTTCCTTGATGTCTTGTATCCAGGTAGTAATGATTTGATTAAGATGATTGTCATTAATCGTACATAGGCTTTGCTCTTGTAATTTTTCCCGCAGACTTTCACGAATCTCTGTTGTAAACACTTGTTCAGGGTTATTCTCCTGATTGATAGTTAAATCTAAGTCATACCGATAGTGATCATTAGAGCCTTTTACCTTGAGTTCAAATACATACTTGACCATAAGCAACGGAATCAGGAAGATGAAATCGACACTAGCACCGAGAATTATGCAGCGTTTTATACCTGTTGATGATTCAGCCGGATGGTTTCTTTAGATTTTGGCGATCGCGATCAGTAGACGTGTTAACTTCTAGGGCTACGTCTCCGAGTTTGCGGGTCGCACCGTCTGCGAGTTCCTGGATGCGTTTTTTCATCTTTTTTTGTCCGGCGTAGTCTTGATCAAACTCCAGTACCACTGTTTCTCCCTCCTGGTAAATCTTGGCTGTTACAGGTGGATAGCCTTGGTCTTGGCGTAAGTAAACATGAGCATCGGCTGAACTGCCCAACAAAACAGGTTTTCTGCCCAACAAAATCTTGGTTTGTTCGCTGGGTGTCCAACGCACAAGTAGATAGGCTTGGGTACTCAATTGTTCGTTCTCAGCCCAGGCAATCATTAGACCGATGCAAAAGCCGAGGATGCCCGCCCCTGTGAGACGACCGGGGAGATCCCCAAAGACAGCCGCTGCCATAAGGAAACCCGTAGCGCCCAAAGTACCGCCAACACTACCACCAAAGAGAGCGCGAGACAGCTTAAGATTGGGGACAAAGAACGATGTACCACCTCCGACTAACGTGCCAAGGATTGCCCAACCCACTATCCTGCCGATCACGTCCAGTGTGGAAATGCCTGCGATGGGTAAAAATAGAGATTGACCCACGACGAAGGCAGCGACAGTAGCGCCTAGCGCCACCAAACAACCCGCCATCCGACTAATAGACAAGCCAAAGACAAGGGTACCGACTAGGCGACCGAGGAAATCTCCTAAAAAATTAGCTGTCAATAGTAAGCCACCAGCCCCTAATGCACCGCTAATGCTGCCACCTAAGAAACCCTGATAGAGTTTAAGAGTGGGAAGAAATAAGGACAAACCACCGCCTAGGATTGCACCGGCAAGTGTCCAGTTGATAGCACCTTCAATCACTCCAGCGTTGGGTATGCTGGTGACGGGTAAAAAGAGTAATTGACCGACTGATCCTGCAATTAATCCAGCTGTGAGACTACCTCCGGTGCTAAGGCTACCTTCCCGACTGGTGAGGAGGCGACGTCGCATATAGTGGTTCTGTCCAATGATCAGAGCGAATGATATGCCAATGGCGAGGAGTGCTGTCCAACCACCAATTCTGAGGGTAGCGTATACTAAACCGTAATCTCCAGTTGGTTCAGATTCCACTAACTGTTTGCCGAAGATAACCGCTTCTGCGTCTCGAAAGGCTTGGTCGAAGTCACCCGAACTAGCATAAAAGACTAGAGAGGGATCACCGGTGAGTTTGGCTAAATAATTGGTATCGGCATCACCAGTAGCAACGGCGACAATATTAACGTTTCGATTTCTGGCAGATTGCGCGGCGATAGAGGTAAACGTTTGGGAATCAGGTGCGCCGTCTGTAAATAATAAGATATTGCGATTGAGTGAGGTGGATTGTAATTCTGCCACAGCCGCTTGTATTCCCTGAGCCATAGGAGTACCGCCCCTGTATGATAAGCTGGCGATCGCGCTTTGCAGGGTATTGGGGTTGGCAGTCAGGGAACTGGTGGTATTAACGGTTCTGCCAAAACCAATGACTGCTAATCGATCCTGAGACAGATCCCGACGCTGTACGAAGCCTATGGCGGCAGATTTGACTTCATCCAATTTACCATCGCTCATGCTCCCGGAAGCATCAATTAACAGGACAACGGCTTGAGGGGTTTGTTGAATGGAAGGGGGTAGCTTGGTTAAGGCAAGTAAAGGCTCTCCGAGGAGAATTGTTGCTAGGAGGCAACCCATTGCTCCATACAGCCCAAATAGTATGGGTTTGCTTAGCTTTTGTCTTAATTGGTTGAATAAAGTTTGCATTTTTTTATAAAGACATTGATAATTTTTGATATTTTTGTTTATTTATTTCTCATTTTATCATAAACTAATCTGGAAATTGCAGGAAAAATAGTTTTGTCTTCATAAAAACTTTTATCATCACCAAAAACCACTAATATATATTGCAATTTTTTATCTGAGCTAATGATAATTGCCGCGTCATTGCGATTATTAAAAGTCCAGCCCATTTTGGAAGCAAAATAAGTATCATGAGGTAATGATTCGCCGAGGAAACCCTCAATAGCATTGAACGGCTTGTTTTTCCAAGCCTCTGGATGTAAATCTCTCTTCAGCAAAGACTTCATCTCTTGACTATATGCTTTTGATATTGATTGATCTGTATGAATTTCATACAATAATCTTGCCACGCTATAGGTTGTCAAGTAATTTCTAATTGGTGGTGATTTTTTTTTATTTATTTGACGAATTTGCAAGTCGCTACCTTCTGGATCATTAAGTTGCAAATACGGGATGGGAAAAGTTTTTTGGCTAATATTTAGGTTTTGATAATTAGCGCTTGTAAAAAAACGATTGACTGAGTAACGCTGGCTCATCCAATCATGGAGTTTATCTGGGGGTAATTCTCTTTTATGGGATTTTGTTTTAGTTATTTCATCTAAGATAAAACTAGCCGCTTCATTATCCGAATCTTTTATCATTTTGTCCAATTTTTCTTGGGAAATTTTTCCGACTGGAATTTCTCCAGATTGATATTGACCGTACAGAGCAACCATCCAAAAAAGTTTAACAATGCTTGCCGGATATCTAGGTTCTTGATCCAGGTAATAAGCATAGGTGGTATCCCTTGGTTTCCTTAAATCGATCAAGCTAACAGATAGATGGTCTGTTGGCAGACCTTTACGAGCAACCAAATTTACAATATCATTAATTATTCTGTTTAGTTGAGAATTCGACTTGAAGTGTAGATTGTTTTTAACGTTATAACTGCTTTTTATGGCAATATCATTTTTTCCTGATATCAAATTAGGTGGAAATTGAAAGCTGTTTTCCGCTGGTTTATTAACTATATTTTGTTCTTCTATTCTGATGCTAACTTCATACGGTGCTGCTTGTTTTTTAGTATATATATAAATCAAGTAAGTTCCGGTTTCTGATAAAATATATTTAGATGAACCCTGCACTTTGTAAATCTTCTTGTTAGGGGTTTCAATAGTAATTTTATTGTTAGTATTTAAATCTAACTTTTCTCCAAATTTTCCCTGGAAACGAAGGCAAATGAGTTGATTATTCCTCAGTTGACCACTCTCCTTCCCAAATCTAACTTGAGCGTGAGGTGAAGTTTTTGTGAGTTTAAATGCTGAGCTTGTATGACATTGATTACTAGTGTATAAGCCATAAATAGCCTGAATTACTCCGGCTACAATTAAAAAAAGTAATGCAGGCAGTAAGTAGAACAGGGCTAACCTAGAGTATTGAACTAAGATTCTTCTTTTTCGGTTTATTTCAGTCATTACCTTACCTTTTCATAATGATATATTTTCCATGTACCATTTGCTTTTTCAAAAAAATAAGTAAAATCTGCGCTGTATGAACCAGAAGCACCTCTGTCAATACCTTTAGGTCCATAAAGAGTAAGATTTTCAAAAAGACTGATGGTTAATGCTGGTCGAATTCCAGAAGTGGAAAATGAAACCACATTTGTAATCTCAGACTTGCTATAGGTATAGTAGGAGTCATTATTTTGAAGCCAAGCCATCGAACCGTCAGACTTAGTCGTATCGTAATGAAGTTTACCCGTAGCCAATTGGTCAACTAAACTCCGGTCAAATGGAGAACCAAAAATTTTAGGTTTAGCTCTATACCAATTCTTGACAATCTCAAGTGCTTGGTCTTGAGTTAGATCGACAGCTTGTTTAGACGTTGAAGAAGACGAAGAAGTTTGTGTAGACGACGAAGATGCAGCAGGTGAAGAAGATGTTGAAGACGAAGGGGCCGACAAAGTACCTATACTCATTTCTAAATCAAATGTTTTTGACCCTTTAGGTGCAGAAACCTGCAAAATATACTTGCCTGTTTGAGGTAATTCTCCACCGTTAACAAGTTGACTATCCGGTGAATAAATCCAAATACAAATATCCTCGTCAGTTCTGTAGCTCAGTTTTTGACCTTTCTTAGCTGTAAATGTATAACCAAGGGATTTATGAGAACTAGCCTGTCCGGATTCAGTTACTGTTGTTTCGTTCAGGGAAATCTCCTTGACGTTCTCTTCACTGAGAGATGTTGTCGGTTGTTCCGGACAACCAGGCGATACTACAGAGGATGAGCCTCCCGGAGCAGAACATCCATAAGTTAATAACAAAATCAAATAAATCAGTTGCTTTTTCATGATTATCCTCATACTTGATGGTTAAATTTTATTCGGTCATCAAGGTGCTGACTTGCGCTCGAATAACCAGCTATTATAATTATTACTCCAAATCAAGTAGATGCGATTTTTCGTGTCTTTAATCTTTCTTTTGTCATTCATGACATACCATAAATCAGCATCAACGACAGCTAGATCAAGACTTTGATTAATAACTTGAATGTCACCAATCTTTATCTCTCTCACACTATTCCACCATTGCTGATATTCAGAATAGCTACCTGATTTTTTTTTAAACTTAGGAGAAAGTTTAGCCCAGGTTTCGTTATATTGGCGATTATTAAGAGAAATGTAATGGTTTCTTACGAAATTGTCTGCGGCTGGTCGCTCTGATGCTGGTGCATCCAGTTGTCTAGATGGTGAAGGACTCTCTTGCGTGGCAGTCGGGGGAATTGATGCAGATGTTTGAGGAGTATCTAAACTCAATTCGACTTCAAAGGTGGTAGCCCCCTTAGGCAGCGAAACTTGAACAGTATACCTTCCAGTTTGAGATAAATCTTTAGTCGCAATCAATTGGTTATCTGGAGCGTAAACCCAAATGCAAATATTATCACTTGTCTGGTAACTCAGCTTTTGACCGGATTTGGCGTCAAAGGTATAGCCCAGATACTGACCAGCTCTAATCTGACCGGATTCAGTTACCGCCTGACTGCCAAGCTGAATCGGTTTAACATTTTTGCGCTCCAAAGAGCCTTCCGGCTTGTCTGGACAAGTGTTTGATGGATCAGCTTGATTAGAAATTGCTTGTCCTGATGTTTCAGATAAGGCATTACATCCGCCAATGATCAGGAAAATCATTGATACTAACCCTTTGATGATAATTGTATTATAACCTTTATCTGCCTGAAGCCAATGCGATAATATTTTCTTCATAATCATTTATCTCTAACTTGGTTTGAATCAATTGAATTTTGAATTTAGCTTTATCAATCGTCCAGCGGTTGTCAGACGCTAGATCTGTTTTTCATGGAACTGTTCAGAGGTACATTAATCTCCCAGAGCTTCTCGTTTTAGATGTTGTCCCCAAAAGTAAAATGGCACGACACCACCAACCCCGATCGCCAAGAAGACACACAAGAGCATCGTGAGTCGCGTTTGCCAGGGGAGCGATCGCCCAAATACAGTAATTATGTAAGATTTGGGTTGAGATTTCACCGTTGAACCATCAGCCGATTCGACAAGGACGCGAACATCATGCTTGGAACCCCGTTCAGGATTCGGTTCGGTGTAGGTGATTTCGTACTCACCTAGTAAAGCATTGAGAAATAGCTGGAGATTTTCCGCGATCGCCTGAGCATCTCCAGAAAACTCTGCAATCCCACCAGTTAACTGGGCAATTTCTGCTAACCGCTTTTGATCCACAAATTCTTCTTCTGGTACTTTGCCTTTCCCTTTACCAATGTCAGCACGGGTGGCTGGTCTGCCAAGCTGGTATTTTTGACCAAGCTGTTTTGATGTTAAGCCATACCCCAATGTATGGACAGTGATATTTTCATTTTTCCGAAGTAGAGCCGAGAGTGTTCTAAAGTCCTGCTCTTCGTTAGCTTTGTTGTGATAGCCGTCAGATAGGAGAATAATCGAGAGTCGGGGCTGAGGTTGTTGGGAATCCTCTGGTACATAAAAGCGGGGGTCATCGGTATTCGCTAAAAACCTCACAGCCCGGTTCAAGGGTTCATAAAGGTTAGTAGAAGCACAGGGCGTTCGACTGGCAAGGTAGTCGAGATTATTTTCCAACTTGACATCATTTGCGTGAAAAAACTTATCGAGGGTTTCCAGATTGACAGGGTAGCCTTTACAAGTAAGACCCGGTTCACCAAACGGAACAATGGCGACTTGAGTATTCCCACCCCGATCTCCTAAAACCTTAGTAAATTCCCGAACCGCATTAATAGCGCCCTCAATTTTTTTCGTACCTCGGCTATCTGGCTTTTTCATACTGCCGCTGAAATCCAACAGGACAATAATCCAGGCGGGAGGCGGTACTGCTTCTTCTGGACTTTTCCAGTCTTTACTTCTAAAGGTAACCTCCTGATCATCTACGATTAACCAAAAATCCGTATCGATTAGACCCATAACAGGTCTTTCCTCTTCCCCTGTCACTTTAATCCGAACCGTCACCCGGTCATCATTGACTGTGGGATTGCCAACTATTTCCGCTTGTTTTGCTTGTCCCCAGCTAGGACAGGCTAGGCAAACCAGAGTCAGCGTAGATAAACTAAGCCTGCGGGTCCAGGAAGCGATTGTAGTAGACAAATCGATAAATTTTTTCTTCATCAAGTCCTCCCTGATTTAGGGTGTGAAATGTCAAAACATAGTTATGTTTCAATCGAATATCGCTGCGGGAACCTAAACGATTTCCATTAACTTCGATAGTATTGAAAAATTTAGCATTAGGAGATAACACCGCTTCGCGTTGCTTCAACACGAGGTCGGCTGCATGTAGCGGCAGTCCGGGAATGCAAATATGTGCTTTCTTGACAGCCGAGCCAATTCTAATCGTGCCAGTGGCAGGTAGTTGGATAGACAACCCTTCTTCTATTTCATACGCTTCACCATCACTAACAAATTTGAGGAAAGACTTGTCTATATAGGGATAGACTGTGGCACTAATCGTTTTTTGTGGCTCGAAATCCTCATAGTTTGGTCCTGTGTACTCAAAGCCTGCACCCGCTCTCAGGGCACCCATATAACTGGGGGAGTTGGTGATGCTAAACGCTAAACCCAGCAATAAGCCCAAAAGTGAAAACCCCAGAGGGTCTTCAGCAGCCTTGAATGCGGCTGGCATCTGACCAAAAGCTGTGCGAATAAACTCAAATAGCAAAGCAGCAACTAGACTGGCACCGCTAGCAGCTAGGACACTGGTTTTGAACCGTTGCCAAAAGCGCTTAGGGTCGCCCGCTTCCATACTGCGCCACCGCCAAGTCAAACCCTCTGCCAAACCCACTGAACTACCAATCAACAGCCAACCGAAGGTTCTAACAATGGCAGGGGAAACGCGAATTTGGGGTAAGAAGAGGATTTGGGAGATACCTCCGGCAATTAAGCCTGCTAACAGTCCCAAACCAAGGGCAATGAGGAGGGGAATTTTAGCAATGCGGAAACAGATTTTTGGTCTGGTGGGGTTGCTGATAAAGATTTCGTTCATCACCATCCCCATGGCTAAAGAAATCGCAATGCAGGGAAATAGGGTAATTTCTGGAAATTGCTTTAATAAGTCTAGGTCAGTCAGGAAGAATTGACCCAGGTTCCAGCCGATTAGGGCTGATGTTATGCCAGCTAATATATAAAGATAGATTCTCATGATTTTCAATAAAAATTACGGGATATTCAGTTTTGTTTCTAGTTGTTTCTTTAAGTCATTAGCTGTGTCTCGATCTGGTTCCATGAATCCATACCCTTGAAATTTTTGACTTGGTAAAGTTTTTTGGTAGTTGTATATGGCTTCTATTAATCGGTCTCTTTCTGTCCCTGGGTTTTCCTCAGCGGCAGCATAATTCAGGTTTGTAACTTGGAGAATAGACTTAATTTTGATAATTACTTGATCGCGCTCTATGTCTGGTTTCTTTTGCTGAATTTCTTTGATAATTTGATCAATTGTTGCGCGAGTTTTCTCAAAGTTAGCATTGGCTCTAAGCTTTTGCTCATCTGGCATTTTAGGAGCCTGAGATACTGTAGCAGGCGTTTCAACAGGAATTTGTGAAACTGTAGGAACAGATTGTGGAATTTCCTGCATTTGAATTTTCCTGATTCCTGCTTCTTCTGGAGAAAGATCATTTGAAGCTATATCCATTCGCTTTCTCACCTCTTCTTCCAATTTTTTTCGAGTCTCCTCGCCAATTATTCCATCCGCTTGCAATTTTTTCGAGGATTGATACATAGAAATTTGATTGACCCATTTTTCTAAAATCTTCGTATCATCTTTATCAGAATCAGTATTATAATGATCGATGAAATCAGGGGATAACGAGCAGGTAGTCTCTTCTAAACATAAGATACCTACAATAATTTCCTGTACTTCCTGTCTGGTCATTTTTCCATTTTCCCCCTGGGATTCTTTCTCTAACAAAGTGGTTATCTTTTTTAGAGATTCGATTGTATTTTTAAAATTAATATCTTTAGTTGCTTCTTGTGTTTCTTGTTGATTTAAATCTAAAATATAATGATTCCCATATCCTTTAATAAGCGAAATTCCTAAATAGCTAATTAAACCTGCCAGGACAATTAAGGGAATAATAATAGTAATATGTACAAAATTGTTTTCCAAAAATTCCCAAATTCGTTCGGTCGCAGTAATTTCTCGCTGAAGCTTCAAACCCAGATCAGAAGTGGTATAGCTGTGGGAATTAGAAAAAGCATTAATAAACACATTTTTAGGTACTCTGCCCTGACTAATCTGGTAAAAATAAGCAGCCAACTGATATTCTCCTAGCTGCTCTAATAACTCGGCTAAAGGCTGGTAATAATCTTGAGAGTCACCTTGGCGGATAAACTGCCAAGAACTGATTAACTTCTGCCATGTTTCCGAGCCACACTGTAATGATTCCGAGGCTAAGTTAGATGACTTTTGAGGAGAGCTTAAGTGATTGGTAATAAGTTTTAAATCAGTCTGAACATCATTAATGAATTGACTACGACAAGATACCCAAGCACTGCCTTTTACCATTAGCAGCCAGTGGATAGCCTCTGGAGTGATTTGTCCTTTCAGCAGTTTAGGCAGAAGAAATTCTATACCGTCAGCGAGTTTATCCTTGGGAAATAGGTTGCGTATGGCAGATTGAAACTCTAAAGAAGCCGTTTGATTTTCGTCTAGCTTGTTCTTACCCCCCTGGATATTCAACCAACCCAAAAATTCCGGCAACGTATCCGGAATCACCATTGCCCTCAGCGTCACCAGTCGCACCATTTGAGGGCTGTAGATTTTCTGGCTGATAGCCGTTTTAGCCCCCTGTCCATCAAACAGGGTGTGCCAGTACTTTGAGGTAATTTGGTCGTTCCCCAAAGCCTGAGCGATCGCTTGAACAGCTTCTGGCTTTACCTGAGAACTGTTCATCAAACTTCTAATTGCTGACTTGAGCGCCTCTTCATCCGTCGTCGGTGGCGGTAATGCCAGGGGTGCGTTAGCAATTGCTCGCTGCAAGATTTGGTAAGCGCGATCGCTCGCCGCCTGAATCACCTGAAAACGTCTGGGTTGTTCCAGCGCTTCCACATTAAACGCCCAAGACACGGGTTGACGGTTAGTGTTGGCTTGTCTAATCGCTAAGATATTGATACTGTGGACATCGTATTGCCGTCCTGGTGGCAACAGTATCGGGTTGAAGGTATTCAGGGGTAAAGCTTGAACTGTCGGTGATAGATTTGCAGGGCGCTGACTAGAAGCCATATACAAGTTAGGTTGCCCGACAACTTTGATATCAAAGGGGTTAAACGTCGGTATTCCTCGACCTTCTCCCATCCATGCCAGAATTTTCCAAAGGTTATTCTCTCCCTCACAGAGGAAATAACGGTAAACAGAAGCACTGCGCCCCTTTTCATCCCGTCCCCGTGTCACTACAGCCACTACTGACCAAGCATTCTCGCCACTCCCCACAACCCGACCGATAATTGCGGGTTGATCCCTGGAAGCTCCCTCAGTCACTGCAAATGCTCGATTAGCGATCGAGCGCTCAACTACGGAGGGAATGGGGTCAATCGTCCTATTCATGTACTGTCCGGTAAAACCCCGCGATACCCAACCCCCATCAGGCGTTCGTTCAGGACGGATACCTGTGCTGAATTCGTGAATTTCCAAAGTGGATGGATTCATTTGCTTAACCCTTGTCTAATTCCTTATGGCGATTACCTGTACACAGCCAATAAATCGGAGCCACTAAACCAAAAGGCCGCCAGCGCTTGGGGTCCTTAATTACCGATGTCACCCCATCAACACCCCGACTGAGACGCTGGGCGTTAGGTTCTTGGAAACGAGTCCCCAACATCCCAAACGCCGAGGTTGTAAAGTAATCAATGCTCCCAGCTCCCATTTGCTGCCAGGACTGTAACTTCCTGTGAACTTGGGGAAAACGAGCAGAGGCTAAATAGGCAGGTTTATGGCGATTCACCCAGAGTTCTGTCTGTTCGCATTTGGTCAAAACCAAAGCGATGCGGCGCTGTTCAGCACTAATGTCAGTCCGGTCAAGCGCTGTCAAAAACTTATCCAAACCACTGGCATACTCTAAATCCTTGCGATAACTGCTACCATCGAGCAACACCATAATGCCCGTTGCTTGCAAACAATCCTCCAGGTAGTCCTGTAGTCGGAAATCACCTGCCTGGTGCAGGAGGTCACTAAAAAATTCTCCGGCATAGTCTTTACAACTGATGTTCAGCGTTACCAGTTGGGAAGCCATGCTAGCTGTTGGATTTTTCCAGGAAAACTGTCCCTTCAGGGTAATGCTGAGGGTATAATCCTTAACGTCTGATGCCCTAGCATCTAGTTGGGTCGGTTCTAGTTCCAATCCTTGTTCCAGAAGGTCTTGAGCTTTCCTAACCAGCTCGTTTCCTTCATCATTAACCGGGTTGACAGTCTGCACTGGACTAGCAGTGTCAGCATTAGGCCAACGAGCCAGGGATGCCATATATGCAGTTTTTCCCGAACCGCGATCGCCAATCACTCGCAGCACTGCACTACTCTGCCTTGGCTCAGACGAACCCGTTATCTTATTTTTCTTTAACCAATCAAGCATCATCTTTCATCCTCTTACCTGTACTTAGCCAATAGAGAGGGGCAATCATGCCGTAAGGCTTCCAACGACGTGCCTCTCTCAACACTGAATTTCTGCCATCGGTTCCCATTTCATCAACTCGATTGGGTCGGGGGTCATTACGCCGGAGAACTCCAAACGTTGATATGGCATAGAACCGTAAATTCTTGGCAGGAATTTTGGCTCTTAAAGTTGCTTTAGTTTTTGGTAGATGTACATCAAATAAATCAACTTCTGGATCTAAACGCCCAGGCCAGAGTTCGCCTCGTTCGCATTTACTCATGGCTACGGCAAGCCGTAGATCGTTCGCTCTGTCGTGGGAATCCATTAATTCAGTAAAACGCTCCAGTACTCGGCTATAAGATTTATCGGTTCCCTTTTTCCACTCTGTTAAAAGAATCAAACAGCCCACGACATCTTTCATTAAACACTCATCGATAAACTCTTGATATAACGAATTAGCTAATCCCAATTCGAGTTCATCAAATATTTCCCCCGGATAGTCTCTAATTGCTAAATTAATTCCTTCTCGCTTGCCTAATATAAAATTAACATCAATGTTAAACGAATAAAAAGGCAATTCATCAATTGTTCTGTACTGTAAGCCAGTAGGTTCTAAAGAGTCACCTTCCACAATAATATTTTCAGCTTTAGCGGCTAGTTCTCTCGTCTCATCATTCAACGCTTGAATAGTATAGTTTTTAGCTCGACCTCCTCTTTTCGTTTGCTCGGGCTGGTAAGCCAAAGCAGCAAGATAAGTTGTTTTTCCCGAACTTCGTGGACCAATGACGCGAATGTTTCCCATGTTTTTTTCCCCTACTTTGCCAAAAAGCTTCCAAGATATATCCAAGGTAGTTCTAGTAAAGAGCGATTGTAGATACTTGTAATAAAACAGCGAACCGACAAACCAGAAACACTTTTATTAATTTGTTTTAACTGAGACTGAACGGGTCTAAAATATCGGCTCAATACATAAGCATGACGCTGTTGCCAATTTAGTTGAGAACCATTGGGCTTATAAGCTAGTTGAAAAGCTTCTTGTTGAAGGTCACAAAAAAGATCTGCTTTATTTAAACAAATGACAATATGCCTTGCCTTGGGACAGTCCTGCCGAAAAAAATCTACCCAACGGTCAAATCGATTACACCACTGCTGTTGAGTCATGAATTGGTCTAGACTGATACCCTGCTTAAAATTCAGTCCTCGATGAGGTGGAATTATCAGCAAAATTCCTTCACTTTGACGTACCGTATCCAAAAGCCTATTCCACTCATTAGGGTTATCGGATTGCCATGTTTTGCGCCATACTTCTCCCGGTGTATCTATCCAATCCACAATGACTTGTCTATTCCCTGTGGGAAGTCGTACTAGAATATCTAAGTAACGGTCATAAGTAGCTTGCTCAGCACCTGTTGCTCTAAATTCACCCGTCGTATGATCATAAAGCTGCTGTTTAAGATTTTCATAATCGAGACTAGTCACTTTGACATATTCATTGTTAGGATTGGCTAACTCCATGGCTAAGTGTGTTTTGCCCGTAGAGCGATCGCCGATATAAACCACACCCAATTCCATCACCTCCTTTATTTCATACCTCTAACTCCAGTTCTCTTATGCCCGATTTGCCAGATTTTGTAACAAATATTTACATATCCCCCTTGTAGATAAACCCTGAACTAAGCTGAATAATCCGTCAAAAAAGGTTTAGTGGTAGGACTCCTTGCCGTATTCACTCGCACAATCGCACTCAATCCACTTGGTAACCCAGCAGGACGACTGGTCATCTCGCGAACCCCCAACACGGGGGTTCGCTCGTAGCTAATCTGTCTTTGGTTCAATGGACTAGGACCAACCGCCCCTTGAGAGACTGACATACTCATTACTTGTCTTTGGTAATCTCCGAGTTGCTTGCTCAACCATTCCGCCGTTTTATAACTCACCCCTTGTAAAAATATCTGTGTCCGACAGTTGTTGAGTGCGGCTAAAGTCTTTTCGGGAAACTGATCCAAAGATTGACACATTAGGAACACCCCAGCCTTAGCATTCCGTCCAATTGCTGTCAATTCTTCATAGTTAATATTTTT
>JGI11876J12873_1000041_pt1 | contig 22404 bp, 26 predicted proteins | sample ElkSloMetagenome_4_FD_12873 | JGI IMG/M metagenome (IMG submission 12873) | reverse complement strand
CGAGCCGTTCCTCAACGGTGTGGCTCAGGCGCTCACCCATGTCGTCGAGCAGCGGCTTGCCAATATTCGACTGCATCATGGCGACGCACTCGAGGTTCTCGCCCGGGTGCCCGACGGCGCGCTAACAATGATCTATCTTCTTCACCCCGATCCCTGGCCCAAAGCGCGTCACGCCAAGCGACGGATGATGAACGATGGTCCGATTTCTCTCTTTGCCGACAAGCTCAAGCCGGGCGGCGAGTTGCGCTTGGGGACTGATCATGCCGTCTATCTGCGGCATGCGCTGATGGTTATGCAGCGCTACAGCGAACGCTTCGAATGGATCGTCGAAGGCTCCTCAAGCTGGCAGAACCGCCCCGCAGGCTGGTGCGAAACGCGCTACGAACAGAAAGGACGCGAAAAATTCGGTCATGAGATCTGGTATTTGCGCTGGAGACGCACACCTACCTAGCCCAGGCATTTACCTTGACAACATGAAATGTCGGCCGCGGTGCAACTAATGGCCCTTGAAAAATGTGGGCACAAGCGTTCGAATCCGTCTGGATATCACCCCGATGCTCAAATTTACCGAAATAATCATCAAACTCATAGCACTGCCGACAAGCTTTATATTTTCCATTACGGCCTAACTTTACAGGTGGTTTATTACAAATCCCAAGCGGTGAGAGCAAGCTCAGCAAACCTTTTAAAAAACCGGCGAATATCTCCCCGCGCAGGCCAAGTAACGCATTGGTTTTGAGGAAGCCATCGGTCAACAACGCAGTGCCTTTGTAGCCGATCATCCGATCTTTGCTTAGTAAATTGATCAACGGAAGGCCGCGGCCGTCACCGACTGCTTGCAGTTGGGGCCGCTTATGGTGATCCCGATACGTGGCGGAAGAGCCTCTTCTTCGGCGTTCTTGCCAACGTGCGCAGTGGTCAACGGCATCGATCGTCAACTCATTCGGATAGCCCCAAGGCCCGCAAGCTCTTCGAAGATCGTGCCGCTCACGATCCGCCAATCACCGGATCGCAACCACGAAAAAATAAAGCTCGATCGGAGACGCATCTGTATTTTGCTCAAAAAATAGACCCTGAGATCAACAGAACCACGTTAGTGGTACTATTGGAGCCAAAGGCGTGCGACACACAATCAAGCTTTTTCCTTAGGATAGGTGAGTAAATGGCCCCTGATCACAATTCTTCCATACTCTTCCAACTAAAGAGCCTAAAGCCACTCATACATCACCTTCTCCAATAGAGCTGTTCATCATGAACTATGATTTCATCTTCGACACGCTCTATCTGTACTTTCTCAGAAACTAAGCTGACATCGAGGCCTGCTGATCTGCATCATACATGAGCCGCACAGCTTCCACAGCGTGGCGGACGTCGAGCTTGTTCATCATATTGAAGCGATGCACCTCGACAGTCCGATGGCTAATGTTCAATTCCCTCGCGATACCCTTGTTGGTCAGACCTTTGGCCAACCAATCCAGAACTTCGCGCTCCCGTTGGGAAAGGGAAGCGACGCGAGCGCGGGCCTCCAACATGCGGCGGCGCGCCAAACTGAATTCGTCAATCTCAGTCGCCACGCGCAAGAGACAGCGAGCAACCCGCTCCCGTTCCAATGGAAGTTCGAGATAGTCCAATGCGCCAGCCTTGATCGCCTCAACGATGCGCTGAGGGTGTGGGCACGCGTCGAAAGCAATCACTGGAAGATGGACACTGATTTTCGCCAGAATGTCGATAAGATGAGAGACGCCCCCCCTATCGGCATCATCACGAGCTAAAATCACTCCCGATTTAGGAGGGAAATTCTTTATCTCTTCGACACCGCTATATACTTCAGCATGGTAGCCCATTTCAAAACATATTCGCGCGAGCATTGCCCGCACACGGCTTTCGGCCTCAACAATGTGTAGGACGAGCATCGCCCCACTGCACTCTTTGATCTGCCCCATATTCGCTCCCCTGGCTAACGAAAGTTAGCTTAAAAGGAGATTTACCTTTTCACGTAACCAAGTCAGTAAGGGCGAATACGTAGAAAATCGCAGCCAACATAGCGCTTTCCCCTATAGCCACAACCTAAGTCCCGCAGCTATTATTTGCTATAAAGATGGCCGAAGGAGTTTGCGATGGATGAAATGCTTTTTTTGCGACGTTTAGAGGCGTTAGCCAGTGAATGCGAATTTCGGGGTGACTATGTAAGTGCCGCTCACCTACAACTGGTTCTTGATCGCATCTTGGATGGCGATTCTCCATCTTCTCCCTGCCTATTGGACAGGCCATTCATCCAAGAACTTCAATAAGGAGAGAATTCTTCTAGTCTCCCGGTCATGTTCCAATTTCTCGCCATGAGTGCGAAGACATTGCACTCGAGCAGAACTTCTTCGCAGCACGCACCCGCAATGCTACCAACGCGTCAGCCGCTTTTGTCGGACGCCAGATGTGCGACGTCATCGGCGCAGCTGCTTTTCAGCTTCTGGCTAACCGACCTGCCTGGCACAGCCGCTATTGCACTTCATGGGATCAAATGATTTCCACCAATTCCTTGGCCTAAGCTGGGTAACCGCCAGCGGTAAACCCGGTGGTCAGGCTGGGGATGGCCATGGCAGTGCGGATATGACGCGAGGCCTCTCAACTCAGGAATTTTCTCGTCGATCATGGCCCTCGGCTTATCCTCACCAACTGATGCAAAATCGCGCGGCCGACAAGCAGGAGGTTGCACATTAGGTTTTTTTTCTTAATCCTGACGCACTGACTCTGTCTTACTATCAAAACTAAACAGACCCGGGGCAGCAAGAAGGCAGTGCTTTTATGTCAAAAAGACATGTGACCGATCTATCCGCCAAACTCGACGCTATGCAAAACTTGCTAAACGAAGTTCGGGAAGCAAGTGATGGTGATAGCTACGGGCCTACGGAAATCAATACAGATACAAGGCTGAAAGAAGCATTAGAGATAGCGCGCAGGGCGTACAATAATAGACGCAGTCGCTGCAACTTTTTCGATAGCAAAAATCTTTTCGGCGAACCCGCCTGGGATATTCTTCTTGACCTTTTCATCCGACAGGCGAGCTCGGAACGGGTATTGGTGAAGAGCGCCTGCATCGGCGCTGCTGCGCCAGCGACAACCGCCTTGCGCTGGCTCAATGTTCTTGAAGAACAAGGCCTCCTCAGCATAGCGATCGACCCGGAAGATAGACGATCTAAGCTGGTCAGCCTCACTCCTAGAGGCTTCGAGAGCATGTTGCGCTACCTTCACACAGTCGCAGCTTAAATTGCCAAGGCTTCCTTTAAGCGCAAGCCGCTCAGAAGCGATGCAAGTTCTCAGTATATCTTAGCAAGTCTGCCACTTTGCGATTGATCGACATAGCCTAACACCATCTAGCGTTGCTTCAGTCGCGCTGGGACGACCAAGCATCAACTTGCTGCTGCAGGAAACTGAGGGTCGATTGCGACGAGGCCACGCGGCGCTCTGCGGCTGCAAACTCACGAGTAAGACGTGCGCGTAACTGCTCCTGCTGTTCCGCGATCCGCGAAAGCCGTTCGTCGTTGTTTTCGATCTGACGCTCGAACCGCTGAAGTGAGCCCCCTAATGAACCCGGATCGGACGCAAGACTGTTATCTCGAGCCAACCTTTCGATTGTCGCAAAAACTCCGAAGACCCCCGTAGTAAACATCGCGGCAGTGCCTTCAAGATTCTCTTGCAGTGTAGCATCGAGACGAGCGCGATCGAGGCGAAAACTCCCGTCGCGATTGATCGACAGCCCTAGATCAGCGAGTGTGCTGGGTTCTCCCGCCGTAGCATTGGGCATTACAATGACGCTGGTCAGACGAGATAAGTCTCGGCGGAGCTCTCGCGCACCAGTATCGTTGCCCAACTCGCCGCCGATCGGTGACGCCACTTCGCCCAACCTGCTGACGACATCATTCAGGGCTGAAACAAAATCGCCCATCACGCTAGTAATCGCGCTAGCGTCGTTCGAGAATGCCAGTGTTGTTGGCGAGCCGGCATTCGTCGCATTCAGCTGCAAAGTTATGCCTTCAGGCAAGCCAGTTACCCTGTTGGTGGCACTGGTTAGCGGCACGGTGTCGAGAAGAAAGTTTGCATCACGCGGAGTAGTACGCAATTCGCCTACGTCGGTCGCTGGACTCCAGGCTAGATAGGACAGACTTCCTGGCGCTGCGGCCGGCGCGTTAATGCTAGATGGCTCAAGGACGAAGCCGTTTGACGCGCCCTCGCGCCCCTTAAGCACGAGCTGTGCTCCGTTTGCGCCCTGCAAGGCATTGGCAGAGATCGCCCCGTCCGATGCAGCGTTTATCTTGGCGGCTAAGGATACGAGAGTATCGGCCGCATCGACGTCAATCTCTATCGCGGCCTGCGTATCGTCAGTGGTGAAGCCTCCGCCCTCGATCGCACCAAAGCGAATTCGCAAAGTGCCCTCACCTACGAGGTCGCCAATATCGTCATACGGTTGACTTACAAGCGTTTGCCCTTGCGCGAGCTGCGTTACTTCTAACGAGTATCGGCCTCGGGGAATTGCTCCGGGCTGGGTCGCAACGCTCGCGATGGCTGGATTGTCGATCCGCCCGCGCGGAGCGAGATCACCGGTTCGCACCCGTTCACCAAGCGCAGCGGCCAGATCATTCAACGAACTACGCAACATACCAGCCGCCGAGATACGCGCCTCGAGCGCTTCATTCCGGCTTTCGAGATTCTGACGCTGAACAGCAAATGTGGCATTGGACAAATCATCGGCGAGCCCGATGAAATCGATGCCACTGCCAGCGCCTAGCGCCGCGATAATTGATGAGCCGGGATTAGTCATAAGACCAAGAACGGTAGAGCGTCGACTAGATTAAGGGGTTCTGTCGGCCCGCCCTTGCAGGCATTTCTGGTCGTCCCTCCGCATCGAAGCAGAGTGCATCTGGTACGGATACGATCGGTCGTGGAGGGCGTTCGCCGCGCTTCAACGCGAAAACGAAGGCGACCAGCGAGGCGATAGCGACATATAGCTCTTCTCGCACCATGTGGTTGATGCGGCCAGTGAAGTAAATTGCGCGGGCGAGCTGCGGATACTGAAGTACCGGGAGCCCTTCTTCGCCCGCAATTTCGCGGATGGCAAGCGCCGTTTCGCCGCGCCCCTTCGCCAGAACAACCGGGGCAGGTGCAATCGCCGGATCATAAGTCAAGGCAACCGCGAACTGAAGTGGATTGACGACCACAAACTGCGCTTCTTTCATAGCCTTCGCAACCCCGCCTCGAGCGAGATCCCGTTGCCGCTGACGGCGCGCCGCTTTGAGTTCGGGTGACCCTTCAGACTGTTTCAGTTCGTCCTTTAACTCCTGCAAGCTCATCTTCAGCCGTTTTCCACGTTGAAAACGCTGAAGAGGGTAGTCAACGGCAGCGATTACAAACAGACCCAGGACCAGAAAACCGACCAGTCCAACAACGGCATCCCAGGCAAATCTCAGTTGCGCTTCAAGCGCGGCCTGCCCAAGGCCGAGTAGGCTGGTCAGGGCGCTCGCGCCCCACCACCAGGCGATAGCTCCCAGTAACGCCAATTTAAGGAGGCCCTTACCCAGTTCGATCAATCCGTTGAGTCCGAACATCCGTTTCAATCCTGCAAGAGGATTGATCCGTGATCCCTTGAAACTCAGATTTTCAGGGACAAAGCGCCCTTCACCAAGAACCAGTTGCGAGCTTAAGGTGGCGATCGCTACAGTAAGACCGAGAATGAAGATCGGCGGCAGCACGGCTAACGATGCGTCAGATAAGATTGCTCCGGGTGTGAAGCCGTCAAGCGCCTGCCTGTCGAAATCAAACGACAAACGCGCGACCCGCGTCACTTCGTCAAGCAGCCAAGGCGCGACCATCAACAAGGCGAACGCACCGCCACCTGTGGCCGCTGCAGTCGCCACTTCGCGCGATCGCAGCGTATCTCCCTTTTTCGCAGCGTCGGATTTCTTTTTCTCGGTTGGGTCGAACGTCTTCTCGCCCGCGCTTTCCTGGCTCATGGACGCACTCTCATCGTCCCGACCAACCGGGTGGCTTCTTCCAGACCACTCTCGATCAAGAGCGCCAATTGATCAATCATGATTGGCATCACTACTATCAGTGCGATTATGCCAGCCAAGACCCCTGCCGGGAGCCCAAGCGCGAAAAGATTGAGTGCGGGTGCGGATCGCGCAACGATACCGGTGACGACCTGGACCAACAGCAGCACGAGCACCACAGGCAATGCGATGGCCGCCGCAGCGGCCAGAGCATGACCCATGAACAGTACGACGTTCTGCGCATTGACTGCGCTCAGCGCAGATCCACCCGCTGGGAGGAGCCGGTAGCTTTCGATAAGGAGTTCGAACCACAACAAATGCCCGCCAATGGCGTAGAACAAGAGCGTCAGCATCAGGCTGAAAAAGGTTCCGAGGGCGCCCGATTGCGCACCGCTAGACGGATCGATCGACGTGGCTATCGCGAGACCCATCGTGCCCGATATTTGCTCCGCCGCGATAAGCGGTGCCGCAAAGGCCAATTGCAGCAAGAAGCCCATCGCCGTGCCAATCACCACCTCTTGAACCACAGCCAGTATCGCAGTGAAACTCAGCATTTCCGGAATGGGCGGAAGCGGCAGCCAGGTTGAAACGAGCAGGCCAAGCGAAATCGAAAGAAGCACGCGCAGAGGAACTGGCACGGCTGTGCCTCCAATCATCGGTGCTGCAAGAAGAGCGGCACCGCAGCGGATTGACAGGAACAAGATCTGCCACAATTGCGCCTCAAGCGATCCAGAAGCGAAGTCGAAGATGTTCATCGGCTGCGTGACCAATCTTCGATCAAGCAGAAATCTGGGCGATTTGCGCCATGATTTCGAGTACGAAATCACCCAGCAGAGCCAGCATCACGCTTCCCAAAACTACAAACACCAGAGCTGTGATGGCCAATTTGGGTACGAAAGTGAGGGTCTGTTCGTTGACCGATGTAGCGGCCTGGATGATCCCAACCACCAGGCCGACGACCAACGCGGCAACAAGCACCGGCCCCGCGATCAGTGCGGTAACCCACAGGGTCTGGTCGGCGAGAGCAAGAAGTTGCGCGTCCTGCTGCATCAAGCGAAACTCATTGCAAGACTGCCCATCAACAGCGCCCAGCCGTCAACAAGAACGAACAGGAGCAGTTTGAACGGCAAAGAGATGATTGTTGGTGAAAGCATCATCATGCCGAGACTCATCAAAACACTGGCGACGACGAGGTCAATCACGAGAAACGGCAGGAAAAGCATGAATCCGATCTGGAATGCTGTTTCTAGCTCACTAGTGACAAACGCCGGCAGCAGGATAGAAAAAGGGATGTCGTCCGGGCGCGCAAATCCGCCGACGCCTGAGATATCGGCGAACATGGTCAGATTGGCCTCACGTGTCTGGCGCAACATGAATGCATGGAACGCCTCTCCCGCACTGGCAATTGCAGCATCTGCACCGATCGATCCTGCTGCATAAGGCGCTATCGCGTTCGCATTCACGAGTTCAAGTGTAGGAGCCATGACGAACAGCGAGAGAAACAGCGCGAGGCCTGCGAGCACCTGCCCGGGAGGCGAACCTTGCAGGCCAAGCGCCTGACGAAGGATCGAGAGGACTACTAGGATGCGAAGAAAACTGGTCATCATAAGGACCAGCGCTGGCAGGATCGTGAGTAGGCTCATCACGATCAGCAATTGCAGCGAGAAGCTCAGAGGGGTCTCTTCGCCGACGCCGTCATCACCAAGCGCGCGCTCGATTGCGCTACCTACTCCTGACCCGACCGTATCCGCCGGAGACGTGCCGGCGGCCGCCCAAGCCGCCTCGGGATAAGCGAACATGGTTAATGCGACACAGAAGAGTCCGCTCATAATCCAATATCTGCGCGCCATTATTCCGAACCCTCAAACGAAGAACTCAAGTGGGGTTCAGCCGGCACGGTGTCGGGGGCTTCGCCGAGCCGCACAAGCCCATTGCGGGAACAGCCCAGAAGAATCTCTCGATCATGAAAGCGGACCACCGCCAACTTGAGACCGGGTGCAATCAGGCTTGTCTCAACCAGCTGTAACCGGCGTCCAGTCACCTGGGTGCCTGAAAGTCGCTTTTGCAGATACCGGGTCAACCACAAGCTTCCCCAGATCAACAAACCTAAAAGGGGAAGCAACAGTGCCAGCCGCGCAAGATATTCGAGCATCATCATGGGGCGACATCTGCCCCGCCCGGCATGGCCGGGTTAGATGCGGGCCCGATCGATCCCGAGAAATCCATCGCTTCCTCGCTGGACGTCTCCAAGCCACCGTCGTCTCCAACCAGGTTCAGGATCTTAAGCGCAAAACGGCCATTTTGCGTTACGACTTCGCCCCGAGCTATCACCCGTCCATTAGCGGTCAGGTCCAATGCCTCGTCGGTCAAGCGATCAAGTGCGACGGTGCTTCCCTCGCCAAGCATCAGGACGTCCCGCAACATCATCTCGGTGCGCCCAAGCTCGACCGAAAGCCTTACACTCACATTGCCGAAACGATGCAGCGCGGAACGAGAGTTGGAGCTAAAATCACTCATCTTGATTGCCTTTCTTCGGGGAACCGGGTGAGGCGAAGCGCCATCCGATCATCGAGCGTTCCAATGTTGCCAAAGGCCAATACTGTATCGCCAAGCTTCACCGGCACGTGGCGGGCCGGGACTAGCGGGATCTGATCGCCCGGTGAGAGGCTGCCTAGTCGGCTCAACGGCAGGTCAAATTCGGCAAGCACTACATGCAGCGAAAGAGGAATTTCGCCGAAAGATGCACTGACGGCATCAACCCCCGCGTACCCAGCATCCGAATTTATCGGAGCATTCGCAGAACGCGCGAGATCGGGCAGGAGGGAATCAATGAAATCGCTCGCAATCGCTAGCATGACGTCCCATTGGCACCCCCCGTTGTCGGCGATGTTGAGCGCGAATGAGGCGCAAGTTTCGCCCGCTTGGAACGGCTTTAAGCGTGCCGCGCTTTCACTCCGAATGATCACTTCGCCCTCAGGGCATTCTCGAGCGGGGCCGGCGTGGCCGTGATTGGCGCCGCGAGCCATGGCCTTTGCGACAATAGTCGCGGCCTCTTCGACCAGCAGGGCCGCCGAGCGCGGCAAGCGCTCGGGAGCCTCGCTCGCGATCCGACCGTCCCCGCCGAACGACCGATCAGTGAGCGCGATAGCGGTTGCAAGATCAATCGAGAGAAGTGCAGTGACTCCTTTTGCGCCAACGCGAAGCAAACTATTGGCGGCCACTGGCCCAATCCTGCCAAGCACGTCCGTTCCAGACAACCATTCAGGCTCAGCAATCTTCACGGTAATTCGATCGTTAGAGAGGAGCATGGCTAGATCTTGCGCGAGCTGGTCCGCCAAGTCCCGGCGCCACGCCGCCAGTAACTCGGCACGCTCCTCCGGCCGCGGACCGCGCTCGGTGAGCTCTGCGCAATGACGCACAAGCGGTCGCGCGACCGCAAAGGAACTCTCCATTTTCATTGGACAAGAAACCCGCGAAAATGGACGGCATCGACGCCGCCAAAGCCCTCGTTCTGCTCGAGCACTTCATTCACTGCCTTTGTCAATCTGTCAGCTAATCGCTGTTTGCCTTGGACATCGTAGGCCTCGACCTCCGAGGTTGCGGCAAGCTCGACTAGGATCGCGGAGCGGATCGCAAGTTCGTGATTCTGGACCCACTGCAGTACCCGGCCGTCGCGTCGGGTGGAGACGGCGAGCTCCACTTGGATCAGACCAGGAGAATCCGACAAATTCGACGTGAAGCTTTCACTGAAACTGTAGTAGGCGGTACGATATTCGCTTCCGCCTTCGCCATAGACGACCGCGCTCGCTTCCTTGGCTTTATCGTTGTTTGCGAATGGGTAAGGATCGGCGTCGCCCTTCAGAACCAGCTGCGGCAAATCCGGCTTCGACGCCTGCTTATCGCCGAAGAGCCCTGCACTCACAGCACCATATGCTCCGCCCGCGCCAGCGAGGAGCAAAAAGGCCGCTCCGAGTACGATCTTGAGCGTACCACCGCCTTTCGAAGACTCCGGCGGCTTGTCCTTTCCCTTCGACATGTCGGTCAATCTCCTGTCTGGGCAGTCTTCGAGATCTGGCGTCAGGCGAAAAGCCCGCGCTGCTTCCGAATTACCTGCCGCAGCTCAATCTGCGGGTCTTCGCGGTCAGTCTTGCCCGGATCGTTTGTTTCCGGATCCGCTCTGTCCCGCTCGTTGGGAGCGTGATGCGACATGTATGGTTGATGCGACCCTTGTCCGGACCCTAGGGAAGACCCGTAGCGCGGCTCGGAAAAGCCGCCCTGGTCGCCCCCGCGCGAATGACCGTGCTGGCCATTGTGGGAGGCCGCTTCGCCGCTTGATATCGCCAGTCGTTCCCCAAGAGCCGCCTGTATCGCCGGCACAAAGCCGGAATCCCGGCTGGTAAGCACCGCCCGCCAGTCAGAGTGGCCCGACGCTTCGATCCTTATGGATATCGCTCCAAAATCGGCGTGACGCACCAGCATTTCGGGCTTTGCCGAACGAGCCGCATCGCGCAGATCCGTCAGCGCTTCGATGGTGGCATCAAGCTGTGGCGCAAGACGACCTTCGGCCTTAACTTCTATCGGCATGATTGAATTGCCCGCCTGCGGACCCACAGGGGATGCCGGCATATGACTGCTAGAGAAGCTGGGTGTTGCGGAAGGAGCGGCCTGCATACCGTCCACGACTTGATCGCTCGAGAGTTGCAGGGACGACAATTCAGCCATCGCCTGGTTGCCCGAGAAATTCTTTCCCGGTCCAAGCGGCTGCGAAGCGGAAATTTCCGGCAGCTTCGGCATCGACCGCTTGCGCACTTCTGCACCGGTAGAGCGGACTTGATCTACCGCCAGTGCTCGCGACTGGATCGTTGAGTTTTCAATAAGAAGGCTTGCAGAAACTGTTTCCGTCGTGTCGTCTGACAACACTGGAAGCGATCCCACGAGGACGCCGGTCTTTTGATCGAACGCCCCTCGCATGCGCGCTTCAAATTCCCCCGATATGCCGGTGAACGCTACTTCGGAGTCAATTCCCCCAGTTGGCGGGGAAGATTTTTGTGAAGACGCTCCGCCCAGGGTCGTCGCTCGCGCGTCCCCCGGCAACTTTTCGCCGCCGTCTGGCAATGCCTTTCCGGGGAGTCCGGCAGGAGACCGCATTTCTCTAGGATCGACGCTACCGGAGTTAATGAGGAAGAAGGCCTCGTCAGCCAGCCCCGAAAGGGGCGGCGTCGAGTCTTCAAGTGGATCTGCCAATTCATCCAACTGCGTGCGCGAGGCGCTTCCTGCAGCTGCCGATGTACTCCCACTGCCGATCCGGTCGGCACGCACGCTAGCCTTCAGCACTGTCGCGAACTCGATTGCGCGCGGTTCCTCGACTTGTTCTACCGAAGCGATCGCTGACATGGGCTTGGCGTTAGTCGGGCCGCTAAGGAGTTTGGGCAGCGTCGGAATCACGATTTCTTCCTCAGACGAATTGATGGATCAGGTCGTATCCTTTCCAAGCAATTTTCGTGCCATATGAGGTGTCTCAGAGGCGCTGCGTCGATTGAGTTCGTTCTCGAGTGCGCGTCGCGCCTCAAGTGTGCGTTCTTCGAAGCGACGCATCCGGGTGTCGGCTTTGGCGAGCACGTCCGCCTGCCACTCCGCCTGTCTCACGGCGTCACCTTCAGCTCGCTCGGCTGCGGCGCTCACTTCACTCAGCGAAGCTAGAAATCGGCCACGCTCGGTTATTGCTTCCCCTGAAGCAAGGCCCGAAACGTAGGAGTAACCCTCAAGAAGCGAGCGACTCCGCTCCACGAGCGTCCGACTCCTCGTTTCTTCGGCCAAGACATCAGCAAGACTACGCATAGCTTGCCGCTGGCCGATTTGGGCGATGAGCAATTGACGCTTCGCCAGGGCCAGTCGGCGCCGTTCACGCATCTGCGCGCGCCATCAGTTCGCAAAGTCCAGCAAGACTCTGACCCAGTGGCTCGGCAGCACCGCGCGACTGTGCCAAGAAGGCGTCGATGGCCGGGCTTAGTGCCAATGCGGTGTCAAGCACAGGATCAGCGCCTGAACGGTACGCGCCCATCAGAACAAGATCGCGGTTCTCTTCGCGGGCGGAAATCAATGCGCGCAATTGCCGGGCGGCTTCGGAGACCTCGGGCGACACCAAATCGTCCATTACGCGGCTGAGCGAGGAAGGCACATCGATCGCAGGATAATGTCCACGCTGCGCAAGTTCGCGCGATAACATAATGTGTCCGTCCAAAATCGCCCTCGCAGTATCAACCACTGGATCCTGCGCATCGTCCCCATCGGCAAGCACCGTGTAAATCCCGGTTACGGCTCCGCCGGAAGTCAACGAGTTACCGGCACGTTCGACTAACCGTGTAATCGCTGCCAGCGCTGAAGGAGGATAGCCTCGCGCCGCACCGGGTTCCCCGAGCACAAGCGCCAATTCTCGCGCTGCGTGCGCGACGCGGGTAAGACTGTCGAGAATTAGAAGGACGTTCTTCCCCATTTCACGAAAAAATTCGGCAATTGCCGTAGCGTATTGCGCAGCCCGCAACCGTAGGTTTGGAGCGTGATCGGCAGGTACAGCCACCACGATGAGCCTCCCGCGTCGAGCGCCGGACATGTGGCGGTTGACAAAGTCAGAGACTTCGCGCGCTCGTTCGCCAATGAGCGCGACTACCGTGACGTCGGCCACAGCATGCCCGGCGATCGTATCTACGAGAACAGATTTACCGACACCAGAACCGGCCATGATCCCGAGCCTTTGCCCAATTCCCATGGTCGCAACCGCATTGATGGCCCGGACTCCGCAATCAAATGGTTGTTTTACGCTGGCGCGTTCCAAAGCGTTTTCCCGACGGCCAACCAACGAACGAGTGTGGGGCAGAACCAGCCGCGGGCCACCATCGATTGGTGCCCCTAGCCCATCTACAGCGCGACCCAGCAAGGCCTCGCCCAACCTGACTTCGCCCGGACCGCCAAGAGCCCGCACCGCCGCTTGAGGGCGCAGCAGCATGGCATCACCGAGCAACATCATCAGTGAATGGCCGGCCCTGAATCCGATCACCTCGGCCAGGCACTCGGCGCCGGCGTCGTTCTCAATCGAACCCAGAGAACCGACTGGCAGTGGAAAACCCGCAACCTCAATGAGGCCGCCATCGCAGGATACCACGCGACCGAACAACGCAGGGCCCGAAGCGACTTTGGCCGCGCGCATGCGGGCCATCTCGAGTTGCATTTCTCCGATCATCCGCGCACCGCTGCGGCTATCGCTCGCCGCCATTCACCCGGTCCATCGCGCACCGTGCCTTCGGGTCCTTCAAGGACAATTGCTCCGCGCTCGAGCGACGGATCGGAAATCACACGCCAACAACTCAAAGCTTCCTCTCCGACAATTTCGATGTCTTCAGGATGAAGATGGAGTGCAAACAATTGCGCCGCAGTCCCCATGCGCTCAGCAGCAACTTGGCAACGTTGCAGCAGCGCTGTTCCATCTACGGCGCATTGCCCGATCACACCCTCGCATAAATAGACTACCGTCTCGGCTAGGTCCGCCGCGAGAGCATCGCGCGCCGCCTCGTCCAGTGCCCGGAAGGCGAGCCGCAACGTCGTATGTCGCTTCGCGTCGATTTGCATCTCGGCCTCGACTGCGGCTCTTCCTGCTGCTTCTCCACGCGCAAACGCGTTTTCGATGGCTTCAGTTGCGGCCTTGTCCTCTTGAACCGCCGAGGCGGATTGATCCGGGGCCTCTGGCTGCTCGCGCCAAACCTCTTTGGCGAAAGGAGAATGATCACGGAAAATCGCAGGTTCTTCGAGCGCTGCGATCCATTGGGGCGAAAAAGAGTCCTCCCCGGCGAGCTCGGCTAGCCAGTCAGATGAATTCGCCATTATCATTTCCGATCACAATTTCGCCCTCATCAGCCAAGCGCCGGGCAACGTCGACAATCACGCGCTTCGCTTCCTCTGCTTCGCTCTTGGTCAACCTGCCGCGCATCTCGATCTCATCGCGGATGCCGTCGGCAGCTCGGGTCGACATGGCAGCAAAGAAGGGTGCGCGCTGCGCTTCGTCGAGCCCCTTGAGTGCACAGACCAATTTCTCGCTTTCGACATCGCGCAACAGGCGTCCCATACCTTGAGGATCTAGATCGAGCAGCATTTCGAAGGTGAACAGCTGCTCTTCGATCGCCTCGGCCAATGGCGCATCGCGCATCGCGATGTCCGGAAGGACCGAATGACGTACTTCACCAGCCGCGAGATTGATGAGATTTGCAGCCTCGCGTGGGCCGCCCAAAGTGAGCGCGGAACTTCCGAAAGAGGCACCAATTCGCTGGGTGAGAAGAGTGTCGATTGCCGAAATTGCCCGTGCCGAGATTGGGCCTATGCGAGCAACCCTCTCGACGACCGCCGATTGAGCATCCGCCGGCAAGCTAGAAAGCACCGCGGCAGCCTGCTCAGATTCGAGCAGCAAGAGCATGGCTGCGATAACCTGGGGATGTTCGTCTGCCATCAACCTCACGAGGACTGAAGGCGCCAGCCATCGCGCTATCTCGATGCTGCGCGGACGTTCATCGGTTTCAATGCGCTGCATTATGCTTTCAGCCCGCGTAGGGCCCAGAGAACGCTCAAGCATGGAACGGACCCGGTCCTGCCGCCCGCGTGCGGACAAAACTTCACGATCCGCTTCGGTGACGAAATCGGCAAGCGCCTCGATCATATGCGGCTGGTTTATTTCCCCGAGCGCCATCATGGCGCTGCCGATTTTCTCCAACTCGTCCGGGCCCAGCCGGCTAAGAATGATGGCCGCCTCCTCGTCCCCAAGCAGCATCAGGAAGACTGCTGCGCGGTCCACTCGGTTGAGCAGAGGGGAAACTTCTAAGGTGTCCCCTGGCTCGTTTGCGATAGTAGCGGGGGCGGTCATCGGACAGCCTCCTCGTCGCGCCGGGGTTCTGGTGCCTCGAGCATGCGCTGAAGAGCTTCAACTGCGCGTTCGGGCTGGCTCGCGGCAAGCCGACGAGCAAGTTCAACTTGGCGGGGAAGGTCGCCCAGGCTGCGGCCATTTTTCAGCTCGATTGAGATCTCGCTTTGCTCATCGTCTTTACCGATTGCCGCCGGAAGGGCGGTGGTATCGCCAGTCCCTCCCTCTCTCGGATCACGCCCGCGCAGTCGTGCGATAAGTGGCCTTACCGCGAGCAGTAGAACCAGCAGCACTGCGACGAGCGCCGTAACGTAACGCAAGACCATCGCGAACCATGGCTGTTCGTAGAAGAGAGGAGGTTCCATTTCAGTTGCACCGAAGGCGCTTGCCACGACTTCAATCTGGTCCCCGCGTTCCGTATCGATCCCAACCGCGGCTCCCACGAGCTTTTCGATCTGTTCAGCCGTGAGCGGCGCGGCAGACGCGAGCGCATCCTTGCTGACAGCAACCGCTACGGAAAGTTTGACCAGGCCTCCGGGGCGAGTATTGGTCACAGCGACTTCCCGTCCGAGTTCGTAGCTGCGCTGAATGGCACTTTCCGTGTCGGTAGGAGCTGTGCCTGCAGCCGGGGCGGTAGGCTCGGGGGGGGCATCGACCAGGACCGGATCCGGCGGGGGAGTGTTTGCCGTTACGCCAGGGACACCTCCGATCCCACCTTGCCCGGTGCGGACTGCGTTCCGTTCACTTTCGCTGCGGACTGAGCCATCTTTCTCGAAAGTTTCGCGCGCTGAGGTAACTTCCGCCTTATCGAGCTCCACCTGCACCTGGCTTGTGAAGTTGCCATCACCCAGCAGCGGCAACAGCAATCCATCAACTTGTTGACGCAGCTTCGCCTCGAATTCGCGCTGCAGCGCGAGCGCGTCGATCGTTTCCTCGCGCTGCGAAGACAGTAGACGTCCGTTTTGGTCTACCACTCGGACTCCGTCAGCGCTCATGCCAGGGACAGAAGCAGAAACGAGGTTGACGATGGCCTCGACCTGACTCTGGGATAAAGAGCGCCCGCTCACCAGCCTCAGCATCACCGAAGCGCTTGGTGGACTGTTCTCACGAACGAACACAGAGCGTTCGGGGGTCGCCAAATGCACCCGCACCGCTTCGATCCCATCGATCTCCCTGATAGTAAGCATCAGCTCACGCTCGCGAGCAAGCCGCAAACGCTCGCCCTCCAGCGTCCGGCTTGAGCCGAGCGGAATGGAGTCGAGCATCTCGGTTGCGCCTTGAGGAGCAGCAATGCCTGCATCGCTGGCGACGAGCATTCTGGCACGATAGACATCGTCCTCAGCGACAGACAGGGCACCAGTAGCGTTGTCGATCGCGTAGGAAATCCCGCCACTCTCTAGCGTTTCAACCACCTTCGCTCGTTCACCATCACTCAAGCTGGAATACAGGATCCGCTGCGGACCCTCAGCGAGCGCTAGATACAAAGCCCCGACCAACCCAAGCGCACCAAGGCCTGCCAACGCCGGAAGAGCACGGGCAATTGCCGGTTGCCGCGAGAATTCACTAAGTGGCCCGGGAAGCATCGAGCGCCAGTCATCGGCCCCCGAAACGGAGTTGTTCGGCGGCGCGCTCGTCGCGAGAGGAGCCTCATTGGGGACTGGCAATGTGGTTTCTGCCATGGGTTAGCCCCCCATTCGCATTATGTCTTGATAGGCGGACAAGAGCTTGTTGCGAACTTGCAGAGTCGCTTCGAAAGCAACACCCGCCTCTTGCCGCGCCAACATTACTTGCGCGATGTCGGTCACCTCTCCGCGCTCATAACCAACCTGCAGATCGGACGAGCGCTGCTGTACTGCGTTGACCTGGCGCAGGGCGGTGCTGAGGGTGTCTGCGAAACCGGCTCCGGGAACCTTAGTCTCCCCGGCTCCTTGCGAATCGTCCGTCGCGGCATGAACTTCTCGCAGCGCGGTATTGCGCGCCAGAATTTCCTGACGCAGCGCCAAAACGTCCTGCACGCCGCCAGTAGGGCGCACCGGGTTCATGCCCGAGCCCCCGCAGTGATGAGCCCGTTAGCGCGCATGGAAGCCAGACGATAACGAAGGGTGCGTTCCGAAATACCTAGGCTGCGCGCGGTGCGCGCACGATGACCATCGTGGCTCTCGAGTGCATCGAGGATCGCTTGCGCTTCTGAAGCAAAGGCGACGTCCGAGAGCGAACGCTTCTCGTGCTTTGGAGATGGCATCGGTGCAGGATTGTCGATGACCGCACGAACCGGTTGATCGAAGACAATGTGTGACCCGCAAATCGTGGGGGCATCCCCCGCGAGCAAGACGGCCCGCCGAATAACGTTCTCGAGCTCCCTCACGTTGCCGGGCCATGCATGTTGCTCAAGAAGGGAGAGGGCTTCTTCCTCGATCCAAGTCGGCATGCCCGGTCGACCAGCGTGGCGTAGCAACATTCCAAAGGCTAGCGGGGCGATATCGCCCGACCGATTCCGCAAAGCAGCCAATTCAAGGGGAAAAACGTTCAGTCTGTAGAGCAGATCTTCGCGAAAGCGCCCAGCACTGACCTCTGCTGCAAGCTGACGATTGGTGCAGGCGATGATGCGCACATCGAATTTGACGGGAGTTGTTGCCCCCAAAGGCAAAACCTCTCCTTCCTGTAAAGCGCGGAGGAGCTTGGCCTGCAGGGCCAGAGGCAATTCGCCAATTTCATCCAGAAGCAGCGTGCCTGTATCTGCAGCGCGGAAGAGCCCCTCGCGCGTCTCGGCCGCACCGGTAAAAGCCCCTTTGCGGTGACCGAAAAGCAATCCTTCAAGCATGGCTTCGGGCATGGCTGCGCAGTTTACAGCCACGAACGGGCCCTTAGCCCTGGAAGAGAGCCGATGAACGAACCGCGCCAGCACTTCTTTCCCCGTCCCCGTCGGTCCTTCGAGCAACACCGGAATGTCGCTAGTAGAAATGCGTTCAGCCAAGGTCAGAAGGGCCATGCTGTGTTCGTCGCCTGCGATTGGCCAGCCGCCGTGGGCAGCGCTTGCAAGAAACGCCGAGCGAGCACGATCTAAGGAAGTCTCATTGTAAGAAAGTACGATCCTGTTTGGCGCGAGCAATCCGATCGCGGGGCGATCCGCCTGCATCAGATCGATTTCGATGGCATCGGTTCGGCGTCCCCCCGGCGGGCAGGGGAAACGGCCGTCTTCGCCAAGGACGAGACGAGCGCTTTGCCAGTTGTGACTGAGCAGCGGCAGGGTCGTATCGATAAGGGTCCGGTGACGGGCAATCAGCCGATCAGTCCCGAAAGGGGAGCTGCATGAGTTAACCGTGCTTAGCGCTGCATCTGGATTGATACCCGCGCCACGCGGGCGCTCTTTATCAGGCATCTTGCTTGTTTGAGTTGTCATGATCGCCCCTGTCGTTCCTTGGTGGAAGGAAATTGCCGGGGAGCGTCCAAAACATCGCAAATTTAAGCCCTAGTAGGATCACCTATTGCCCTATGGGAACCCTGCATCGACCCCGAGTGGAGCAAACTGCTATTGCCGGGCAATTCTTTGCCGCCGACGTTGACCGCAGCACTTAAAGTTTCGCGCCACTGGTCGGTCTAAGGGTCAGCAGCGGCGGACCCCTCCGTCCTGCACGACCATTCGGAGGTTTGAAAAAATGTCTGTCATCAACACCAATATCTCGGCTCTGCGCGCGCAGAATGCGGGCGTTCAGGCGAACAACATGCTCGGCCAGGCAATGGAACGTCTTTCCACGGGCAAGCGGATCAACAGCGCTGCCGACGACGCGGCCGGCCTAGCGATTGCTTCGTCCATGACCTCGCAGATCAGGGGTATGCAGCAGGGCGTCCGCAACGCGAACGACGGCATAAGCCTTGTTCAAACGGCTGAAGGCGCGCTGAACGAAGTAACCAATATGCTCCAGCGCATCCGCGAGCTGAGCGTCCAGGCAGCTTCGGGAACCTTTAGCGCTGACGACCGCACGAATATCGGTCTTGAAGTCACCGCTCTGACGGCTCAAATGACGCAGGTCATCACCGGTACTGACTTCAATGGTATTTCGCTCCTCGATGATGCTACCGCTATCAATATTCAGGCCGGGGAAGACGTTATCGCAGTTGGTAGAACCGACCTGACTGGTGTCTCGGGCGCAACCTACAGCGTTGCCGATGCAGCCGCTGCGACCACCACGATTGCTACGGTCGACACACAGCTTGCCGCCGTGAATAGCGCGCGTGCATCGTTCGGTGCGAGCCAGAACCGGCTCGAGTCGGCGGTGAACAACCTCACTAACGTCTCCACAAACCTCACCGACGCACGTTCGCGGATTGTGGACACCGACTACTCGGCCGAGACCACCGCGCTCTCCAAGGCGCAAATCCTCGGGCAGGCGTCGACCGCGATGCTTGCGCAGGCGAATCAGTCCCAGCAGAACGTCCTTTCGCTTCTGCGCTAATCGAGCCACCGGCAGATGGCCGGTCCTCAAACCAAGCCCGGAGCCTTGGGGCTCCGGGCTTTTTTTGTTTTGGCAACACGACCGATCCATTGCCATTCGACGCGTTCCGCTGGTCATTTGGAACTGAAATAGATTGTCCTCCTCAGAGGGCGGACCGATGATGGCGGGTGAGCAGGCAGGGGCGGTCGTTTCGAGGATCGAGGATCGACGCTTTCTCGAGGCTCAGGTTCGCCGCCACGATGTGGCGCTCGCTCCCGGATCCTTGCCGGGTTTCTTTTTGTGTGCCGAAGGACTCCAAAGCAAGCAAGTTGCTGAACCTCTCGGTGTTCATTAGCATACGGGTCGCGAATCTCGGCGACGGTTTGTTCATGCTGGGATTGAGGGACTGACCGACGAGTATCGCGCGGGACGCCCTCGAACCGTATTAGGTGCCCAGATCGCTGAAATTCTGGACGCACTTTGAACACCACGCCGAAGGATGACACCCATTGGTCGATGGCAGCTGAGGTCGGGCGTTCGCATACGACTATCCGCCGGGTTCGGAATGCCTTTGGCCTTCGGCCGCATCCTTCCGAGAAGTTCATGCTTTCGAGCGGCCCGCTGTTCGTTGACAAGATGCAAGACATCGTCGGCCTCTATATATCGCTACCGGACCGGACGGTCGTGCTGCGTCTCGATCAAAAGAGCCAGATCAAGGCGCTCGACCGTTAGCAACCGGTTTTGCCTATAGCGCCTGGCGTGGCCGAGCGGCGAACCCATACCCACGCACCACGTCCTTGTTCGCAGCGCTCGACATCGCAACAGGCGATGTGATCGGCAAGTGCTACAAACGTCACCCTTCAGCCGAGTCCCTAAATTTGCTCAAGCGGATCGACGCTGCGATGCACACGGGTTTGCAAGTGCATCTGCTGATGGACAGCTATACGACCCACCAGACGCCAAAGGTCAATGCGTGGCTTGCGCGCCGGCCGCATTGGCATGTCCGCTTTACCTCAACATCAACTTCCTGGATCAATCATGTGGAGCTTTGGTTTGCAGAGCGGCCGCGCAAACAGTTGCAGCGCGGGGTTCATCGTTCCACCGCCGAGCTTGGAGCCGACATCATTGCCTTCATCACAGCCCATAACAAAAAAACCCGAAACCATATCGCTGGACCAAATGAACCGACGATATCCCAGCCTCCGTTAAAGGCTTCTGCCAAGAAACACTGAGCCGAACTTCAGATTCAGGTGACTAGGTCACATCGTTAGTACGGGGGCGCAATTCCTATTGAGCTCCTTGCGCTGATTGCATCGGGCGTTTGCGAATCGCGACCTTTCGTGTCTCAAGTAGAAGCAGCGAAATTCGACGATTGCGCGGGTCTGTTGGATCATCAACAATCAGAGGCTCTGTTTCGGCCACCCCCTCGATCCGAGCGATACGGGTAGAGGGAATTCCGCCTAGCAAAAGTGATTGCCGGGTTGCTTCCGCGCGTCCCGTTGAAAGAGACCAGTTGTTCGCTTCTACCCCGCTCCGCCATGGGAGAGCATCAGTATGACCGCGCAAAATCAACGGGGCGGATTCATCAATCAGTGTTTCAGCCATAATCTGAAGCAAGCCCCGAGCTTCTTTGGTGAGAATCGTGGTCCCAAGCTCGAACATCGAAAAATCTGCATCGTCGACAAGGTCGATACGGATACCCTCCGGAGCTCGCATCACACGGACCTGACGTGCGAGGTGGGCCAATTGGCGGCGCTGGGCGAGCTTCTTGTCGATCTTGTCGCGCAGTTCCTTGAGCTTGTCCGCTTCCAATTCGCCGCGACCGCCACCCTCCACAGGGCCGCCCGTAACGCCACGCGGAATCGTTATAGATCGCGTGCCAGTTTGGCCCATTGCATTCGGGTAATTGTCGGGATCAGTTATTGAGGATCCGCCTAGGAGCCCATGAGACCCCGCGCTTTCCTTGCGCATCTTGACCAGTGTCGGTGTGAAGTAGTCCGCGATTCCCCTTCGCTGGTTTTCCTCGGTCGCCCCGAGAAGCCAAAGAAGAAGGAAGAACGCCATCATAGCAGTTACGAAGTCCGCATAAGCGACTTTCCAGGCACCTCCGTGATGGCCTGCGGCCTCGACAGTAATCTTCTTGACAATGATTGGCGCAGGGCTCGCGTGGCTCGCGCTGTCCCCGGGACGCGCGGGGTCGTCAAGTGCCATGTCAATTGCTCCGCATCATGTCGAGCAATTCCGTTAACTTGGGCCGGTGCGACGGCGCCAAACCGGAGCGCGCCGCTTCGAGCACCAGGGGTTGAGGGTAGCCATGAAGCGACGCGATGATCACCTGCTTGATCGAGTGGAAGACTTGCTGATCGCGGGTATTGATCTGCTTGAGGCGGCTCGCCATCGGGCCAACGAAACCATAAGCGAGCAAGACCCCAAGAAAGGTTCCGACGAGCGCCGCGCCGATCATCTTGCCGAGCACTTCGGGTGGCTCGTTGATCGAACCCATCGTCTTGATAACGCCCAGCACCGCGGCAACGATGCCGAGAGCGGGGAAAGCGTCAGCGAGAGATTGAATAGTATGCTCTGGCTCGGCCATTTCGTGCAACTCGGTCTTGATCGCCGAATCGATGACCTCCTCCACCGCATGCGTATCAAGCGTGCCGCTTGACACAACGAGCAAGGTAAGCGGATCGCATATCATGGTAGTGAGCACGCGGTCATTCTGAATCCGCGGATATTCGCTGAAAATCGCTGAATTCGCGGGCTCCGTGACGTGGCTTTCAAGGGCTACCGCTCCTTCCGTGCGAAGCAGCTTCATCAACTTGCTGGTCAAGGCGATAGCATCGATATGATCCTGATCGTTATACTTCGGGCCCACAAAGACCTTTTTGAGCCCGCTTGCGAGTAGCTTGATTTCATGCGTCGAGTTGCCGATCAGGACTGCGCCGATTGCGGCGCCGCCGATGATCATGAACTCAAGTGGAAGCGCAGCAAGTACGGGGCCGATCGCGCCGCCCGCCAGAATGAAGCC
>JGI11876J12873_1000038_pt1 | contig 23286 bp, 21 predicted proteins | sample ElkSloMetagenome_4_FD_12873 | JGI IMG/M metagenome (IMG submission 12873) | reverse complement strand
ATTACGGAACCAACAACAGGTAGAATTCGGATTAAAGGACGAGTGGCGAGTTTATTAGAAGTGGGAACAGGATTTCATGCCGAATTAACAGGACGGGAAAATATTTATCTCAATGGTGCGATTCTGGGGATGAGTAAGGCGGAGATTAAGCGCAAATTTGATGAAATTGTTGACTTTGCGGGAATTGAAAAGTTTTTAGATACTCCAGTTAAGCGGTATTCGTCAGGAATGTATGTGCGATTGGCGTTTGCGGTGGCGGCGCATTTGGAACCGGAGATTTTAGTTGTAGATGAGGTGCTGGCGGTAGGAGATGCTCAGTTTCAGCAGAAATGCTTGGGCAAGATGGAAGAAGTTGGGAAAGAGGGACGAACCGTTTTATTTGTTAGCCATAATATGGCAGCTATAGAGAAACTGTGTCAGCATACTATCCTACTTCATTTGGGGAATATTAGATACATTGGTAATCAGAACGAAGCCATTACTCAATACCTAACCAGCTTCTCAAATCATCTAGTGTCGATGCGTGATCGCCCAGATCGACAAGGGTCAGGTGAAGTTAGAGTTGTTGCTATTGAAACTAGAGATGAAAAAGGCAATATTTTAAGTGCGGTTAAATCTGGTCATAGTTTAGATATCTATCTGCATTTTGAGGTACAACCACATGTTAAAATCTCTAGAGTTATAGCTGGTGTGGCTGTCAAGACTCAATTAGAAGTACCAGTTTTTCTGCAACATAATCGTCTGACTCAAGATGAGTTTGGTCAGCTTCCTCCTAAAGGAGCATTTGTTTGCCATATAAATCGACTTCCTTTACCGGCTGCGACTTATCAAATCACCTATTCTCTAATGAGAGATAGTATGTATTTAGATAAAATTGTTAATGCATTTCAATTGTCAGTAGTTGAGGGGAATTTCTTTGCTTATAATGAAGTACCACCAATAACACAGGGAGTATGTCTAGTTAATGCTAAGTGGCGAATTGATACGAGCATACCATGATTTAGACCTGAATCTATCAATAGTTAAGTTATAAAGTTAAGTTATAAGTCAGCCATTATTGTATTGTATTGTATTGTTAAGCAATATGAAATTTAAGAGTTTCATAAAAAATAAATATAGATCTTACTTTGAACATTCTTATGCATCTCCTATTGAAGTAGAGCGATGTGAGCGAATTTTTTATATGAATTATTTGCGGCGCGGTATGACAGTTTTTGATGTTGGTGCAAGCATAGGAGAGACTTCCCTGCTATTTTCTAGATTTGTAGGAAATTGCGGAAAAGTACACGCATTTGAAGCCAGTAATTCATCTTTTAAAAAATTAGCTTTAATGTGTCAAATAGCTACACAGTTTCAGATTACATTGAATCACAAAGCGGTTGCAGATAAAGAGGGATTACTGAAGCTGCACGTCTATGACGATAACCACTTAGGTTGGAATTCTTTAGCAGAACGCTCGCTGCAACGGTATGGAATTGATGTTAAACCAACTCATATAGAAGAGGTAGAAGCAGTAACTATTGATAACTACTGTAAAGGAAATAATATTTCGCAGATTGATCTTCTCAAAATTGATGTAGAGGGAGCAGAATACCAAGTTTTATTAGGCTCTCGTAGTATGCTGAAGAGTCAAAGAATTCGTTGTTGTGTTTTTGAGTTTGGTGCAACCACTTTTGATATGGGTAATGATCCCAAAGAAATTGAAACTTACCTAAAACAATTTGGTTATACTATTAAAAATGTAGTCAAGGGTGATCCAGTGTTTCCAGGGCGGTCAAGTGCTGCGGAAGCTCGTTTTTCAGTTCATGTCGCTAGGCCAAGAGGATGATTAAAGAAGCGCTGTGGATGTTGCGGCATCTTAAATATTATCTATCGCCCCGCAGGTCTATTTCATCATGGTGCAAAGATTTAGCAGCTTGGCAAAGATTTTGGAAAAGCTATCAACGTTATAAGCAGCTTGCCTCCCCCAGCGAACAACCGAGGCTTGATCATCTCTATCCTTGCTTGGGAGATGATACTGCACAGACGCCGATTGATCCGATATATTTTTATCAAGATGCTTGGGCTTTTGAAAAAATTGTCAATCAGAACCCTAGACAACATATTGATGTGGGTTCTCATCATAAATTTGTAGCACTTCTTTCTAAAGTAGTGCCTGTGACAATGGTCGATATTCGACCTTTGTCGTTGCCATTGGATACTTTAAGCTTTCAAGAGGGTTCGATTCTAGAACTACCATTTGAGGATAGAAGTATCGAGTCTTTATCTAGTTTATGCGTAGTTGAACATATTGGTCTAGGGCGTTACGGCGATCTCCTCGATCCAAAGGGAACTGAAAAAGCAATCAGAGAACTTAAGCGTGTAGTCAAAGTCAATGGTAATTTATACTTATCTCTACCTATAAATGATAAAAACTATACCTTTTTTAATGCTCATCGAATTTTAAGTGAAGATTATTTTTTTGATCTTATTCAGCCGTTCAAAATAATCGAAAAAAACTATATTTTTGGAGGAAAATTTACTAATCATAAACTTAATGGATTTGGCATAGGCTTGTATTTTTTACAAAATAAAATATAAATTTTTATAGTTTTATAAGTGAGGCTTTTTTTTATGGGTTTACTAAGAATGGGTCCCCCGGTTGAATTAATAATCAACTTACAAGAAAAATTTCAAATTGATAATTTTGTAGAAACAGGTACTTACTATGGAAAAACAGCTATTTGGGCATCTAATTATTTTAAGAATGTATTAACCATTGAATACTCAAAAAAAATGTATGAAAAATTGATTGATAATTATAAAGATATAGGAAATGTAGAATTTATATTTGGAGATTCAAGAACAGAAATGTTCAGAATAGTGAAACGATTAAAAGGAAAAAGTATTTTTTGGTTAGATGCTCACTGGAGCGGTGGCTTAACTTATGGAAATAATGATCAATGTGCTTTATTGGAAGAAATAAATATAATTAATTTATATAGCAACAATGAACACTTCATTTTTATCGATGATGCAAGGTTGTTCACCTCACCTCCACAACCTCCCCATACTGTGGAACAATGGCCTGATATTACTGCGGTCATTAATGCTCTGCAATCAGGTATTAAGAAGAGATACGTTGTTATTATTGAAGATGTAATTATTGCTGTACCTATATTTTCTAAACAAACAGTAGTAGATTATTGCCAATCTGTAAATTGTAAAACTTGGGAAGAGTATGGCAGGAATTTAAAAACTTCAAAAATAGAAAAAGGTATTAAACTTATTTATCAAGATGTAAGGGCTAGATTAGGATTAGCCAAAAAGTATATATTTGATAATTTTCATTAATTTAATTTTAATTAGTGGGTAAGGATAAAGAAATGATTAAAATTTCCCCAACTATAGATTTCAATGCCAAATGCCCATCTGATGGAGCAGATTTGGATATTACTGGAGTAGCAATTCCGGGAATGCGCTGCCTCATCGATTCTATTTGTCCTTGCTGTGGAACAGCCTACTACCTAGATTTACCAGTTGCTCATGCTCTTTGGTCTCCGGTGATTCTCAATCAAAAAACAGCAGAAATCTATGAGTCTCGGAAGTTCTATTGGTTTAATAAGCTACTCAAGGAAGGATTTTTAAATCAGGTTGACTTAGAAATAGTTCCAATTGTTCACAAATTTTTTGAGGCTAACCGGATTATTATCGTCAATTGCTTAGATTTTCTCTATGGTCATTCACTCCTTAAGCTACTCAACGTTCAGCGACACTTGGACAATGATCCTGAATTAGGATGCTGTGTATTAGTGCCGAGTCAACTCGTGCATCTAGTACCCGATGGAGTCGCTGAAATTTGGGAATTTCCAGTAGCCATTAAAGAAGGGGGTAAATGGTACTGTTCGCTACAAAGCTGGATGAATGAGCAACTGACCCAATACGAAGAATGCTATCTGAGTAAGGCTTATCCCCATCCTAGCCATCGTGTTTATGACCTGCCTCGTTTTGTCCGAAATCTGCCTGATATATCGCCAGAGATTAGGGGTGGTAAACCAATCATCTTATACAGTTACCGAGAAGACCGCCTCTGGGGTCGCACACTCACCCATCAACAGCGTAATTTACAAAAGCTTTATACTCGACTGAGTGCAATTTTCCCTGACTTAGTCTTTGTCTTGATAGGATTTGGAAATAACAATAAAATTAGTGCAACTAGGGCTAAATTAATCGACTTGAGAACCGATAGATTTAATGTAGATTGTGATCGTCTATGGATGGCGTATATGTGCGTATCTGATTGTGTTATTGGTGTTCATGGCTCTAATATGCTGCTTCCTTCTGGGTTGGCTAAATCTACAGTGGAATTAGTGCCGCAGTCTCGTTTAGGAAATATATTTCAAGATATACTTTTTTCTCGCCATTTTCAAGATATTCGTGAGGGTTTCCTGAATTACAGATTTATTTATGGCAATGACAATCTGAGTGATGTAAGAACTTCCATTGTTGCCGATTTAATTATGGGAATTATTGCTTATAACGAGCGTCACTCATTCTGGTTTAAAGTTAGTGAAAGTGAATCGAATGAATTTAACTACTCAAATCCAGAATTTTCTCAACTAGTTGCTCAATATTTCTCTATAAGATATAATCCTAATTCATATAACTTAAAAACCAAACTTAAATCTAAAATCACAAAGTTTCATCTAGATAGATTACACAAATTAGACACAGAAGAATAATTTATATTTAAGATGAAGACAGGAAAATAGTCTAATTTATTTATTATATTATGAAGTATTTAGACATTCCGAAAGTAACTTTTGGTATTATCGTTCTCAATGGTGAACCATTCACCCGTTATTGTCTGCGTGCGCTTTATCCTTTTGCCCATGAAATTATAGTGGTGGAGGGAGCCTGTGAAGCTGCAGCAGCCATTGCTACACCCGATGGTCACTCAACTGATGAAACTTTGGAGGTGCTTTATCGTTTCAAGGCTGAAGATGATCCAGACAATAAAATACATATTGTTGTTCGAGATGGCTTTTGGAGTGAGAAGGATGAACAATCTCAAGCTTATGCTGAACGAGCCACTGGAGATTACCTGTGGCAGGTAGACATTGATGAGTTTTATAAGCCGGAAGATATGCAGACTATTCTAGAATTACTAAGCAAAGATCCGCAAATTACGGCTGTTTCTTTTAAGCAAATTGCTTTTTGGGGAGGGTTTGATTACTTGGTGGACAGTTGGTATTTGCGGCGAGGGATCAATATCTTTCATCGAATATTTAAATGGAAGCCAGATTATCAATATGTTAATCACCGTCCGCCAACCGTAAAAGATTCTCGGGGACAAAACCTGCGTGATTTGCGGTGGATAGATGGTAATGAGCTAGCTAAGCAGGGTATCGTATTGTACCATTACTCATTGTTGTTCCCTAAGCAAGTTATTGAAAAGTGTGAATATTATGGCAGTGCAGCATGGGCTAAACGTCATCAAGCACAAAAGTGGGCTCAGGAAGTTTTCTTGGAACTTCGACATCCTTATCGAGTACACAATGTCTATGACTACCCAGGTTGGTTAGAGCGATTTGTCGGCACACATCCACCGCAGATTGAAGCCCTGCGTACAGATATAAAAGCAGGACGTCTCAATGTTCACATGCGTCCTATAGCTGATATTGAGTGCCTTTTGAAATCACCCACATACTGGCTAAGACGTGAGATGCTAAAATTTTGGGAACCGTGGGAGCTCCAATTAAAACCTTGGAAAAATCGATTCTCACGCCTACTGAGAGATCCTGTAGGTAGTGCGACTTCGCTAAGACGTAAGGCTATAATATTTTTTAATAAAAATGCTCCCTCGTGACCTTAATTTCAACGCTAGACGTAAAAACCAAATAGTTAATCCGTTTAACAGATGAATATCCTGCATATCAATCAATCTGATATATCTGGTGGAGCGGCGATTGGCGTCTATCGATTGCATCAGGGTTTGTTGGCTCAAGGTATAGATTCACGATTTTTAGTAGATCTAGCCACCACAAGCAGTACTCGCGTAGCTTCCATACCTCAAAAACGCTACATAGACTATCAAATTTACCGCTTTACTCGGCGTTTTGGTTTTAACGATATTCATCTCACTAGCAGTTTTGATATACTCAAGCACTCCTTTTATCAAGCGGCAGATGTGTTACACTTTCATAATCTTCATAGCGGCTACTTTAACTATTTAGCACTGCCATTTTTAACCAAAAACAAACCAGCCGTTCTAACCCTGCACGATATGTGGGGTATTACTGGGCATTGCGCCTACAGCTTTGATTGCGATCGCTGGAAAATTGGTTGTGGTCAATGTCCCTATCCAGATATCTATCCACCTATCCAAACCGATAACACCCATTGGGAATGGAAGCTAAAGCATTGGAGTTATAGCCGATCTAAGTTGATCGCTGTGGTAGCTACCAGCCACTGGCTTGCCGATCAGGCAAAACAAAGTATACTAAACGGTTATCCGATCCACCGCATTCCTTACGGCATCGATACAAAAGTTTACCAACCCCTTGACTCCCACGATTGTCGCTCTGTGCTGGGTATTTCCAAAAACAAACGAGTTTTACTGTTTGCTGCCCAAAAGCTGACTGATTCCCGTAAAGGTGGTAATCTGTTGCTACAAGCTCTCCAAGGCTTACCCGAATCTCTCAAAGCTGAAACTATGTTACTAATTTTTGGCAATGGTGGAGAAGCTCTGGCGGAGAGAGTGGGAATACCCACCTTGAACCTTGGCTTTATCGGCAGCGATCACCTCAAAGCCATTGCCTACTCTGCTGCTGATTTATTTCTCTTTCCTACTCGTGCAGACGCTTTCGGGCTAGTAGCACAAGAGGCAATGGCTTGTGGTACGCCAATAGTTGCTTTCAACATTGGCGGCGTTAGGGATCTAGTACGTCCAAGTGTCACAGGCTACCTAGCCAAAGCTGACGATGCTAAAGATTTTTGCCACGGCATTATGCAATTGCTTGAGGATTGCCATCTCTGTGCTGATCTAGGTCAACAGTGTCGGGCAATCGTCCAAGAGGAATACTCCCTAGAGCTACAGGCTAAGCGATATATGGAGCTATACTCTCTGGGATTGTCTAACTAGCCAAGTCCACTCCTTATGTACACTTTTTCAATACTTGTAAATTTTTTTTTTGGAAGTATCGTTTATCAAAATAGGTGTATAATTAGCAGGTAATTTGAGTAAATTAAGTACGATGGATGAAACAATTTATTGAGTAGTACATTGATGTAATTGATATTAAATTTAAGAGGATTAAGCTATATGGCGAGAATAATAGGTACTCCAGAAAATGATCCATTATTACCAGGAGATGATCCCTTATTAGGGACAGCCTCTAACGATTTCATATCTGGGTTGGGTGGCAATGATATCCTCATCGGTTTGGCTGGTAACGACACACTTGTTGGGGGACCTGGTAGAGACACCATGGAAGGTGGTCTTGGTAATGATAGGTATGTGGTTGATGCTGATGATAGGGCAGTTGATGAGTTTGCTATCAAGGAAAACCCAGATGAAGGTTTTGATGTGGTGGCTTCTCACGTAGATTGGAGACTGGGAGATAACTTTGAAAGACTCGTATTGATTGGAAGTGCTATCAAAGGGATAGGTAATGCTGGCGACAACCAACTTATTGGTAATGCAGAGGATAACACTCTGCAGGGTCTTGCAGGAACTGACACCTTTAAAGGGGGTGGAGGCAACGATAGGCTCGAAGGTGGAGGAGGTGATGACTGGCTGGATGGAGGTATTGGCGATGACATTTTGCTCGGTGGTCCTGGCAATGACCTATATTTTGTTGATAGTCTAGGCGACACAATTGTTGAGCCGTTTAATAGAGGTACTGATTTGGTCTTTGCCTCTGTTAATGGTTATAGACTGAGTGCTTACGTCGAAAATTTGTTTCTGGGGTCTGGTGTTATCGAGGGGACTGGCAACGATGGCAACAATTATATTCAAGGTAATCCCCTCGACAATAATCTCACTGGTGGTGATGGCAATGACACACTTGATGGTCGTGCAGGTAATGATATGCTGATTGGTGGTGATGGTAATGATACATACCTTATCGAGAGTCAAGGCGATCGAATCATGGAACTCCCTGATGGGGGCATTGATAAAGTTCTGTCGTCAGTTACAACCTACACGCTACAGGACGCTAATGTGGAGATACTGGAGCTGCTCGAAGGAACAGGTCCGAATAGCCTGACAGGCAATGACGAGAACAATACGCTTATTGGGAACACAGAAGACAACACACTCAATGGTGGTGATGGCAGTGACATCCTCAATGGCGGTGATGGCAGTGACATCCTCAATGGCGGTGATGACAGTGACACCCTCAATGGCGGTAATGGTGATGACTTCCTTGTGGGTGACTTGGGTTCGGCTGGTGGGATTGATATTATGAGAGGAGGAGAGGGAGCAGATACATTTGTACTTGGACAGGGAGGAACTAATTTTTATAACGATGGTAATCCTTCGGTATTCGGGAATACAGAATATGCCCGGATTGAAGACTTTAACTTTGTAGAAGGTGATAGAATTCAACTTACAAATGATCTGGGTGATTATTTCTTTCAGCAGTCCGGGAATGTTACCCTAATCCGTTTGGCTGATGCACCATTAGCATCTTCTGAACTGCTTGCCCTTGTGGTAAATGCTAATGCAGATGACGTTGAGAATGCGGCTTTCATTTGAAAATTTTGCTTATTTCTTCAGTATTTCCACGAGATACTACTGCAGGGGAAGTCATTCTCTATAGGCATCTCACCCAATGGTCAAAATTAAATCTGACAATTGTTACAGATAATTCACAGGACTTGTTAAGTGAAAATATTGTAGAGATTCGAGCTAACCCATTCCTCAATCGACTTACCCGAACTAGGATGGCTAGATTAGCCCATGGTATTCGCCAGTGTTTTGATATTTTCTATGACAGCCATGAACTTAGGCAACATATTAAATCCGACAAGCCGGATTTAATTCTTACAGTAGCTCATGGTGAGTTATGCTGGTTAGCTCAGCAAATGTCCCAAGAGTACAGCATTCCATTAGCCACATTCTTTCATGACTGGTGGCCCGACTTAGCATATATCCATTCTTGGGCAAGGAAGACTCTGGAATATCGATTCAAGCGCCTTTACCAACAAAGCCAATTGGCATTATGTATTAGTGAAGCTATGCGACAGGCACTAGGGAGTCACCCACATGCACAGGTTCTATTTCCAATTCCTGAGAAATTAGCGCTAAAAGAATACTCTGAAGCGGGAGTTAGAAAGGAAGAGTTCAAGGTTATTTATGCCGGAAATATTTCCGGTATCTACCGACCAATGCTACAATCATTATGTCAAATCTGTTTGGAAGTTTCGGAGTTTCAGTTAAAGTTATTTGGACCTCGACCTGATTGGTCTGATTTTCTAGTCAAAGACGATCAAAAAAAGGAATTATACGGAGGTTTTGTTTCAAGAAAAGTCTTAATGGAAGAGCTGAATCAAGCAAATGCTTTACTGTTAACAATGTCTTTTGAAAAGCGATATAAAAGACGGACAAAAATGAGTTTTCCGTCTAAACTTTTAGATTACTGTCAGTTTGGTAAACCGATTATTATTTGGGGACCCGACTACTGTTCAGCTATTCAGTGGGGACTTCAGCATCAGTCCGCGTTGGTAGTAACATCTCCTTCTGCGAAAGACTTGGTACAAGCAATCAGAGAATTAGCCACTCAGCCTGGAAAACAGAATTACCTGGGAAACAGGACTCTAGACATAGCACAGAGTATATTTAACCCGGAAAAAATTCAACAGCAATTTGTTGATAGTTTGACGCGGCTACTGTAAGTAAGTAAAGGAGAAGGGCAATTTGTCTTCTAAGAAACCCATACTTATCACCGGTTCTCATCGTTCAGGCTCAACTTGGGTAGGAAAAATATTAGCTACATCTCCCTCAGTTCGATATATTCCAGAGCCATTTAATATCAATCATCCTCGGTGTAGCTGTGGGTGTAATTTTAATGTATGGTATCAATATATATCTCAAGACAATGAAGCGATTTTTTATGATCATCTTAAGCATACGCTGGGACTGTCTTATGACTTTGGGGTATTAAAAATAGTAAATACACCCAATCCTACTTTGAAGAGGTTAATGAAATCGAGTAAATTGCTCTTGCGTAATATCCTGGGAATTAGACCTCTTGTTAAAGATCCAATTGCATTTTTTTCTGCTGAGTGGTTAGCTAAAAAATTCAATATGGATGTTGTCGTTTTGATTAGGCATCCAGCCGCCTTTGCTAGTAGTTTAAAAAGATTAAACTGGAAATTTCCTTTTTCACATTTTCTAGAACAACCTTTATTGATGAAAGTTCATCTTCAACCTTTTGAAGATGAGATTAAAAAACACGCTGCTCAAGAATATGATATTATCGAACAAGCAAGTTTATTATGGAAAATAATACATTATTGGATTGGAGAACATCAAAAGCATCATCCAGATTGGATATTTATTCGTCATGAGGATATTTCTAGAGATCCGTTAGGAATATTTAAGAAATTATTTATGCAACTCAATTTAAACTATACAGAAAAAAGTGAAGAAATTATTAAAGAATATTGCTACAATTATCATGATAGAAATAAAAATGAATACGTTGATGAAATGAAACGTGATAGTCAATCGAATATATGGGCTTGGAAAGAAAGACTTAATTTTTCAGAAATTGAACAAATTAAAAATCAAGTTGAATGCGTTTCTAGTAAATTTTACTCAGATGAAGATTGGTAAATACTTTAAAATTCCAAAATGTTGATTAATATTATAGTCCCTCTTTATAATAAAGAAAAGTATATCATAAGCATGATTCAATCGGTACTTTCCCAAACCTATACAACTTGGGAAATGCTAATCGTGGATAATGGCTCAACAGATAGTAGTTTGGACAAAGCTAAGCAAATTTCAGATTCACGGATTCATCTTTTACAGTCACCGAAGCAAGGGCCTGGGGCAGCACGTAACTATGGATTGACTCATGCTCAGGGAGAATGGATTCAGTTTTTAGATGCTGACGATTTACTAGAACCTGACCATTTAGAACAACAACTAGCTGTGGCTCAACAAAATCCTGATGCTGACATTATTGCTTGCTATTGGCAGGAATTCACTGATAAGCATCCTACTGAGAGAATAGTTAAGCAACCATCAGGGATTGAACAGTCGATTCAGGTTTTGCGTGATAGTGCAATTGCTTTTGCACCTTGGGCAGTTCATGCGGCGTTAGTTAAACGTTCAGCTTTATTACCCCCTTTATTACCCCATTACTATTGGCCTGAGCAACTTGATCAGTATTTAGGCGAAGATATTGTTTTTTGGTTTAAATTGGTCAATCAATGTACAGTGGCTTATGGCAAGAGTAAGGGGGCTTTATATCGAACCCAAACGCCCCAGTGCCGTACAAAAAATTTACATCCGCAAAAATGGTTTGAAGGAGTTCATGCAGCAATTGAATTAAATTGCAAATGGTGGCAACATAGAAACAAGTCATACACAGAAGGACAATGCGAAAATCTGATGCGAGTTTATTCGCAAATTCATCATTTTGCCAGGAAAGAAAAATCACCTGATGTAGAATGGCAGGCATTATCAGAAGCATCTAGGTGGTTACGGGAGTATTTTCGGGTTACATCGAAACCGAAACCATCGATGATTGTTCGTCGTTTGATAGGAATCAAGCTTTTTATAAAGCTAGCCAGAGAAATAAAAAATAATTAGATTAATACTTGCTATTGGAAACCCATAGTATTAGCTTTTTGTTTATAGACTATATCTGTACTCTTATTCATATAGTTCAAGGAATGATATCACGATCACTCAGAAATTTATTCTTCAAGTTTCGCTACGGATTTCAAGGTGTTCCCTTCTCAATTGCTGATAAAACCATACGTCTAGATGAATCTCTTAGACGTTGGAATGTTGGGGCAGAGTTAACGGCACACCAGATTTTAAGAAAGTTTTTACAGATGGGTGATGTCTTTATTGATATTGGGGCTAATTTTGGCTTGCATACTTTATATGCCGCTAAACTAGTAGGAAATCACGGTCATATCTTCGCATTTGAACCTGTATTATCAAACCTAAATTTATTGAAACGGAATATAGCACTGAATGGTGTCCATCAACAAGTAACGATTGTTCCGAAAGCTGTGTCAAATTCATCGGCACCTTTTCTAACATTCTATCTCCCGCCAGAAGCGGTAGCCGTAACTGCCTCTCTCCGTCCAAGTCCAGGAAATCTCCAGACTACTCAAGTTGCAAACATTCGTCTTGATGATTATTGGAGTCACATCAACCGACCTGTGCGGCTTATCAAGATTGATGTAGAAGGAGCAGAGTTAGAGGTGCTTCGGGGAGCCGAGAAGCTGCTGATGCAATGGCAGCCAATGTTACTCATTGAAGTACATGGCTTTGCCCTACCCCACTTTGGCACTAATGTCAACGAACTAAGAGACTTTCTGAAACGTTTTGGTTATCAGGAAAATTTACTTCCAGGAGAACAGTTTCGTGGAGAAGATTATTTTCAGGCACTATACTATCTACCAGGGTAAAGTCTAAACTGTAAAGATTAAGTTACAAATCCTTAGACTGCTATGGTTCATTTTTATACAGATAAACGTGTAGTTGTCACTGGGGGACTGGGGCTAATTGGCTCGTTTCTTTGTGAAGAATTGCTGGCAGTCGGAGCCAAGGTTATTTTGATAGATGATGAATCCAAAGGGGACTGGCGCTACATTCCCCATCTGCGCGAGTCAGTAGAGTATTGTAAAGGAAGTCTTGAAGACCCAAAATTCGCCATAGAATCCTTGACTGGGTGTGATTATGTTTTTCACTTGGCGTCTCGTCCCTATGGTGTCGGATTTAGCCAAAAGAACAATTTCGAGATGTTCCGTTTTAATGACTTGATCAACACTAACGTTCTTGATGCGATCGCGCATCACCAACCCAAGCATGCGTTAGTGGTTAGCTCTAGCTGTGTCTACTCTGATGATAGTCCAACGCCGATGTCAGATTGTTTCCCGATTACTGGCGAACCGGAACGGGTAAACTGGGGATATGGCTGGGCTAAGCGTATCCTAGAGCAAAAAGCCTTTATTTACCAGAAAGAAACGGGAATTCCGATTACGGTAGTACGCCCTTTTAATATCTATGGCGAACGTTATCACTGGGCGGGAGAAAAGTCCCAAGCTATCCCCATGCTGACTAAACGGGTGATGGATGGCGAAAATCCAATGCTGGTGTGGGGTTCTGGAAACCAGCGCCGGAACTACCTGCACGCCACTGATTGCGCCCGTGCTATGATGCGTCTTGTTGAAAATGGTTACTTTGAGCGTCCTGTCAATATCGGGAGAGAAGAAACAGTGTCTGTCAAGGATCTGGTCAAACGGCTTGCTACAATAGCTGGAATAGAACTCGACCTGATTTGCGATCGCTCTAGACCTGAAGGTCGCTTTATCAAAAGCGCTGATAGTAAACTACTGATGGCAGCATTAGGAGATGACTTTACCTGGGACATTGACCTGCATGAAGGACTCCACAGAATGGTGGATTGGTATAAACTAACATTTAGCAGTTAAGGCAAATGAACATTCCTGTGAGTCTTGTATCAACAGTTCTCAATGATCGCCACGGTGCTGAGAATCTTTTGGCGGACTTGGCACAACAAACTCGATTGCCCGATGAGTTTGTCGTGGTTGATGGCGGTTCCACTGATGGAACGTATGAATATTTGTGTGAGAAAGCTAAGTCGCTTCCTTTCCGGCTACGGGTGATTCAGGAAAAGGGAGCAAATGTCTCGCGAGGTAGAAATTTAGCGATTGACAAAGCGGTTCATGAGGTCATTTTAACTACGGATTTCGGTTGCCGACTGGATACTAACTGGGTAAAAGAATTGGTTACTCCCTTTGAACAGGATACTTCTATTGAAATTGTCACGGGTAGCTGGAAAATTCCTGAGCAAGATGTGCAAACGCCAGCACAGTGGGCAGAATGGGCTTTGGCTAAGGGAAAATTGGAACTGATTGCGACACCAACCTGTCTCGCTTCCACCAGATCGCTTGCTTTCAACAAACAGGTTTGGATCGAGTTTGGCAAATATCCCGAAGATTTGACCTTGACAGGAGATGACGCTATTTTCAGTTTATGGATGGTCTCGGCTAAACGTAACATTGCGGCAGCGCCTAAAGCTATGTGTTACTGGCATCGGTTCCCAAAACTCAAAAGTTATTGGAAAGAGGCAAAACGAAATTTTCGAGGAGCAGGGGAAGCGATTTTTTTTCTCAAATATGGCGTTAAGGTTGGAATTCTGTTTACCTTAGAGACGTTGAGCTTGGTAGCGCTAATTACCTTGCTACTTCTCTTACCGTTGGGGGTTCCAATACAGTTGTTTTATGGAGTTGCAACTTTAACTGTCTTGATTTGGATAAAGCGTCTATTGAGATGGTTTGAGGCAATACAATTATTGTCCAACGTTAGAAAATCATCTTACTGGCCTTGGGTAATTGGTCTTGAATTGGGTAAACGCATCAATAGTGTTGTTGGATATTGGCTGGGCTTTTTCTATGGATTTAAGCATTGTCAAACCTGTCGGAAGCAGATGAGACAGTTAAGGGTAAGGCGTTGGTAAACTTAAACATTCTGACGGGTATTTAGTCCACAAACAAAGGCTAATATTTTCTGAAACTTCGATACTAGGAAAATGAAAATTATGTTAGTTGGTTTTATTATTCCATTAAAATCTAAAAAAGTTACGCCAGACTGGGCGGTCACCTGTAGTTTATTAGACCAAACGCTTCACTCACTTGCCCTGCAAACTTGCCAAGATTTTCGAGCTGTAGTTGTCGGTCACGAAAAACCGAATCTCTCAAACATAGCATGGCAGACTGCTGACTATATAACAAGCCCCTTTGACGTTCCACCTATTAAAAAAGCCGGAAGCTATAAGTATTACAAAGAATTTAAAAGGATTTTAGATAAATATCGCAAAATTGCCACAGGATTAAATTTTTTACGACAAGAAAATATTAGTTACGTAATGGTATTAGATGCAGACGATATACTGCATAAAAATTTAGTTTCTTATGTCATAAATACAAAAAATACCAATGGATATATTATCCGAAAAGGATATCAATTTTACTCCAAAAGTAAGCGTTTAGTTTACAGACAAGACTTAGATAAGATTTGCGGTTCAACTACACTTATTCATGCTGATTTAGTTCCCTTTCCTGAAACTGTAAATGATGAAACGATAAGTTCTATTCCGTGGTGTCATTTATCTCATTCCGACATGGAAGCATACTTTCTACAAAAAAATAAGCCTCTAAAGATTATTCCTTTTGAGGGAGCTATGTATGTTATGCAGCACGGTCAAAATGCTTCTGATGAGTTTCGCGAATCTCTAAGATCAAAGTTGCGCGAGGGACTTAAAATTCTTTTAAAAGGAAAGCCTACTTCTGCTAATCTACTTGCCGATTTTGGCATTCAAGATAAGGATAAATTTATCTAAAAAATTTATTTATGTAATTTTTAGATGGAAACTTAAGTTGATGAAAGGTAGAGTAATAAATACAGCGCTAAAACTCTTAAATCGATCGGGTATTCATATAATGAGATCCTATAGAATACCCCGCACAAACTTGAATTTACTTTTACTATCTGTGCCAGCCTTACTCTATCAAAAAGATACAGTTTTTTTCTTACAGATTGGTGCGGCAGACGGAGTAACTAACGATCCGCTATTTCCTCTAATTCAGAAATATAACACGAAATTGAAAGGTGTATCCTTGGAGCCACTTCCGGATGTTTTTGATAAGCTAAAGGCTAATTATAAGAGATATCCTGAAATAAAATTAGAAAATGCAGCTTTGACAGATACTGATGGGGAAGTTAAAATTTATAGACCTGTCAATACAGTAGATAAATCAGTCTCGCAGAAGTCAAGTTTAAAAAAAGAGATAGTCATAAAGCATGGTTTTAGAAAACCTAAAATAGAAGAGCTTTCAGTTAAAGGAATTTCAGTGCAAAGTTTATTCAAAAAGTATCAAATATCTTATATAGACCTTCTTCAAGTAGATACAGAAGGAAATGATTATAATATTATATATTCGATTTTAAATTATGGTTTTATCCCTTCAATAATTCACTATGAAAATTTACATTTAAGCAAAAAAGAAACCGAAGATATTCGTCAATTACTAACCCAAAATAATTATCAAATGATTGAAACGGCGAAAGATAGTTTAGCGGTAAAAAAATTAATAAAATAATTAATCTGTATTATACTTATATTAATTAAATGTTAAAACTTATTTACTACTCGCCAGCTAGTTATGGTGGTATTGCTGATTACGCCCATGAACAAGCAAATGCCCTAGTCAAAGTGGGAGTTGAGGTGACACTATTAACGACCCCAGCTTACCCAACCAATAGAGGAGAAAACTATCGGGTTCTTCCAATACTGGAGGAAATGAAGACTGAACCTTTTATGACCAATAAACTTTTCAAGGCAATTCATTATACTAGAGTGACCCTGTCTAATATAAAAAAGTTGGCTTGTTATATCGAAGAAAACAACGTTGGTGCTGTATTATTTGGCTCTTATGCGGAATATTTAGCTCCGTTGTGGTCTTACCGCTTACGACGACTCTCAAAACAGAACGTTAGGTTTGGTGCAGTTGTCCACGATCCCATTCGTGATTTTGTTCTCGGTCCTTTGTGGTGGCATCGCTGGTCGATTGCCTGTGGATACTCCTTCTTGCACGAGGCTTTCGTTCACAAATCGATTAAACTCGATACCGTTAAACCAATGCCTAATTTGCGAACAACGGAAATTCCTCATGGTTCTTATTATTTTACTCAACCTACCGCATCAAAAGAAGAAATACGAAACCGAGTTGGATTACCTCGTCAATCAAAAGTCATGCTTGCTTTCGGTCACATTCGAGATAACAAGAATCTAAATTTGGTCATTCAGGCAATGGCTCAGGTTCCAGAAGTTTATTTAATTGTTGCCGGAAAAGAGCAATCTTCCACCCAAAAACTGGCTTCGTCTTACCAAAATTTGGCGGAGCGCTTGAGAGTTAGTGATCGCTGTCGATGGCTAATACATTTCATTCCCGACTGGGAAGTTGCCAATCTCTTTACTGCTGCTGATCTTATCGTTATTACCTATAGTAAAACATTCCATTCAGCGAGTGGTGTTTTAAACATAGCTGTGAATTATCACAAACCCTGTTTGGCTTCTGGTGGTGAGAGCGCTTTGCGTTCTGTTGTTCATAAATATCAGCTAGGGATTTGGGTTAACCCTGATTCTTTAGAGTCTTTAGTAGAAGGCATAAGAATTTATTTGGCAACTCCCCTTAATCCACAGTGGTATAAGTATTTAGAAGAAAACTCTTGGGAATGCAATGCTAAAATAGTTAGACAAAAATTAATAGATAAACAACAAGCACAGGTCTCATAACGGGAAGCAAAAAATGTGAATATTAGAGTGATAGCAGGTAGCACTGCCAGTTATTTTTATAGGCTAGTCACACAAATTCCATCTCGTACAGTGCGAATGCTATGTCTGAAAGCATATCTAGCAAAAGTTGGGCAAGGAACCTCAGTGCAGATGGGATGCAAGTTTCTCAATGGACGAAAAATTTATTTAGGAGAGCGTAATGTTATTAATTTTGGTTGTCTTTTAGATGGTCGTTCTTACCAGATTATAACTGGCTCGGATGTCTCGATCGGTCCGCAAGCAACAATTCTCACCCTTGGACATGAGCCCCAATCTCCTGAATTTGCCGATCGCGGTGGAGATGTAATCATCGGCGATCGCGTCTGGATTGCTTACCGAGCGATTATCTTACCAGGAGTCACTATTGGTGAGGGAGCCGTTGTTGGTGCCGGTTCAGTAGTCACAAAAGATGTAGAATCCTATACTATTGTTGCAGGTAACCCAGCTCGCTTTATCAAGAAGCGAACACACGACTTGCATTACACATTAAACTATAAACCTTGGTTACTTTAATAAACTGAATTGATTAGGAACATAACAGTGTATCTTTTGCCTTATTCCAGACCCAAACAAATTCCTTTGAGGATATTAGCCGGTCCCTTTCGAGGGGCTCGCCTTATCCTGAACCCCGCCTGTTCCAAGCGAAAGATCCTTGGCATTTACGAACATATATTGAACCCTTGGCTTAACCAAATTCTTCCTGATATTGAGGTTATGTTCGATGTTGGTGCTAACGATGGCTATTTTACCTATGGGTGTGCAAAAGCGATCAAACGATACCATAAATTGGGACACATTATTGCCTTTGAGCCTGGATTAGGTGAACAAGCTGTCTTATCAATTCCTGCTACTTGGTCTGACTATACTGGTATCAGTTTTGAATTCATCTCTCTGTTTGTGGGTTCTATCTCCACCGAATCGACGATCACATTAGACAAGGCTTATGAGGAACGTCCATCACTGCATGGAAAACCATTATTAATCAAAGTAGATGTGGAAGGTTCTGAAGTTGATGTGCTAGAAGGGGCAACTGGCTTACTTCACAAACCCCATCACTGGGTTGTGGAAGTTCATGGCGACCATCTACTCGATCCAGTGTTGGGTTTCTTTACTAACGCTAAAAGAGCAGTAGATATCCGTCTACTCCAACCCCATTGGCTGCTAGGTTCAGAATCACGCACCGTCAAAACATCATGGGTTACCACTCGACCGGAATAAAGCGAATGTCTGATAAAGTGCCACCATGGATTTGCTGTCAACTGGGTGCCCGTGAACATTATGCTATCCCACGAGCTTTACACCAACATGGAAAACTTACCCACTTGATTACCGATGCTTGGGTCTTACCTCAGTCTCCACTCAACTTGCTACCTACACCTTTATTAACTAATTTACGCGATCGCTTTCACCCTGACTTAGCCCAAGCCTCCGTCCACGCCTTCACTAATTCTTTGATCCGCTTTGAACTGGCGCAACGAACGTCTAGAACTTCAGGATGGGAACGCATTATCGCCCGTAATCAATGGTTCCAACAACGAGCCGTTGAGTTACTGGAAACCATCACGCCAAAACTTAACACTCGTCCTATCCTCTTTGCCTATAGTTATGCTGCTTTAGAACTGTTCCGCTATGCCAAAACCCAGGGTTGGATCACTATCCTAGGTCAAATCGATCCAGGACTTGTCGAGGAAACATTAGTTCGACAGGAACATATTAGACATCCGGACTACCAGTCTACTTGGCAACCCGCACCACCTCAATACTGGATGAACTGGCAAGAAGAATGTTTGCTAGCTGACCGAATTGTCGTTAATTCCCCTTGGTCAAGCCAAGCCTTGCAACAAGTCGGTCTTCCTGCCAATAAGATAGACATTATTCCCCTTGCCTACAACCCCTCTGAGACAGCAAGCAACTTTGGGCGAACCTACCCCTCAGCTTTTTCTACTGAACGTCCCCTGCGTGTGCTGTTTCTGGGTCAAGTCATCTTGCGTAAGGGTATTGGTGCAATTTTAGAAGCGGCTGAACTCCTACATCATCAACCGATAGAATTCTGGCTAGTTGGTTCTCTCGGCATTGCTAGGCAAGCTAAAATGTACGGGCAGATCCAGTGGATTGGTGCTATCCCTCGCCGTCAAACAGCCCAGTACTATCAACTCGCTGACGTTTTGCTATTTCCGACCATTTCCGATGGTTTTGGCGTGGTTCAACTAGAAGCACAAGCGTGGAAGCTGCCGATAATAGCGTCCAGATTTTGTGGTGACGTTGTGAAAGATCGAGTCAATGGGCTAATCTTACCAGAAGTCACCGGGGAAGCGATCGCTCTCGCTCTCGAATTCTGCTTAAATAATCCTAGGCAGTTCCAAACCTTTGCCGAAGCAGCTACGGATATGTCTAGTTTTAGCCTGTCGCGATTACATTACAATCTCCAATCTCTATCTCATGCCCTTATTTGAATATCCAGAACTAGTTTTCACTCAACTCGTACTGCTAGTTATCAGTGGGATATGGTTACTGCGGCGCAATGATGAAATCCCATTACTCATTAGTACCTTTCTATTTTACGTGGCATCCTACCGATACTGGGTTGTCACTAACGGTATAGGTCGTTGGGTAAATCTGGGCAATTTTGGCTTTACTCCCATTATCAAGGAGGAAGCTCTTGTTGCTCTAAGTTACATAGCATTGGGTCAAATCTGTCTATTAGCAACCTATATGCTGCGACAACAGCAAGTTTTACCGATCGCTATCCCCCAGGCAGATCCTTTATTATTACGATGGCTACGTCCTAAAGTTCTGCTTTTGGGTTTATTTTGCTTACCCTTGGTCGGTATCACTCGCTCTAACGTTATTGCTCAAGTCACAGGCGGACGTTCTCTGGCTTTTCAAATTAGTAGCTACTTATATTTATTTCCCTTTGTTCTTGTGGGGGTAGCTACCCTAATCATTTGTGTTTGGAAGTTTGGCGGATTTTCTAAATTTATCAGTAAAATTAGTGCCATTGCCATTCTGCTGAGTTTGGCAAATTTAACCTTCAGTAGTAGTGGACGATTCCAGTTTTTAGGGTGGCTCAGTGCTAGTGGAATCATTCTTGCCTCTTCCTATCGACCAAAAACTCGCCTCCTGATTCTCTCCACTATCGCGATAGTGGCTATCGGCATGTTTGCTGTAGCGGGTTCTCTCCGTAACCCCAACTTAAATCCTGCTGTTTTGAATCAAGCCGCTTGGGAACGTGCGTCTAGTGCAGAAGATGCAAATATGCTCGATGGTTTTGTGCTGCTCCAAGACGTTTATCCCCAAAGGCTAGACTTTCGCTGGGGTATGGAGCATATAGAGGTTCTGCTTCGTCCCATCCCCAGAGGATTGTGGCCCGAAAAACCTGTGGGAGGCTACATGAATCAATTGGGTCTGATTACTGCCAATACGGGTTTCACGTTAGGAATTTCACCGACTCTATTTGGCTCATTTTACGCTGAGGCTGGCATCATTGGTATTGTCTTAGGTTCTTCACTTTATGGAGTAATTTTGGCGACGATCATTCGTTACACGATTAAGCTGAAACCCTTTGCCAGTACGCTGATTCGTGCCATCCTTTGTGCCTGTTTAATCCCACTCTTGCGCGGCGGCGACTTGGCGGGTATCTATGCGTGGATTGGTATGGCTTTTTGGCCCTGCTTTTTATTGCTGTGGTTTAAATGGGAAGATTTTAGATTAAAACCTTCCTATTATATTCAGGAGTATGATCCGACTTATGAAGAAATATAGCTATTCCTAATTTGATGCGGTAAATTAATGAGGGTGCAAGCCTTGCGTCTCTCCATTTGGGTGTACTTCACCCCCGTGATAATTTTTATATTTGATTGAACAAATTCAGCATTGACTATGGCTTCAAATATGCATATTGTGGTAATTTTCTATAATATTGGAGGCTATCATGCGGCTCGGCTCAATGCGGCATTTGTTGCATGTGAGCAAAAAGGTTGGTGTTTGACTGCTGTCCAAGTTACAGATAACACCCAAGAACATCCATGGGGTAATATAGAGCGTGAAATTCAATTTATACTCAAAACATTATTGCCTATAGAAACTACTCCCTCTACTATTGATCGCAGTCCCTGGTCTAAAGTGGCAGCCTCTTTAATCCCTTCTTGCCTCGATGCTCTAAAACCTGATATTCTGGCGATTCCTGGATGGGGTTTTCCTGTATCTCAAGCTGCACTGGCTTGGAGTAAGCGACACCGAGTTCCAGCAATTTTAATGAGTGAAAGTAAATGGGATGATGAAAAACGACAATGGTGGAAAGAACAGGTAAAATCATGGCTTTATGTGAGAAACTATACAGCCGCCTTAGTCGGAGGTCAACTCCATCGAGATTACCTCATCAAGTTAGGTTTCCCTCAAGAGCGAATTTTTCTAGGCTACAATGCTGTTGACAATCAACATTTTAATTTAGGTGCTGAGGTGGCACGAAAAAATCCGCTGGCGGCAAGGCAACGCCAGCCCAATATACCCCAAAAACATTATTTTTTGGTTGTCACTCGATTGATTAAACGCAAAAATGTTTTTCATCTTTTAGAAGCGTTTTTGGATTATCGGCAAAAAATTGGAGAAAATCAAGCCTGGAATATTGTTGTTTGCGGTAGTGGGCAGAAAGAAAGAGCTATTCGCAATTTCATTAGTGAAAAACAACTAAATAGTTGTGTTCATCTCCCTGGATTTATTCGTTACCATGCAATCCCCGATTGGTATGGTTTAGCTCAAGCTTTTGTGCATCCTGCGATACAAGAACCGTGGGGATTAGTTGTGAATGAAGCTTGTGCGGCTGGGTTGCCAATAGTATGTAGTCATACGGTGGGAGCTTGTCATGAACTTGTTCGTCATGGTCACAATGGCTTATTATTCAATCCAGAAAGTAGAGAAAATATGACTGATACCTTATTAGTCATGCATCAGCAAACCTCAGATGCGCGTATTAAAATGGGGAAATTTAGCCAAACTATTGTTGCGAATTATAGCCCCCAGCATTTTGCTGAAGGTCTATTCAAGGCAATTGAAACTGCATTAAAGTTCAAGGGAAAGTAGCTGTAATTTTGCAGATTTCTAGGTTTTTCAAAGAATAGCCCGATTAGTAAAACCAATTATATTTAAAAGCTTAAAACAAAGGTTTGAGATAATTAATCATGCTGAGAGGAATTTATAAAAACTTAAAAAAAATGAAAATTTTATGGATTACTCCCTATTTGGGTACTCATTATGGGGGACCGGGAAAAGTCATTATCGAACTGGTACAAGAAATTAGCAAATTGAATATCTCTGTCGATGTGATTACAACGAATGCCAATGGCAAAGATAGATTAAATTATACTCTAAAATCATGGATTGTATACAAAAACTATAAAATTCAGTATTTTCCGTGTTGGTATAGAAACGACTTGATTGTCAGCCCTTCTTTACTCCGGTGGCTCATTAGTCATAAAATGAACTACGACATAATTCACACAAATACTATTTTTTGTCCTTTGATTTTTATTGCCCAATGGATATGTAGGATTTCCAGGATTCCTTACATTATCACCCCCCATGGCATGCTAGAACCTTGGGCATTATCTCACAAAGCCTGGAAAAAAAAATATTACTACGCTTTATTTGAAAAACCAGCTCTCCAACAAGCCAGTGCTATCCAAGTGCTTTCTAGGAC
>JGI11876J12873_1000036_pt1 | contig 23650 bp, 27 predicted proteins | sample ElkSloMetagenome_4_FD_12873 | JGI IMG/M metagenome (IMG submission 12873) | reverse complement strand
CGGCGCGAAGGGATTGCGCTGCATCTCGCCATAGATGCCATTCGTTGGCGCGCTCGGCTCGGTGCCGTTGACCTTCCCCCCAGGCGCGCGCGGGCCGCTCTGCTCGTCAAGCAGACATACGGGGCAATCAGGCACGCACTCCCCGTTGCAGTCAGGAGAATGCGAGAGGGCGACGGGCTTCGGCCAGCGCCCCTGGGTCGTGGTGGTGCCAATGCTTGTGCCACCAGTAAATTTCTCGCCATACGCTACCCCGCGATTTCTCCCTTCGTGTGGTTGGTACAAAGACCGCTCCCCCGACGGAATGCGCCCCGCCTCGATGTTCCACGCCCCCGCGCCCGTCTGGAGAATGCTGTCAACCGCGCTGCCCTGGTAAGGCACCTGCCCGACGGCGATAAGCTCACGGCAGGGGGCGAGCGAACCGTGCCCGTAGCGGTGGTTTGCCCAGGCTTCTACCAGGCCGTCGCCCTTGCCCTGCGCCGCTATCTGGGCAGGCAAATTTGTAGATTTTTCCTTGCCGCTGGCATACAACCATTCAAGCGGATCGTGGATGATCAGCCCCGCCATCTGCATCGCCATCGCTACCAGGTGATAGGTTCGCCCCCCTGCAAAGGTCAGGACAAACGCCCCAGGGTGCATCACCTGCGCAATACCCGCCCACGTCGCAGGGTCAAACGCCACGTCGCCGCCGTCCCATTCCATCCCCATAAAGCCGCGAGTGAGCCGCTGGTATGCCCCGTCGTTGCCATACTGGGCAGGGGCAGCATCATTCCTGCCGTAGCGCCGAGTCATCTCGGTGAGGTGGTAGGGCGCGTCCATAAAGGCGATATGAAAGCGCTCGCCCTCATAGCTTGCGCACCAGTCGCGGATATCGGCGTGGTGCAGCTGCACCTGCTGCTCATCACTGATAACTGTGGGTGATTGAGTTTCCATAGTAATTGCCTTTCTTGCTTTGTTGGCGCTGCACTTACTGCTCTCCTCGCCAGGTCGTGCTGGCGCTGCCCTCGCTGCTCTCCTCGCCAGGTAACGCGAGCACTGCTCTCGCTGCCTTCCTCGCCTGCTGCTGCGCTCGGGCAAGATTGCGCTGCTTTCCTTGCCTGGTCGTGCTGGCGCTGCCCTCGCTGCTCTCCTCGCCTGGTAACGCTGGCGCTGCTTTCCTTGCCTGGTCGTGCTGGCGCTGCCCTCGCTGCTCTCCTCGCCTGGTAACGCTGGCGCTGCTCTCCTCGCCAGGTAACGCTGGCGCTGCCCTCGCTGCTCTCCTCGCCTGCTGCTGCGCCTGGGCAAGATTGCGCTGCTTTTCACTCCCCTTCCCTGCTTTTTTTTGCCGTTTTTTGCCTTGAGTGAAGGCAGGGAAGGGAATACTATAGGGCAATTTGCCCGCTTTGGAATAAGGGAAACGGGCGCGCCCTTGGAACCCAAAACGAACCCATTGCGAACTCCAAAGCGAACCGCGCTGCGAACCCAAAAACGAACCCCAAAGCGAACCCGACCAGGGGGGGGAATTTCCCGACCCCCCTCAATTCCATTGCGTTCGATTCCCCATCGGCACGTCGTAACGCTCGTCCCATCCCAGATCAAGCGCGTTGCAAAGAACAGGGTAGTTCTCTGCCAGAAAACCCCTGATTGCCGCGCCGATCTCCCTGAAGAGATTGCATACATTCTCGGGTAGCTCAGGGTGGCGCGAGGTGTATTGCAGCACTGACACCAGCAGAAATGCCGCGCGCGGTGATAGGACTAGACCAGTATCGTCGTCCATCTGAACATCCTGAAGCTGCGATAACACCAGATCGATTACCTGCTTTGATGATGGCGAATCCTGCGGCAGCGGCGAGGTTGTGGCAACCTGCTCCAGAACTCTGCGCACGATGAGAGCATTGACAGGGCTGAACAGCAACAGGATGGGGCGCGGGTCCTGAGCAAGCGCGCGCATTTCCTGCTGGAACTGCTGCCGATTGATACGGTCGAGTTTTGGGAATGGTTGAGACATTGTTTCTCCTCCTTAGATGTTTGCCTCCACCAGGCGCTGCGCCAGGAGCGGAGGCACCGCGTTTCCGATAATCTGCCCTGCCAGGCGGCGGTTGGCAGGCAGGACATAGCCGTCTGGAATGCTCTGAAGCCGCGCCAGAGCGCGTGGGGTGAGTTGCACACAACGCCCCTCCATCAGCACCCGCGTTGCCACGCGCCCGATTGAGGCCGTAACCGTCGAGGCTGGCTCGTTGGCAGCCCGAGGGATATACGTGTAAGCGCTGTTCTGGCTGCCGTTGTATCCGTCAACCAGGATTGCTTGCGGCTCAACAAAGAACACAGCGCGCACCAGCGACTTATTGTTCGCCGTTACAGTGAAAGCAGGATTGGTATCCTGCCGCAGTCGGTTCTCATAGGGTTGATCATCGTCGCGGTTTGTGCTGCACAGCACCGCCCGTATTGGTGCGAAGGGAGACGCCATCACCGTGTAGGATGGTTCCTCTTCAGACCGAAAGCCCTTGCCGTCTGAAGAGGGCGTGCCGCTCACCAGGAACGAGGTATCAGCGCACTCTCGTAGCCGCCGCACCTGCCAGGGCGCAAGCTCACTCTCTGGCAGAGTTGGCAGCAAATCCTCAATGGACTCATACCAACCAACCCACGGGGAGGTAAACATATCGCCTTGCTTTTCCTGCTTGCTATGGGTCGGCTCAGGTCGCCGCGGCTGCTGCCCATCGCGGCGCGCCACCAGGACGAGGCGCTTGCGGGTCTGGGGAACGCCATAATCGGCAGCGTTCAGGTGCCAGAAGTCCCGATCATAGCCCAGGCGTTCAAGCTGCTGCGTGATTGTCTGGAATGCCTCAAACGTGCGATACCACCAGACGTTCTCCAGAGAAAAAATCCGCGGGAGGCGCTCCAGTGCCTGACAAATGGCATTCGCAGCCTGCCTATCCCCCTCTGTTTCGCCGCCCCCCGTCCCCCTGGCGCGGCTGGCGTTGGTGCAGGATGGTGAGGCGTGGAGCCAGTCGGGAACTGGCAGCAGCGTATAGTCCATACCCCTCACGTCGGCGGTAATGCAATGGTTGCCCAGATTGGCGCGGTAAACTGCGGCAATGGCAGGGTCGCGCTCAACTGCCCAGATGGGCGTCAACCCTGCCGCGCGCGCCCCCAGGTCAAACAGCCCGCCACCGCTAAACATCGTTGCCAGGGTATAGCTCACGCCCGCTCCCCAAAATGCACCAGGTGGGTCTTCAACCAGGCCATCTGCTGCCCGATGCCCAGACCCACCAGCGGCGTATAGACCACAAACCCTTGCAATTCAAGCAAAAGTGCCAGCGGATCGCGGTATGCTCCCCCTGCCAGCACGATGATTTCATCCCGCGCTGGTTCGGTTATTCGCAGCAGATCGGCGGCGACCCGCACCGCCCAGGTGGTGCGTTCCTCTCTGCTCTGCCTGGTCAGGGCAGCATCGTAGGGCGCTATGACGCGATCAGGCTCTACCAGGCCATACTGCGCCGACAGGATGTACCAGCGGTCGGCAAAGGTCTCAGCCCAGGCGCGAGCTAACGTGAACCAGGTGCCGCGGTACAAATCGCGCGCGGGCGCGGCCCTGGGGAGCTTCGTTGCGGTGCAGGAAACAAGCGCAATGCGGGTCATCAAGACCTCCGTAAGTCAGGGAAAACCATCCTGGTTTGCCCCGACTGCTCCAGGCGTTTGTGTTTGCGATTCGCGGCGCGCATCGGCGCGTCAAGGCGGTTATGACAGCGCTGACAGAGCGCGACCAGGTTGTCATCCGCGCAGTTTTGCGGGTCTGGATCGGGATGGTGGGCAATGGTTAGCACAATTTTGATAATGCGCTGTTCTGGTTCTGCATCGCCAGGATCGTCTTGCTCCATTTGTTTCGCTTCTGCATAAGAAACGCCATGCATAGGCAAGAACGAACCATCTTGCGTGCGCGCCCCGACCGCGCCATTTTCAAGCCCGCACCACTCACACCGATTGCCAGCACGCGCCAGGATGCGCGGGCGAATTTCACTGTGCCAGTTGTCGGGATACTTTGTATAGTCACACGGCATTGTTCATTGCCCTTTCCGAAGCCCTATCAAGCGATTATTGAATCTGTATCCATTCACCTCAAGCGATCCTCCAGAATTGTACTTTTCGCCCAAAAAGTACAATTCTATGGTTTGAAATTGTACTTTTCGCCTATTTCCCGTCTTCCCGTATCGTCATCGGCATAATGACGTGAATGTAATCCACCCCTTCAACTGGCCTGAAAACCCCTGGGGACTGCGCGGTCTGGGTTTCAAGTGCAACCTGGGTCGTGCCCATCACATCGAGTGCCTCGGCCATAAACTTCACATTCATGGCTATTTTGCCCCCTTCGCCCGAGACCACGCCGTCGAGTTTGCTGGTGTTGTCGCCCACCTCGTCGGCAGTCACGTTGACCACGAGGCGACCAGGGCTGTCGTCGTTGCCTGGCTCGATGGTGAGGCGCACCGAGTTGTTGCGGCTGGCTGTGGCGTAGAGCGAGGCGAGCTTGAGCGCTTTTAGAAACTCCTGAGTGTCCACCAGGGTGCGGGTGTGGTGATCGCTCGGGATAATGCGCCGAAAGTCAGGGAACTTGCCATCTATGAGCCGCGACGCCAGGTTGACCTTTTCAGTGCAAAAGAGCACCTGCCCGCCGCCAGGCGTCAATGTGATGAGCACCTCCTCATCACTATCCCCCAGGATGCGCGCCAGTTCGGAAAGGGCGCGCGCGGGCACGATAAATCCCTCGATCTCCTCAGATTCGGCAATAGCCCCTTCGGGTAGCGAGACGGTGCGGGTTGCCAGACGGTAGCCGTCGGCAGCGGCAAAGGTGAGGGTGTGGCCTGCGCTCTCTTCGTCTTTCGCCACCTGCACCAGCACCCCTTTGAGCACGGGCCGCGCCCCGTCGGAGGCAGCGGCAAAGGCCACCTGCTCAACACAATGGCGCAGCAGGTCGGCGGGCAGGCGAATGGTAGGGGCTTCGTTTCCACGGGTTGGGATGGTGGGGTAGTCGTCGGCACCCACGCCTTTGATGTTGTTGGTAAAGCGCGCGCATTGGAGGTTGACGGTCTGGGTGCTCTCGTCGAGTGCCAGAACAACGAGGTCGTTGGGCAGGCTGCCCACAATATCGGTGAATAGGCGCGCTGGCAGGGTGGTAGAGCCGTCTTTCTCCACCTCGGCATCGATCCAGCAGGTGATACTGATCTCATGGTCGGTGGCGGCCAGCTTGAGGCGCTCGCCATCGGTTGCAAGCAGCACATTGGTAAGCACGGGGTCGGGTGATTTTGTAGCAACAGCCCGCCCGACCGTAGCCAGCCCACGTTTGAGATTTCCTTGTTGACACGAGAATTTCATAGTTCGTTTTTCCTCTTTGCTATGCACTATTTCCAGATACGCTATCCAACCAGGTGGCAACCCGAACGTTGTATTCGGTGTCTGTGTTGGTTACCACCAGGTCTGCCTCGCAGTGGGGGCACCTGACAGACATCTCTAAGTCCACACTGGCATCCTCGCTCATCCCCCTGGGCAAATTGTCGTCAAATATCCCCCCAAACGGCGCGGATGCTCCACACGAGGGGCAGGGAGAACCGTCATCCTCGTCTGCGCAAAACAGAAAATAGGCATCAACATCTTCAGACAAACCTTCTTCCCTGTTAACGTCATCCCACCACTCCTTCTGATAACGACACAGCAGATCATCGGCTGCTGCCAGGCGGTAACTCAGTCGCCGCACCTCTGCAATGAGGGCGAGAATGTCATGACGGGCGCGCACCACAAAGCCATCATCTCTGCGCTCAAACTGCGTTGCGTTGTAGCGTGCTTTGATTGCGTTCAACGTCTCTTCGTTCATTGCGTTTCCTCCCTGTAACAAGGTAAATAGTCCCCATCAGACCACCCGCTGCTCCCGCACATCGGGCAGTTACCCCACTCCATACAACCAGAGCAGCAGCAACCATCTTCAGGCCACCCCCCCAGAAACGCGCTGTGCGCCCTGAGAGCACTGCAAAACAGGGTGTTCCCTTGCTGCTTTCCCTCGCTGCCTATCCACGCCCACCTCGGGGCGCGCTTTCCACGCCACCAGTTCACCATCACCCCCCCTCCCCAGACGCGCTGTGCGCCATTCTCAGCCCCCTTGGGGTGCGAACCGACCAGGAAGTCAGGTCGCGCCAGAGACACCCCTCAGCGCCTTGCTGAGCGTGGCTGTGGGCGCGTTCCGAACCCCTGTTCAATCTGGCACTGCCCCCAGACGCGCTGTGCGCCATTCTCAGCCCCCTGAGGATGCGAACCGACACAAGGGTTGAGTTGCCCAGAACACCCTGCTCCTTGCCAGCCTGACAATGCCTGTGGGCGCGTTTGAAACGTGGGTTCGGGTGCTCGCGCTGCTTCATACCAGCCCTTCCATCACCTGCTGCTGCACCGCGCCCTCGTCGCGTTCGCCTTGCCCTTCCATCACCTGCTGCTGCACCTGCTGCTGCACCGCGCCCTCGTCGCGTTCGCCTTGCCCTTCCAGGGCAGCAATGCGCTGCGCAATCTCTTCATTGCTCACGTTGCCCAGTTCCAGGGGAGACAATACAGGCACCCCCTGCTCGCGCTGCAACGCTGCAAGTCGCAGCAACAATTGCAGGCGCTCGTCTGCGTGTCTACCCCACATACCATTACCCTTCTCGTCCGAATGGGGCACGGGCGCGTCCCGTTCGGTGTCTGGCGCAGCCTGCGGGCACGCGCGCGCCCCTGCTGCCCACTGCTCCGCGGCGTCTTCGCTCTCGAACGGGACAGCGACAATTGCATCGTAGTAGTAGCCGCCGTTTCCCTCACGAATAACCAGGTCGCCAGGGCTGCTCAGTTCCAGCACCTTGATGCGCGTCGGGTCATCTGCCGCCCACTGCTGCGCGGCGTCTTCGCTTTCAAATGGCCCTTCCAGATTTGCGTAGTAGAAGAAGCCCCCCGCGTTCCCCTCGCCAAAGGCAAGCAGGCCAGCGTTGCGCAGCCCTTGCACCCTGGCGCGCGCCATATCGTCAAGCAAGCTGCTGCCCCTCGGCGCGCTCACTCCACTGTCTGGCGGCAATTCGGGCACGGGCGCGCCCTGTTTGTCCAACCAGGTGCTATAGCTGGCGTGTGCCAGCAAGATGTCATCAGCCCAGGGCAACCCCGTTCCATCTGGCAGCACCACGCGGTAGAGCGTTGGGATGGTTTCTTCCAGGAAGGTAACCTGCTGCACGCGGTAGGGCGCTGCGGGCAGCTTGCCCCCCTGACCAGGCGTGGCGGGGGCAACCTGCTGCTGCCGAGCCTTGACTCGCGCTGCAACACGCTTCCCGAGCGCAACCAGATCGGCATCGGGGAGGGCGACCAGATTGATGGTCATCTCCCTTGCTGGTGAGGCAAAGCCCAGGCTGCGCTCCTGCTGCCACAGCTCATGCAATCGAGCGATGCAACCAGGTCGGTTGATCTGCTGCGCTGCCGCTGCGTTGCCTGCCAGGGCGGGCGTTGCCGCTGCGGAGGCGTCGCATACCAGGGAAGGCGCTGCCGCTGTGTTGCCTGCCAGGGCGGGCGCTGGCGTTGCGTCGCATACCAGGGAAGGCGCTGCCGCTGCGTTGCCTGCCAGGGCGGGAATCGTGTCGTCGTCGGGGAAGAGTTCCTGGCCAGCAACCCGTGGGGCAGGTGACGCCGGCGCTACCTGTTGCTGTCGGGCATTGACCCGCGCTGCAACACGCTTCCCGAGCGCAACCAGATCGGCATCGGGGAGGGTGTGCGGTTCTAGCCCCTGCTCATCAGGCGGTAGCTCGTGCCCCTGGTTGCGTTCAGCCTGCCAGAGGTGATAGAGCCGCACCAGGCAAGCAGGGCGGTTGAGGGGTATTTCTCCCTTTTGCTGCGATATTTTGACTGTTATTCCTGACATCTGCTTTCCTCCCGTGGGATGTACAACCCATGTACAACGATGTACAACCACCATGTACAACCAGTTTTAATTCTTTCTAATCACCTATTTGAATCTTGTTGTACCGTTGTACATGTTTTTACAGCTCTACATGCGCGCGTAACTTTTCTTACACATACCAGGGGGACATGTGTAAAAAAAACTACGCGCGCATGTAGGGGCGCAAAAAACATGTACAACGGTACAACAGAATCCAGACACACGACTAGAACGGTCTGAAACTGGTTGTACATGGTGGTTGTACATCGTTGTACATGGGTTGTACATGTACCCTGGTGGGGTATCCTGGTATACGTTCATTTGTTCATTCCTTGTATTATGTTATTCTTGTTCCTGCCCCCATTGCTCCAGCACTGTTTCGGGGATCTTTAGCACATTGGCTTTGTCTCCACTGGAAATAATCGTGTACGTCGTGGTGATGACTCGTGTGCCTCGTTTGGATGACGTAACCCATCCGTTCTTCACCCACTTTGTGCCGTGTTCCTGGACGGGGCGTTCTGAATTGGTAAAGCGCTTCAATTCCTCGGTGTTGCTTAACACAAGCCAGTGGCCATCGCCCTTGTTGCAGGCAATGCGGCGTCCGTTCATCCAGCGTTCTTCTTTCCAGCCAGTGGGAACGGTGTAGCTGGCAAACCCATCATTGTTCCGCGCCTGGGCAAGCATCGTCAAAATGCCGTCGAAGGCAACCGTTGCGGGGTCGGCCTCGGTGTGCCCCGACTCCAGGATCTCTCGCCACAATGAGAAATCCCAGGTTACCTCGCCGTCGGGGATGACCAGCGAGAAGAGCAATTTGAGCGACGCGGCGCAGATAGCGAGCGGTTCAGCCCATGATGAGAGACAGGTGATATTCTTGTCTGTTTTGAACGCATTCACATCAGCCACAAAGGTGTCCCAGTTTGCCCACAGCGCGTTGCAGTAGGCTTTGCCGAACAATCCAGCTCCTGCTTCCCACGCCTGCTCCAGCCGTTCGGCGCGCTGCTTGCCCAGGTCGGTCTGTGCTCCCGCGCCGTCACCAAGCGGCAGCCAGGCATCGCAGTCGCACCACATAATGCGGCGATGCGCGCCACCGTAGCGGAATGCAGGCACGGCCTCGCCGGCCAGAAACAGCACGCCGTAAATGTCGTCGCCCCCCGTGGCCACCTGCTCCAGCGTGCCACGGGAGTAGCGTTGCCCGTTGGCAAATTGGTAGCACAGCCCTTCCAGGTGGTCGTGGCGGTCGTTGGTGTGTGCCTCGTCAACGAAGAGCGGCAGTCCGTTGAGTTCACCCAGGGTCTGGAAGAACGCCGCCGGCGATACCTTCTTGCCCTCCATCTTGAAGGGCGGCCTGGTCGGGTCACCCCAGATGCCAAGCGTATAGAGCAGGGCGGTGGTTTTGCCGATGGTGCTCATCCCTGGCAGGTAGAAGGTCGGGTTACGGCGCGGGCGCAGGCGTGTCAGGGCAGGCGCGGAGAGGCTTGCGCCCAGGACTAGCATCAGGAGGGGAGCATTCCAGGTGAGCACGATCTCTCGAATGGTCTCAGGGTAGATCGTGGAATCGCTGCCGAGGCGAATGGTGCGCCCGATGTAGGTCGCGGGTTCTGCGGTTCCCACGCTGCCTGCTGGCAACACAAACGCCAGGTCGCTGGTCAACCCGAGACGCGAGACGTGCGGCTGGTGGGGCAGGTGGGGATTGGCGCGCGCCTGTTCAATGAGAAACGCGGTTACCTTGCTGCGGTTCTCCGCGCTGATGGTCGCGCCCGCGCCGCCGATCTTCAATGCGAACTCGCGGCTGTCGGTGAGCGCCGCGCGCGGCACGGTGCGCTGGTGCATCACATGGTTATGATCCCACTGGATCGTGACAGTTTGCTCTTCAGTATGCACATCGTAGCCTGTGCCAATGACTGCAATGATACCGGTGTAGACGTGGATTATCTCGCGCCCACTGATCTTCATAATGGCCTTCTCGCTGCCCCAGGGCATCAGGGTATAGCCTGGTGGCATGTGAAGATCGTCTCCAGTGTCGGGGTGCTGGCAGAGCACTTTGCTGGTTTCAGATTCCTGGGCACTAATCTTCGGTTTCTTCGTAGCCTGGCGCGCCTCCTTGATGGCCGCCTTCCACTGCTGAATCCAGGTATAGGTAATGCCCTGCTTGCGAATGGCTTGCTCCAGCTTCATCAGGTCGGCCTTGCTGAGTGCTGCTGCCTGGTCTACCCGCTCCAGCAAGCGCTGTTCAACCGCGTCTTTGTCAGGCAACGGCTCAATCTCGGCCAGGAGTTGCTCCAGGGGCGCGGGCGTGCCCGCATCGGGATCGCACAACAGCATCACCAGGTCGGGAGACGTTTCGGCCAGTGCGTTCCAGCGCGCTGCTACCGCTTGCTGGCCTCCTGATTCCTGCGCGGCCACAAGCTCCTGCACGAAAGGCGCGTAGTCGCCGCAGTCCCCGATGTCGTGGCCGTTGGTCGGCCCGCCATTCAGCAGGGCGCGGATAACCTCGCGGGCTGTGTCGGCAGGGTTAGCAGTGTTAGTCACGCGCTCACCTCCTCTCTGGTTCGTTGCATCGTCTCGACCTTTGCCAGCCCGATCTGCGTCCAGGAGTGCAGCGAGAGTCCGCGCTGAAGCATTGCCGCGGGGTCATTTGCCAGCGGCGGCCAGCGGCGCGCCTTCGGGAAAATCGCTTGCCAGTAGGCGGTCGGGGTTTCTCCGCCCTGGTCGGCATCGAAGCCGAGCAGGATGGGAGCGCAGAGGGCAATACGAGTAATCCAGCGCATTGCCCGCGCTCCCCCGCTGCCCGTCGCCGCGGCAGCCACGAGGTGTCCCGCCTCCTGCTGCACTGCAATAGCATCAAATGCCCCTTCGACAAGCACCACCCCCTGGCCTGACACGAGCGCGTCCGCGTTGAAGAGCGCGTTGCCGCTGCCTGGCAGGGAGTAGTAGCGCGGGTTGCCCTTGGGGCGGCGGATCTGCACGCCCCAGAGGTGTCCATCGGCAATCCAGGGGATGACGATCCCCCTGGGCAGCCAGATCGTGGTGCGGAGCCGCTGCCGTCCCCTCTGGTCGGTGTAGGGTTCCTCGGGTAGCCCCCAGTTGACACGCTGGTCGTGCTGTCTGCTGCCTGTGTGGTAGCCGATCTGGAAGTGGCGCAGGGTCGCGTCGGTAAAGCCGCGCTGGTGCAGCCACTCGCGTGGTCGGGCATAGTCACTCCAGAGCGCCGCGGCGCTTTGCTGAACAAATGCCCAGGCTGCTGCTTGCCAGTCTGGTGGCGGCGGCTCAACGGCAGGGTCGGGCATGCGTACCCGTCGCGGCTGTCGGGGGTGCGGGTCGGCATCGGGCAGGCCAAGCTGCCGCGTGGCTTCCTGGAAGCTCAGCCCGTCGCGTTCCCTGAGCAGGGTAATTGCGTCGCCGTGCTTGTCACACTGGCGGCACCACCAGTTGGGGTGCTCTGCATGCGGCCAGACGTGGAAGCGGTCGCGCCCCCCACAGAAGGGGCAGGAGCCAGCGTATTCGCCGCCGTCCCGACCACTCACCCGTTGGTAGGAACCGCCGAGCAGCGCCAGCAGGTCAATGTGTGCCTGGTCAACCATTGCAATGCTCCAGGGCATTCAACACATCATCCAGGGTGCGGGCAACAATCACGTGGAAACCCATCCCGCGCAGTCGCTCGTGCATCTGCACCTGGCTGGCGGCGAGGTTGCCGTTTCGTGCCTTGCACTCGATGAAGAGCACCTGCTCGTGGTGGAGCAGCAGGAGGTCGGGCGTCCCCGCGGGGCAGAGCCGCACGCCGTGGATCTGTCCGCTGTTGAGGCGCAGCACGAGCGCTCCGATCTGTTTGCCCAGATCATCGATCTCGCGTAGCAGATCTGCCTCGCGCTCGTGCGGAAGATTGGGGAACATTGCGCGTGTCCCCCTGGCTCTGGCGTTGGGCATCAGGCTGCCTCCTTCATTGGTATCATGCGCAACCACTCCACCAGCGCGGTGCGTCGCTCGTTTTCGTAGACGGTTGCAATCGCTTGCTCCATCGCCTGCTTTTCCCCCACCAGGCAGAGCAATTCTTTTGGCCGCGTTGCCGCGGTGTAGAGCAGGCGTCGGGTATTCATCCTGGCAAAGCTAGAATGTATCACCACCACTCCTGCGCGATACTCGCTTCCCTGGCTTTTGTGGACACTAATTGCCCACCCGTGCATAGCCGTGAGGTTGCTCATAGAGACTGGTTTCTGCGCGCCTTCCAGGGCAATTTTCGTGACCTGTTTTCCGCTTTCCTCTTCTTCGTAAATAGCTTTGACAACAGTCTCATCGCCGTTCACAAAGCCTGTTTGTTTGTAGTCGTTTGCAGTCCAGACCAGGCGGTCGCCCACCCGCAGCACGCGGGGAATGGTTACGCGGTCTTTGCGGATGTTCCATTGCCGCTCTTCTTTTGTGTTTTCCCAGGATTCCGCTTCAGAACTGGGCGGATTGAGTTTTGCTTGCAGTTCGGTGTTGAGGCGGTGGATACCGCACCCCTGGTTGATGGACGTGCCGTACTGGGGAACAATCACGGCGATATCCTCAACAGGGATGCCGAATTTGTTGGGGATGGCGTCAGTCACCAGGCGCACCACCTGCTCCGCAACGCGGTTGGCGTCGGGGATTTCAAAGAAGAAGGTGTCGCCGTCGGGGGCGTTGTTGATCTCAGGCACCACGCCCTCGCGGATTGCGTGGTCAGTCTGGACAATCTGGCTGCCCGCGGCCTGGCGGTGGATCTGCGTGAGGCGCGCCGTTGGGATTCCCGCTTCAATGAGATCAGCAAGCACCTTGCCCGGGCCCATCGAGGGAAGTTGGTCAACGTCGCCCACAAAGACCAGGTGGGCGTGGTCGGGTAGCATTGAAATGAGGAGGTCGGCCAGTTCGATATCGAGCATTGACGCCTCGTCTACGAGGCAGAGGGTGATACTGTCGGGGTCGGGGTGGTTGAGCAGGCGATGCACTGTAGTTGCTGTTTCGTCTGTGCAGTCGGCCAGGCGGCGCGCTGCCTTGCCCGTCGGGGCGGCGAGTGCAATGCCAGCGGAGTAGCCATACTCCTTGAAAGCGTCAACGATGGCGCGGGAGACCGTGCTCTTTCCTGTGCCTGGCCCGCCCGTAATGATGGAAACTTTCTCGCGGAGACAGAGGTCAACCGCGGCTTGCTGTTCGGGGGTGAGCTGCATTATAGCCTCCTTGTGTTCACTGATGCGTGGTGCTCCCCAGGGGGATCGTCGTCGTCCCAGGCATCCACACCAGCAACCACCGCGGGCGCGGGCGTGGCCCGTTTGCCAGACCGATAGGCAATCGGTGAGGGCACCGAGCGCAGGCGGTGCAACCCCGAGGCGGCTTGCTTCTCTGCCGTGAGGATGCCGATAGGCCAGCAGCGTTGTTGCNCATCAATCACCAGCAGCGCGTTGTCTGTTGACTGCTCAAGCGCGTTGATGATAGCCTGGGGTGATTGCCCAAGCAGCGCACTTGTGGCTGCCATCAGGTCATCAAGGGGTATGTAGCAATGCCCCTCGCGGGTTTTCTCCCGAGCCACGTGCGCCGCGCCAGCGTAGATCCGCCGCGGGTCGTCGCCGCGCACCCCACTGTTCAGTGCCACCTGGTCGGCCTGGCGAAAGCTCACCCGAGGCACGAGCATCAGTTGGTAGGGGTTGCTCTCGATGATTTCAGCCATTGTCTGGCTGCTGAACAAAAAGAAATAATCTGTGATTGCCGCGGCCAGTCGCATCGGAATGCCAGCATCAAGCAGCAGCAGTTCCGTATCGCGGCGGTCGCGGTCTTTGCGCCATTCGCGCAGCGCCTCACTCGCTGCATCACGGGGGATGTCCGCCTCATTGACCAGGCGTTCTTCCGCGACTTCGCTGTCGAGCACCGCCACAGTGCTCTCCTCGAAGGCATCAATGATGTATCGAGCGCGCGCCGTGCCGATCTTCGGCATCACCTTCACCAGGTAGCGCTCCAGACTGCGGCGGTCTTTGGGCACGGCTTTCATAGCGGCCAGCACCCGATACTGCTCACCCCATTGGGGATGCACCTCTTGTTTCAGGCGCACATCGTAGCAGGCGCGCTCTTCCACGTCGGGGAGGCTGCCCACTATGGAGATCGAGCGGTTGAGCAGTTCCACTGGCCCCTCGCGCACGAGCGCATTTACCGAGCACCAATCTTCCCTGGTGCTCTTGACGAACTGTATAATAATGAGTGGGCATCGAATTTCGTGTGTCTCGTGCATCTGGTTACGCTCCCGCCCTGCCCCGACTGAGTCGCCGGGGCAGGGCATTGCTTGAATTCAGCTAGAACGGAATTTCCTCAGTGTCCTCAGTCTCCACCGCGGCATCCCCGAGCGTGAACGAGGTGATAATGAAGCGCTTGCCCCACTGGGGGTCGCTGTCGTGGCGTCCCCTCACCGTGAGTGTGGTGCCATTCGGTAGCGCCGTTCCCATCAGTTGCCTATGGGTATCCTTGAAGGCGATACACGCATGGGTCGTGCTACCAACGCCAAGCTGGAGCTTGAAGCTCTTCTCGCCTGGTTCGGTCGAGAGCACCGTGCCAGTGAGTTCCTCGCTACCGTTGGCACTGCCGCCGCTGCCTGTGTTGCCTTCTTTATCATGCGGCTCGTCGGTAAACTGGTCGCCTGTCCCCTGGGCAAACGTTGCCGCCCAGTCCTTGATGGTTTCCCAATCCTGGAGGGCTTTCTCGCGCACCGCCTGCCCCGTTTCGTCGTCGCGCAGGTAGATGTCCCTGATGTATTCTTTCGTGAGGTCGTGCGGGTGCATGCTAATCATTGGCGAGACCAGGGAGGTCTTTGTTTTGCCGAACGACACCTGCTCCCCCGCCCCGATAATCCATGCCAGTTCGTAGAGTTCGACCACGTCGGGGTGTTTCTGGCGGTCAACAATGCTGTCAGCGAACTTCGCTACGCGGTGGTGGTCGGCCAGTGCCTTGAGAAAGTAGTCCACCATCAGGCTGCGGGTAGCGAGTTTGACGGGTTCGATGTAGCCCACCTTGATGAGCGGCTCCAGGTAGCCGATGATACCGATCTGGGAGTCGCCGCCTTCAGGCCAGCGCAGGCCGATGCCGCTTGCTACTACCCTGGGCTGTGTGCGCGGCGCGAGACAGAGGCGCAGGGTTGCGGCGGGCGGCCCCTGGGTGATGGGGTAGAAGCGCAGTTCCTCGCCCAGGTTCCAGTGGTTTTTGATGATAGGGTCGCCGTTCTCCCTCGGGTGCTGCGCTTCAATCTTTTCAATCCCCGCCTGCGTCATTGCATCGTCAAGCGCGTGGTCGCGCCCGACTTCCGTGAAGAAGCCAATGAAGCCGTTGAAGGGAGCGGCCTTTTTGCCGTTGTCAACCAGCGGGCGGGCTTTCATCAGGCCGTTGCCCCATCCGACAGTCGTAAATTCCGTCTGGACCGTTTCGATACGTCCGATACCCATTTGATGTCTCCTTACTTATTTGTTGCCATACCGATAAAATTGTGGTACCATTCTTGCGTGGTACTATCCCCATTGAGGCGTTTACCTCGTGAGGATCAATAATCGGTATGGGGTGGGGCAGGCATCGCGCCTGCCCTTGTGTTTTCCGACCGACTGTTGATTCCCTCGTGCGCGGAACCTTCTATGACCTGGATCAGGATAGGTGATCCGCAGGTGGGGCAGCGTAAAACGCGCTGCATCTCTGGCAGGAATGCTGCCCCGCCCTGGGATCGTGGCATGACGATCCGCAGGATGTTGCCGCAGCCAGTGCAGGTGCGGTGGATGGTGGTTTTCATGAGTCCTCCTTTTCTTCCCTCAGCAGTGGCAACAAGTCGGTCAATTCTGCCAGCGTTTGTTCCACCGACCGCACACGGTTTTCGATGTCCTGTGCCTTGACCCGTCGATCTCGCCGTTCTAGCATTGGGTCGAGATCCTCACGGAGGCAGTTCTCCAGATCGGAGAGTCGCTTGAGCGACCTGTTCAGGTAGTCGTTCACCTCCATCGGGTCTCTGTACAGGGCATCGCTGGCCCGCTGCATCGAGCGGCGCAAATAGGCCACGTGCGCCAGCAGCAGGTCCAGGACCTCAGCTCCGTTGTTAATCTTCTGTGCCATCTTTTGTACAATTACCGTTGCGAATGATACTCTTGTTCTTTCGGATGGAATAATCCCAGAATTGCCAGATGATAATGGGCATTCCTGCCGCTGCATTGAGCAGGAAGAGCAGCACGGCGGCACCCATTGGAACAATGCCCGTGGCTGCTGCAATGAACATTGCGGCAATAATCCAGAGATTGCCCAGGACAACGGTGAGGGCAGTCAGGTTGTGACGGTTGTACCAGGGCCGAATCCAGTGCAGGATCAGGGCGTACAGGCTGCACCAGATAGCCAGGCCGATGAGTAAGACCACGAGTTCCAGTGAAACAGGCATGTTTCCTCCTTTTGTGATTCCAGAATTATGATTCGATACCGTTGTTTTACGCTCCACAGACCCCGTGGGGGTTGCTGGAGTCCTGTCTAAAATGTGTATTAATCAGCATTGTCGTGATTTTCGCATTGGTAACACTTTTTTTGGTGACCTGTGATCGACCTGAAAACAGGGTGTCGGTGCTATACTCAGAGGGAATGGTTTTCTCGCTGTGGTCGTCCCTATGAATACGGGCATGTCTCTCTGGAACGAATCGATGGGACGTTTCAGGTTACTGCTCCCGATCATGCCGTTGCTATGAGTAAACAAGATGTTGAAGCCTTGATTGGTCAAGCACTGTGAAGATGTCCACTCAACGCAGACGGAACCCGATTGTGCTGATGCTCCAGAGGATGCGTCAGCAGATAGGCCACCATTGCCAGCACCCGTTCGCGCTCGGAGGTGGATGGGTCGTTCATCGCATTCTGCGCCATCTGCATTACCGCGACCAGCTTTCCGTGATCATAGGCCACCCCGCGACGGAATGGCACGCACAGGTTCATCAGGGTGGGGCAGCGTTCCGTGAGTTCCGTGAAGGGTTCCTGGGCACCCTGCGGCGAGGCAAACCAGGCGGGAATGGCCGCGTTTCGCGTGCGAATATCCTGGAGCAGCGCCAGCAGCAGGGGAGCCAGGGCATCGTCCTGGGTCGCCCGTTTCTGTGCGGTCACACAGAGGTGTTCAAGCGCGTTCCAATCGTAGTCGGGGTGGGCCATCCAGGCGTGGCGTTCCACAGGCATAAAGGTCATCGGCGTCATCGGTTCGGGAACAGGAAATTCCTGGACAAAATCATGCGTCAGTTCCATTGTGCGTTCGTTCCTTCCTCCCCGCTCGTGCGGGGCGATCTTGAGACGTTTTAGCTATCGTCACAGCCCGACTCTCAGGTCGGGTGGTTTCTAACAAGGCTCTACCGCCCGTTAACGGGCGTGAGCATAAATAATCCCTATGCCGCTTTGCGGTAAGGGACCCGCGTTTGCTCAGTCGTCAAACTATCAGCAAACGCGGGGATAACATTGGTTCCCCGTGCTGATTGGGTTGTTAAGTTGCCGATCAGCGCGGGGACTTTGTTGTCTTCAGATTCTACCACATTCCCGTTCTTGCTATTTTCCCCACCATTACCTTTTTTGCCCATATTATTCGCAAATAGTTCACCAATGGGCACCCCTAGTGCATCTGATAGGCGTAGGAGGGTTCGCTCGTCTACTCGTGTCTGCCTATCTGCCCAGATAGCATAGGCTGTTTGCTGTGAGATTCTGGATCGATACATCAATTCCAAAGGACTATCTATCCCACGTGCTTCTGCAAGTTCCCTGACCTGCAAGAACTTTCGTTTCACTCTTATCACCTCCTGAGAGGAGTATAGCACCATGATTTCTTTTTGTCAACGGAAGTACTTTGTCTTAATATTTATGACTTCTATTGACAACTAGTGGAAATAGTGCTATACTCATATCAGTAAGCCACTTGCAAGCGAACAAGGAGCCAAGAAATGCCTGGCCAGTACACCCAGATCAACCTGAGCACCCTGAACATTGACACACTCGTCGAAGCCGTTGACGCCGCCCGCGCAGCGGTTGCCCGCAAGCTCTCCCTCGGCAAGCTCACCGAGAAGCAGGCCACCCACTGGCAGAAGGCCATTTCCCAGGCATACGATTACCTGCTCACCAGCGACGACACCATCCTGGTAGGCAGCGACGGCAGCGCATTCATACCTTCTGCTTCTGAAACCAATGTCTTCCACCACGCCAACGGCACCTGCTCCTGCAAGGGCTTTACCTATCACAAGCACTGCTGGCACCAGGCCGCCGCCCGCCTCATCAAGCGCTACCGCGAGCGCGAGCAGCAGCAGCGCCGTGAAGAGCAGCAGCAGCGCCAGCGGGAATTGCAGGCAGAAGCAAATCGGCAGCGCCAGCGCCGCGAGGCAGCCCCATTGATGCCCCCTGGTCGGCTGCGAGTTGATGATAATTTGTTCAAGGATGAGAGCGACGCCGAGCGCGCTTTCCGCGAGGCCGACGAGCTTTTTGGAATTTACAGTTGAGGAGAAAATAATGCAACTCTACGGCTCAAAAAGAAACCTTTTTGATACTAACAGCCGCGAACGAGCAACCACTCGCATCGAGGCAAAGGTTCGCCGCGCCAGGAAGCACAACGCACATCGCAGCGAGCGCCGCGCAGCAAAGCATCTTACGAAGCAGCTTATTAAAAAACATGGGGATGAGTAGTCTCGACGCGGTCGAGTGGTGCTGAGTAGCGATAAATGGCTCAGCAAAGACGTGAAAGGCACTAAAGAAGCTCGATTGCGGACGCAGGTGCAACTCCTGCCATCTCCACCACAAAACGCAAAAATCACACGAGGAGGTTTTTCTAATGTATACCAATGGTCAACAAGTAGCCCGCCCGCCCGTTCCCCTGCTCACGAGGGAGGAGCAGGCCGACGTAGACCGACTGGCGGAGAGTGTAGCAAATGCCCTGCCTGGCGCGCTGTTAATGCTTCGGGTGGCTGAGCACCTGGAGCTTACGCCCCCAGAAATCCGTGAACTGCTGCAAGTGAAAGGGGAGCACACAATGATGGTAGAAACGCAAGAAAGTCCCTTTGAACAGTATCAGGAGGGCGAGATTAGTCCTATCGTTGCAATGCGGGCGCTGCTCCGCGAGGAACGGCAACTGTACGCTGCAATTGAGCATCTGCAAGAGCAACACAAAGTGCTTCGAGAGCAAATGATCGAGGTCGTAGACGATCTGGACGAGGAGTTTCGGCACAATGGTTGGTTTGTCAGGAGAATGCCGGCAACAACCATTGAGACCTACAACAAGCGCGATGTGGAGAATCTGCTCAAGGAACTCATTTCCAACGGGCAGCAGGAAATGGCCGACCGCGTGTCGGCATGTAAGAAGGTGTCAACCCGTAAGGGTAGTATTCGTATCGAGCGCGACGAGCAAATGGAAGGAAAGCAACCATGAGTGAGGCAACTGTCACCTACAAAGCCAGCCACCAGCGCGCCGACGGCGGCTGGCGACACATCGAGATCACCCTGCCCATCGGGGCAGGCGACGATCTCATTGACCAGGCGGTCGCCACCTGGCACCGCACCGACGAGAAGGCGCTGGCCGCGCTTAAGGGTGCAAACGACCCCGCGCCAGAGGCCAGCGCCGACCTGGTGCTAGACTTCGGGAAGCACCGCGGCAAGCCAATACACCAGATCGTCAAAGAAGACCGCGGATACGTGGAGTGGCTGGCGGAAAAAGCGAGGAGTGAGCTGGTGCAGCGCTCGGCCCGCATCGCCCTGGGTGGTGAAAGCACCCAGAATCAGGCAACGCGGGCAGAGCGGGACGAACCAAACGAACCGTCGGAAACCGACGATTCGATCCCATTTTAACTCTGAGTAGCAGAAAAGGAGATTCAATGAGCGAGCAAACGAGCACGAACGGAACGAACGGCGGCAGCCCCCTGGCTGTTGCCCCTCCCCAGGTCGCCGCGCTCCAGGCGCTTGAAGCCAACCTGCGCTCCGCACTCCTGGAGCGCGACGAGGCAATACGCGCCGCGCTCGTGGCCGTCCTGTCCCGACAGCACGTCGTGCTGCTTGGGCCGCCTGGTACGGGCAAGAGCATGCTGGTGAACGAGTTAGCCTCGCGCATCGGCGGCGGCCTGAGCACGTTTACCCTGCTGCTTACCCGCTTCACCACCCCCGAAGAACTGTTCGGCCCCATCAGCGTGGCGGGGCTAAAGAAGGATGAATACCGCCGCCTCACGGCGGGCAAGCTCCCCGAGGCGCACATGGCCTTTCTGGATGAAATCTTCAAGGCCAACAGCGCCGTGCTCAATGCCCTGCTGACGCTTCTGAATGAGCGCCAGTTTGACAATGGCCCCACCCGATTGACCTGCCCCCTCCTCACCTGCTTTGGGGCATCAAATGAGATGCCCCAGGGCGACGACCTGGGCGCGCTGTGGGATCGCTTTGCGCTGAGGCTCATCGTCGATTACGTCGGCGATAGCGCCTTCGGCAAGCTGCTGCGCCTGAACGGGGCGAGCGCGTCCGCGCCCGTCACCCTCTCCAACGCCGACCTGGAAGCGCTCCAGGGGGACGCGGCCCGCCTGCCCGTGCCTGAGAGCGTGATTGAAGCGCTCATCACCCTGCGGCGCGAGTTGGGCAGCAAGGGCGTCACGGCCAGCGACCGCCGCTGGCGGCAAAGCCTGGCGCTGCTGCGGGCAAACGCGCTCCTGGAGGGGCGCAACGTGGTTGAGGAGGATGACCTGGGCATTCTCGGCCACAGCCTGTGGACAACCCCCGACCAGCGGCAGGAAATCGCCCGCACCGTGGCGCGGATGGCGAACCCCCTCAATGCGAAAGCGCTTGAGCTGCTTGACCAGGCAGCCAGCGTTCACGAGCAGGCAATGAAAGTCCAGGCGAGCGAAGCCGACGACGAGCAGAAGATGCACGCTGCCGTTGAGGGGAACACGAAGCTCAAGAAAATCACCACTCACCTGAAGAGGCTGGCGGAGCAGGCCGAGAGCGAGGGGCGCAGCGGCGTCAAGATTGCCCAGGCGCAGCAGCGTATCGCCACAATGCGGCAGGACGTGGCAAACCTGGTGCTGAACTAGAGAGGAGACACACAGTGATGCACATTCCACTTTTTGACAGCCTGGAAGCAATGTTCGCGCCGTCTCCTATCACCGACGGCAGCGCGGTAATCGCCCATGACGGCTACGATGTGGGCGAATGGCAGGGGGCGCTACGCGACTTCGGCAAGATGGCGGACGCGGTGGAGACGGGGCAGGAGCGACTGGCGACCGCGGACGCGCTCGTGCGCGATGTGTTCTGGTCATTCCACAAGCGCGCGCCTGTGGCCGACCCGCCTGCTCCCCTCACCGCAGCGCACAACCTGCACCGCGAATGGGTCGAGCAGGTGATGGGCACGACCGAGTGGGCGCAGGTGCGCGCTGCGGGCACCGTGGGCGACGCGCTCAACGCTACGCTGGCGACGATGGGCGTGGCCGAGAAGATGATCACCGCCCTGGGGGAGGAAACCCTGGGGCAGATCAATCGGCTTCACGAGGTCGAGAGCGGTGCTGCTGACCTGTTCAGCCGCGCCGAGGCACTGGAAGACCTGGCGGAGCAGGCCGAGGGCGACCGCGCAGCAGCGCTGTATGCCCAGGCGCGGCGGGCGCGCACCGACGCCGAGGCGCTGGAGGCCGAGGCGAACGCGCGCGCCGAGGCACTCGAAGCCGAACGCGAGTCCATCGGAGAGAAAGCGCGGCGGGCAGCGCGAGAGGCCAGCGGCGAGGCCGAGGGCACCCTGGATGCCCTCCGCAACGCCAGGGCAATGATGGGCGACGACGAGGGCGGATGGGGGCAGTCATCGGGCGACAACCCCACGCGCCTGTCTGCCCAGGAACGGCTCGACCTGGCGCGGCGCTTGCAAGGGGCGCGGCGCTTGCAAGAGTTAGCGGCGATGTGCGGGCGGCTGATGCAAATTGCGCTCCAGGTGCAGCGCACGAAGGTGCAGCACCCGCCTGATGAAATCACCAGCATCACCGTCGGGCGCGATATCGGGCACGTGCTGCCATCGGAAACCGCGCTGCTCACCAACCCCGATCTTGAATCGCTTTTCTACCAGCGTTTTGCTGAGGGGCGCTTGATGCAATACGACCTCCAGGGGTCGGAGCAACAGGGGCAGGGGCCGCTTATCGTTGCCATAGATGGCAGCGGTTCGATGAGTGGCGTAATGGATGGCGGCTGGACACGGGAGATGTGGGCAAAGGGCGTAATGCTGGCGCTGCTGGCGATTGCCCGCAAGCAGGGGCGCGATATGGCGGTCATCCAGTTCGGGGACACCATCCGCACCTGGGAGTTCCCGAAGGGGCGGGGCGGGTACACCGCTTTGCTTGATTGCATTGAGCATTTTATGGACGCGGGGCGGGAGAATTACCCCGCCTGGATGCGCAAGGCGCTGGAGTTGGCCGAGCGGTCGGAGTATGACCACGCCGACGTGATCTGCATTGCCGATGGGCAATCAGTTATCAGCGACCAGCAAAAAGCTGACTGGCAAACGCGGCGAGCAGCGAAGCAAATGCGCGCCTACGGCGTGCTGATTGGCAACCAGGGAGCCGCGGTGCTGGCGTCTATCACCGACGCGGTGCTGCGGGTGGACGACCTGATGGGTGGCGAGCAAGAAGTTCTGGAAACGATATTCAAGGTCTAAGGATTTTCAATCTAAGGAGAAACGAGCATGAAATTACTGTATTTGCTGGTTGACACCGAGTTGTTGGATTTTGTAGTGGACAAGGTTGATTTCCCCGAGGGGATTGAACGGCACGAGCACGAGGGGAACATCACTGTGCTGGTGGCGCAGGGCTTAACTCCCAACAGGGCGCTGCGAGCACTGCGAGTGCAACTCCAGGAGTTTGGGGTGCTGTTGAAACAGCAATGGGTTGATGGCGATACGGGAGAGAGGTTGATATGGGATCGGTTAAGCAATCCCCTGAACTATACCTATCGCTACATAGTTGTGAGGGCGACCACCGAACCTGGTTATCTAGGGTTTGGTGGGAAATTCATTGACATCCCGCCTTATCACTATCGTATCGTGCGTATCCCTGATGAGCATGCATCCTGGCAAATTCAGCGTCTCGCCAGCGGCATGAACCTCGTGCAGGGCGGCAACGATTTTGCGAGTTTTGAACAGGCTGCGGCGTATGTGATGGAGTTGGAATTGGAAGCTATGAGAGGAGCAGACTGATGGTTATACACATTGGGGGAATCCCCGTATCCAGAGAGCCAGATGAGATCGTCACGACTGCAACGAGAAAGCGCGTTGCAGCAGGGTTGGAAGTGCAGCGCTTGCAGCGGGAGATTGCCCAGGCACCAGCGGGCGAGCGCGATGCCATTCGGAAACAACTGGCCGTAGCACGAGAGAACGAGCGCAAAGCCCAGGATCATCTCAACGCGCTGCGGGCGAAGCAAAGCATCGTTTCGCAGGGAGGGGGCAACAATGCAGCCTGAGTACATCAGCCCTGAAATTGTCGAAAATGCTATGCCAATCACGCACGTTGATGTTTTTCATCAAGGCGGCATTGTCACCGAGCTACCCATAGCCTGGGTGGACACCAGCCGAAATACAAATGTAACCCTCCTGCTGATGCAACAGATACCAGTTGCAGAGGTCAAATGGCGATGGGTCGTAGTCATGGAAGAGGGTTGTCCTCTCGTGCTGTTGCTGATAGTGCCCGTGGCAGCCCCACCAGAGAAGGAAGAGCCAACGCCCTTTGTGGTGCGGTTCGACCTGGACACACCCGAGCGGGCGCAGGAGCTTTT
>JGI11876J12873_1000035_pt1 | contig 24066 bp, 25 predicted proteins | sample ElkSloMetagenome_4_FD_12873 | JGI IMG/M metagenome (IMG submission 12873) | reverse complement strand
CCGCCGCCATGTCGCCGGCGCCGGCCTCGTCGCGGTCGGTGTTGTAGTCCTGATCCAGGGGCGAGGGACCGTCGGCGCCCTCACCGGCGCCGCGGTCCACCACCACGGCCGCGTCGGCGTCGGCGCGATCCTCGGCGCGCGCCGCCGGGGCCACGAAATCGGCGCGTTCGTCCCGCTCCAGCAGCGGGTTGCGTTCCAACTCCTGCTCGACATAGGTGGACAGGTCGATGTTGGACATCTGCAGCAGCTTGATGGCCTGCTGCAATTGCGGTGTCATCACCAGGCTTTGCGCCTGCCGAAGATCAAGCCGCGGTGCCAGGACCATGTCCACCAACCCTCATGTCATGCCAACGGTGCTCGGGACCGCCCGTCGGCCAAACCGGCCGGCCCGTACCGATCACGGACCCGGCCCTAAAGACTGAAGCGTTCTCCCAAATACACCCGCCGGACACCCTCGTGGGCGACGATCTCCGACGGGCGCCCCTCCATCATAACGCGGCCTTCGTGAAGAATGTAGGCCCGGTCCACGATGTCGAGGGTTTCGCGCACATTGTGATCGGTGATCAGAACGCCGAGGCCCCGGTCCTTCAGGTGCGCCACCAGGTCGCGGATGTCGCCGACGGCGATGGGATCGATGCCGGCCAGCGGCTCGTCGAGCAGGATGAAGGTCGGCCGGGTGGCCAGGGCGCGGGCGATCTCGACCCGGCGCCGCTCGCCGCCGGATAACGCCAAGGCCGGCGTGTGGCGCAGATGCGAGATGGAGAACTCGGCCAGCAGGCTCGCCACCATCTCGTCGCGTACATCGGGGTTGCGCTCGGTCACCTCCAGCACCGCCCGCAGGTTGCCCTCGACCGTCAGGCCCCGGAAGATGGAGGCCTCCTGCGGCAGATAGCCGACGCCCAGGCGGGCGCGCCGGTACATGGGCAGCGGCGTCACGTCCTGCCCGTCGAGCAGGATGCGCCCCGAATCGGGCATCACCAGCCCCGTCACGCAATAGAAACAGGTGGTCTTGCCGGCGCCGTTGGGACCCAGCAGGCCGACCACCTCGCCGCGCCGGACGTGCAGGGAGACGTCCTGAAGGATGGGGCGCCGCCGGTACTGCTTGCCCAGGCTCTCGGCCTGCAGCGTCCCGTGCTGGGCCACCGCCCCGGGATGCTCCAGGGCCGGCTCCGCCCAGTCCTCGGCGCGTTCCATCAGACCTTGCACTCGGTCCTCCCTGGCTGCGGGCGGTCGTGTCGCCCCACGCCGCCCACCGGTCAGTCGGCGCCGGACTCCGCCTCCGGAGCGTCGTCGTCGGCCCCGTTGTCAGGACGCTGCGGCGCGATCAACGCCCGGGCGCGGGAGTCGTCGTCGCCGCCGCCCCGGAGCGTGCTGACGCCGGTGTTCAGGTCCATGACGGCACGTTCGCCGGCGAACTGATCCGTCTCGGTCGAAATGGTCACGTCGCCGTCAACCGTGGCGACGCCGGCCGCCACGTCATAGACCGCGCGGTCGCCCCGCACAACCTCCTGCGCCGTGGTGATGATCACGCCGCCGAAGGCTTCCATGCGCTCCAGCCCGTGGCCCCCTGGCGCGTCGCCTTGATCGGCGTCCCCGGTCCCCGGATCGGCATCGTCGTTGGCGAAGTAGCCGGTCAGCACGTCGGCGTCGACCGTATCGCCGTTGGCGCGCACCACGCGGGCGTCACCGCGCGCCACCGCCATGCGCTCGCCCGACCAGTATTCCAGGCTCTCGGAGGCGGTGACGGTCTCGCTCTCCGTTTCCATGCGCAACGGACCGCCGCGCACCACAAGAATGCCGGTGTCCACCTCGTAGACGGCGGTGGCGCCCGTGACGGTCTGGCCCGGGGTCTCGATGCGCGCGTTGCCGCGCGCCTCCATGCGCCAGATCTCGGTGCCGCCGTCGGCGGTCTCGCGGTAGTGCGCCACCAGGACGTCGCCCCGCACCCGGTCCTCGTCCTGGATGGCGACGGCGTTGCCCCGGGCGATGTACATGTTTTCGTCGCGGCGCCACTCGATGCCGTCGTCGGAGAACACCTCGATCGGCGCGTCGCCCGCCCCAACGGTGGCCCCCTGGCCCCAGGCCGCCGGCGCGCCGGCCGTGACCAACAGGGGGACCAACAGGGGGGCCAGCAAGAGGGCAACCGCGATGCCGCGCCCGACATGCATCATGGCGCGATGTCTCCGCCCTCGGTCAGCACCAGATGCGTCTGCCCCGTGAAGACCACGACGCGCCCACCGTCCACGATCTCGAATCCGCCGGCGACGATCTCGCCGTCCGGCCCCTGGCCGCTCACCGGGTCGGCGCCCCAGGCGTTGTTCGTTGTCAAGTCCACCTGCGCCGTCCGCGTGTGGAACTCGAAACCGTCGTCCCGGTAGAGGACCACGTTGCCGTCCAGGTCCAGCGTGCGCTCGACCTTGGAGTACAAGCCGGCGTCGCCGCGCACCGCCAGCCATTGGCCGGTCTCCAGGGCGATGTCTCCCTGCGGCTGCTGGAGAGCAACCTGGTCGGGGTTCCCGGCCTGCTCCACCGCCGTGGCGGCGACCAGGGTGTAGGGCTGGTTCTTGGTGTCCACGCCATGGAAGCGTGGATTGACCAGGGTGCGCGGGCTGGCCTGGCGCGGATCCAGGCCGGTCATGCTCACGGCCAGGCGCTCGGCCTGCGAGCGGATCTGCGGCCACGCCAGGACCAGACCCACCAGCACCAGCGCCACGCTGGGCAGCAGCAGCTTCATGAGCCGCACAAACCGCGAGTATTTCATGGCCTTGTGCACGGACTCGGGCTTGCCGGCGCCATGGCCCCGGACCTCGCCCGGCCGCGCCGCCGGGGAGGTGGGGGCCGAAGCCGTGTCGACCAGGGAAGACGGTCTGTGTAAACGATCCAGTTTCATCGCCGCGTCATCTCGCGTCCGTCGGCGCCCCCGCGCGGGCCGCGCACGCGCGCCGCCTGCCGCACCGGGCCGATCGGTGATCTGGGGGCCATGCTGATCTAGTCAACGCCCGCCCGCAACAGATCATGCATATGAATAAAGCCCACAGGCCGGCCCGATTCCACCACGAAAAGGCTCGTGATGGGGCGATCGCCACTGTTCATGACCCGCAGGGCCTCCACCGCCAGCGCGTCCGGCGCGACGCTGCGGGGGTCGCGGGTCATGATCGCGGCGGCGCTCCGCTGCACCAGATCCGGCGCCATGTGGCGGCGCAGGTCGCCGTCGGTGATGATCCCGACTAGGTGCCCGGCCTCGTCGACGATGCCGGCGCAGCCGAACCCCTTGCGCGACATCTCGATCAGCGCCTTCGACATGGGCGTCTCGCCGGCCACCAGGGGCACCTCGTCGCCCGTGTGCATCAGGTCGCGCACCCGCAGCAGCGCCCGGCCCAGCCGGCCGCCGGGATGGTACACCTGGAAATCGTGCGCGGTGAAGCCGCGCGCCTCCAGCAGGGCGACCGCCAGGGCGTCGCCCAGGGCCATCATCAAGGTGGTGGAGGTGGTCGGGGCCAGGCCGAGCGGGCAGGCCTCGCCGTGCGGCGGTAGCACCAGCGCCACGTCGGCGGCCTGGGCGAGCGCGCTGTCGGCGCGGCGCGTCATGGCGACCAGCAGAATTCCGAAACGCCGCGTGTAGGCGACGATGTCCTCCAGCTCGGGCGTGTCGCCGGAGTTTGACAGCGCCACCACCGCGTCGTCGCGGCCGATCATGCCCAGGTCGCCATGGCTGGCCTCGCCCGGGTGGACGAACTGCGCCAGGGTGCCGGTCGAGGCCAGGGTGGCGGCGATCTTGCGGGCCACGTGGCCGCTCTTGCCCATGCCGGTAACGGTCACGCGCCCCTTGCAGGCGAGCAACTGGCGGACGGCCTCGTTGAAGTCCGGGCCGAGCGATTCGGCCAGCGCGTCGAGCGCATCCCGTTCCTCGCGCAAAACCCGCCGCGCCGACACCAGGGCGGCGGAGAGGACGTCGGGCGTGGTTTCGAGCGGCGAGGGTGTCATGAAACGGTGATCTCCAGCCCGGCCGGCAGGGTCAGGCACCTTAACTTTTGGGGTCTGCGGTCGTCGTTTTCCGATCCAGGGGGCGATCCGGCCGCCAGCGGCGGATGTTGTCGGAACGCCCTACCCTTGCCGCCTCTTGTGTTCACAGGTCATCTCCGCCTGTGCGGGGAGCGTTCGCCCACGCGGTTTCATGATCCGTCATTGCGAACCCTCGTCGCCAGACGAGGGTGAAGCAATCCAGGGCGAAAAACGCAAATATCCGCCCTGGATTGCTTCGTCGCTTCGCTCCTCGCAATGACGAAGTGTGTATTCGTAAGATAGGTTGCCCTAAGGAGCAAAGAAGGGCTGGTGTAATCGAATCGCCCTGCCGTAAGTGGAGGTCTGTCATGCACCCCGGTACCGAAGCCGTTAAAAAAAACGCCGTCTCAGGTCCACAAGAAAGTTCAGTGGTCGAAGATGTCCTGATCGGCCCATCCGGCCACGTCCAGGGCGGCGCGGTGCGGCACGAAGCCGAAGCACGCCCGGGCCAGGTCCATGCGGCCTTCGCGCTCCAGCATGGTGTCGAGGGTCTCGCGCAGGCGGTGCAGGTACAGCACGTCGTTGGCCGCGTAGTCCATCTGTTCGGGCGAGAGCGTCGGCGCGCCCCAGTCGGACGACTGCATCTGCTTCGAGATCTCGATCCCCAGCAGGTCCTTGCACAGGCTGCGCAGGCCGTGCGCGTCGGTGTTGGTGCGGCACAGGCGCGAGGCGATTTTCGTACAGTAGATGGGCGCCGTCACCACGCCCAGGCGGCGCAGCATCACCGCCACGTCAAAGCGGGCGTAGTGGAAGATCTTTTCGCGGTCCGGGTCCGCCATCAGGGCGGCCAGCCCCGGCGCCGGGGTCCCGGGGTGGATCCGCACCAGGTGACACACGCCGTCGCCGGCCGACAACTGCACCAGGCACAGGCGGTCGCGCCACAAGTGGAGGCCCATGGTCTCGGTATCGACGGCCACGCTGCCGGCGAACGTCACATCGGGCGACAGATCGCCATCGTGCAGGATGATCTGGGCCATCACCTCGTTCCCTCGCCTGCCGTGGTCCGCGCGGACCACGCACAAAAAAACGCCGGACTCCCGATCGGCGCGGACCGGGCGGCGTCTGTCGTCTGGCGCGCCATCCGCGCTCACGCAGGGGCTGGCATCGTCCGAGGGATATCCGCCCGGCGGCCTTTCGCCAAGGAATATCAGCGCGTTAGACCCTGCCGTCCAAAGCGGCGTCGGGTGTAGCACCGTCAACCAGCCGGATCAAGGCCGAATTGGTCGCTCGGTTCGGACGGCGCGGCCATGACCGCGTCCAGCGTCGCGCCGTCGCGCAGGACCGCCTCGGCCGCCGGGGTGTGGGCGCCGTCCGCCGTGTGCAGCACCAAGCCCGGCCACAGCGTGGCGCCGCCCCGCACCCCGCGCCGCGCCCGCACGATCACCCGCCGGGCCGGCCGCGCCACGCCGTCGCGATCGGCCCCGGGCCACAGCGGGATCACCTCGACATCGCCGGCGTGTCCGGACAGCGCCGCCAGCAGGGCGTCCAGCCGGTCGGCGCGGTGGATGACCACCAGCCGGCCCTTGGGCCGCAGCCGCGCGAGGCAGGCACCGACCCAGCGCGCCAGCGGCACCGTCGCCGCGTGGGCGCCGGCGCGGCCCGGGTCGGGTGGCCGAGTGCCGGCCTCCTCATACGGTGGGTTGGTCAGGACCACGTCGAAGGGGCCGGGGGCCATCGCCTCCGCCGGTGCCATCAGGTCGCCGCGCGTCACCGACAGGCGCCCGCCCAGGCCATTCAGGTCCGCCGAGCGGGCCGCCAGCGCCGCCATGTCCGGATCGATCTCCAACCCGTCCACCCGCAGCGTCTCCGGCGCGCGGGCCAGCAGGCACAGCGCCGCCGCGCCGGTGCCCAGGCCGGCGTCCAGAACGCGCGCCACCCGGCCCGGCCCGTCCAGCGGCACCGCCGCCGCCAGCAGAACCGGATCCATGGCCACGCGATACCCGCGAACCGGCTGCAGCAGGCGCACGCTTCCGCCGAGAATGGCCGTCTCCTCGACCGTCACGCGCCGCCCTCGCCCTCGGTGGCCTGGGCCAGCACCCAGCGCGCCCGCTCGAAGCGATCCGCCGCCACCCACACCCGCGCCCGCACCAGGGCCACGGCGCCGCCCAGCGCGGCGCTGGTGTGGTGGTCGAGCACCGCCGGTTCGATGCCCTCCGCCCGCAGGCACGACACCAGATAGGACAGAAACACCGGGTCCTCGACCACGGTCAGTTCGCGCAGGCCGTCCATGCGTTTCCTCCCTGATGAGCGCTCACCATTGACCGCCGGTCCTTGCCGCGCCGCCCCGCCCGCCCAACGTGAGTCGAGACGGGCGCCAACGCGCTTGACCCCGCTTCGGGGCCGACCCTATGCTCCCGTCGCCCCAGCCGGCCCGTCAACCCCGACGCGGCCCGCTCCCCCGATTGTCCCGCAGCGTGGTCGCCATCGTGAACGAGTCCTCTTCCGCACCCGCCGCCGCCCGCCCGGACGGCAAGACCGCTCTCGACGCCCTTCTTGATCTGGTCGGCGACGACCTGCAGCGAGTCAATCAGGCCATCATCGATCGGATGCACAGCCCGATCGCCCTGATCCCGCAACTGGCCGCCCACCTGATCAGCGCCGGCGGCAAGCGCCTGCGCCCGCTGCTGACCCTGGGCGCGGCCAAGCTGGTCGGGTACGAGGGCGACCGGCACATCGAACTGGCCGCTTGTATTGAGTTCGTGCACACCGCCACCCTGTTGCATGACGACGTGGTCGACGAAAGCGACATGCGGCGCGGCCGCGACACGGCCAACGCCCTGTGGGGCAACAAGCCCAGCGTGCTGGTGGGCGACTTCCTGTTCGCGCGCTCGTTCGAACTGATGGTCGACGACGGCTCGCTGGAGGTGATGGGCATCATGGCCCGGGCCTGCGCGACGATCTCCGAGGGCGAGATCCATCAGCTCCTGACGGCCAACAACATCGAAACGGACGTTCCCGCCTACCTGCAGGTGGTCGAATCCAAGACCGCCGCGCTGTTCGCCGCCGCCGCCCGCGTTGGCGGCGTGGTGGCCGAGCGCCCGGAAGAGGAAAAGGCCGCCCTGGAGGCCTACGGCCGAAACCTGGGCGTGGCCTTCCAGATCGCCGACGACTATCTGGACTACTCGGCACGCGAGGCGGAACTCGGCAAGGCCATCGGCGACGACTTCCGCGACGGCAAGCTGACCCTGCCGGTCATCCACGCCATCTCGCAGGCCGACGACGAGGAACGGGAGTTCTGGAAGCGCTGCCTGGAAGACCAGGAGTTCAGCGACGACGAGGCCGAGGCCGATCTGGCACACGCCATGACGCTGCTGGACAAGTACGGCAGCCTGAAGGAGACGGTGCGCCACGCGCACGAGTACGCCGAGGCGGCGCGCCGCGCGCTGGATCCCTTCCCCGACAGCGAGATCAGGCGCATCATGACCGAGATCGTCGATTTCAGCGTCGAGCGGGCGTACTGAGCGGCTGCGATTCTTGAAGGCCACGCATCGTGACGCTATATTGTGTCATATGATGTGGAGGCCGTGGTGCGCATCGAAACGCTTGCTCAGGATGGCTGCTTCGCCCCAACCCTGATCGCGGCCACCCTTCGAACCACGAAGGAAGAGGTCGCGCAGACCGTGGGTCTTGGGCGCGATGCCCTGATGCGCACCAGTCGGATCCAGAGTTCGAAGACTCAGAAGCGCCTTCGGGAAATGGTTGAAATCCTGAATCGGGTCGAACCTCGGTTCGGCTCCGCGCTCGTCGCCTACGCCTGGTACCGCTCGGAACCGTTGGCTGGTTTCGACGGCATGACCGCCATGCATTTGGTACAGGAAGGCCGCGCGGCCGATGTCATGGACTATATTGACGCGGTCGACGCCGGTGTTCATGCCTGATGCCGGTCAAGGCCGATGCGGTATCAAGGGCTTCTGTACCGAGCGATCAACCCGATCCACGCCCGACAGCCCCTCTCAGGGGAAGGCGCGCGGCGGTACGGCGGACGCTTCAACCCGAAAGGCATGGCTGCCCTTTACACAAGCCGCAGCGTGATGACCGCCATTCGAGAGGCGAACCAGATCGGCACGCTGCAGCCCACAACGCTGGTCGCCTACGACGCCGACATCGCCCCGATTTTTGACGCAACGGATGCCGCCGCGTTGGCCGCCTTGGGTGTTGCTGGTGCCGACCTTTCTTCCGACGACTGGCGGGCCAGGATGCAGCAGGAGGGCACGGCGCCAACACAGCGCTTGGCGGAACAGCTCAAACACCTGGGCTATGCCGGACTGCACGTCCGGTCTTTCGCAAAAGGTGCTGGAGCGGAGGACCGGAACATCGTCCTCTGGACCTGGGGACCGGATCTACCGACGCGGCTGTTGCTGGTCGACGACGCCCATCGCCTGGGATGACGCTCACCGCGCCACCTGGGGCGACAACCCGTCGGTCAGGAACGCGGTCCGCGCCGCCTCCCCATACAGGGCATGGACGACGGCCCGCGCCGGGGCATCAACCGGCGTGCCGGCCCGCACCGCGACCTGAACCCGCACCGGTGGATGGGTCTCGGGCGGGAACGGCCCGACGAAACGCACGCGACCGTCCCGGCGCGCCGTGTTGGCCAGGGCCACGCCCAGGGCGGCCTCGCCGTGGGCCACCCAATCGAGCACGGTGCCCGGCGTGGGCGCCAGGGTCACGCGCCTTGAAACCCCTTCATCCCAGCCGATCGCGCGCAAAGCCTGCAAGCTGGTTTCCCCCAGGGCATTGCGCTCCGGATCGATGACCGCCAGCCGGTGGCGGCGGTCCACCCACTCTGTCAGGTCCATGCCGCGCGTCACGGCATCCGGGCCGGGGCGGTCAAGGGCCGCCACCAGCGCCAAGCCACTGATCACCAGATCCGTGGGTGGCTCCACCTGGCCGATCTCCACCAGCCGCGCCATGTTGCCGGCGCCGACGACGATGACGACGTCGTGGAGCAGCCGGCTGTCATGCGAAAGCGCCCCGGACACGTCGCCGAACTGGAGGATCAGAGAGGCCCCGGCGGTCTCCTGCAGGTGCGGCAGAAGGGTCTGCAGGGCCGCTTTCAGGGATGGATCGGCGTAGACGGCGGTTCCGGTTTGGGCGCGTGCCCCGGTCGGTCGCGTCCCCAGGGCGAGGGCCGCGCCGCTGGCGACCCACAACAGCGCGCGGCGGGAGAGGGAGCGCGAAGACGGCATCGTGCGGCCTCCGAGTGGTGGTGAGGTCGAAACCCAGGTGGACGGCATCATAGCGAAACACCACGCGCCCGTCGTCGGTGCGATGCAGACTCAACCCAAAGCGCGAGGTTCACTGCCCTTGTATCGCTTCCATGTACCGCCGCAGCACGGCGTTGATGCGGGTCTGATAACCCGGCCCCTGGCTCTTGAAGAACGCCAGGATGTCCGGGTCGAGCCGCAACGAGACCGGCATCTTGCGCGGCGGAACCAGTTCGGCGTCGCGGAACCACGCCTCGTCCAGGATCGGCGCGACATCCGGGTCTTCGCGAATGTCGCGTTCGATGTCCTCGTCCGTGACATCGTCGAGGGCATCAAGGATTTCCTGACGCGGCTTGATGTCGTCCCAACTCTTCCTGATAATGCGCTCGTTCATCTTTCCTCGCTTGGCGGACGGAAATAATGCGGCAGATACCCTCCGGCCGGATCGTGAACACTACGGTGAGAATTCTACCCTTCGCCTCGCCAATGGCAAGGAACCGATCCTCTCCGTAGTCGTGTCTGTCATCCCGGCGGATCTGTACGAACCCTTGAAACACGGCCGCGCCTTCAGTAAAGGGAAGGCCGCGTCTTTCAATGTTCGCCGTTTCCTTGCGCTCATCCCATTCGAATCCGAGCCAGTCGGTCTCGATCATGCCGTTCTCCCGCTTTCAATGAGGGTCGTTCATCCATTTCGTTTGTCCCGCGTATCCGGGGCAGTCGTGCCCCGGCCTCATTGAAGCAAGGAGTACCATCGCGTTCCGTGCCCGATCGTCCCTCGAACGTGACTTTTTTTGTAGCGACGACCTGAGCTTATTCCCAAACAATGGGCCACGAAGATCGGTCTGTCAATACACTCCGTCCATACAGCTTGCCTCCGACCCCGTCGCCGTGCATCCTCGGCGCCATGCCGACCCAGCCACCCGACCACCCCACCCTGTTCGCCCTGTCCACCGCCCCGGGTCGCGCCGGGGTGGCGGTGGTCCGCGTGTCCGGCCCGCAGGCCGGCCCCGCCTTGTGTGCTCTGACAGGGCGCGCCACCCTCCCCGCGCCGCGCCGCGCCACCCGCGCCCGTTTCCAGGACCCGGCCACCGGCGAGACGGTGGACGACGGCCTGGTGCTCTGGTTCCCCGGCCCGGCCAGCTACACCGGCGAGGACATGGCCGAGCTGCACGGCCACGGCGGCCGCACCACCGTGCGCGCGTTGCTGGACGCGCTCGCCGCCCTGCCCGGCCTCGCCCCCGCCGAGCCCGGCGCCTTCACGCGGCGCGCCTTCGATGCCGGCAAGCTGGACCTGACCGCCGTCGAGGCCCTGGCCGACCTGATCGACGCCGAGACCGCCGCGCAACGGCGCCAAGCACTGCGGCAGAAGGACGGCGCCCTGGCGCGCCTCACCGACGGTTGGCGCGAGCGGCTGGTGCGCGCGCTGGCCCATTTGGAAGCGACCATCGACTTCTCCGACGAGGATCTTCCGGAGGCGCTTCTGCCCGCCCTGCTCGACGACGTCGCCGCGCTCGAAACCGAGATCGCCGCCCACCTGGCCGAGCCGCCCCGGGGCGAACGCCTGCGCGACGGCGTGCACGTCGCCGTGCTCGGCCCGCCCAACGCCGGCAAGTCCAGCCTGGTCAATGCCCTGGCCCGGCGCGAGGCGGCCATCGTCTCGGCCATCGCCGGCACCACCCGCGATGTGGTGGAGGTTCACCTTGATCTGGGCGGCTTGCCCGTCGTGCTGGCCGACACCGCCGGTCTGCGCGAGTCCGCCGATGTCATCGAACGGGAGGGCGTGCGCCGCGCCCGCGCCCGCGCCGAGGCGGCGGACCTGCGCCTGCTGCTGCTGGACGGGGCCGCCGTCGACCCGCTCGACCCGGCGGTCGCGCCCCTGGCCGCCGACCCGGACACGGTTTTGGTTCTGAACAAGACCGACCTGCGCGGCGAGACACCGCCCCCGGCCCTGCCCGGCGGCCGCGCGCCCCTGCCCCTGTCGCTGGCCACCGGCGCCGGCCTCGACGCGCTGCTGGCGACGCTGACCGAGCGGGTGCGTACCCTGACCGAGTCCGGGGCCGGCGCGCCACCGCCGCTGACCCGCGCCCGCCATCGTCATGCCCTGGAAGAGACCCGCGACGCCCTGGCCCGCGCCATGGACGCGCCCTTGCCGGAACTGGTGGCCGAGGACCTGCGCCTGGCCGCCCGCGCGCTCGGCCGTCTGACCGGCCGGGTCGACGTCGAGGATCTGCTGGACGTGATCTTCGGTGCGTTCTGTATCGGGAAATGACCGCGTGGCTCACGCCTCCAGCGCGGCCATCAGCACCCGATAGGCCTCGCTGACCTTCTTGAACCGCTCTTCGGCGTGTTTGTCGCCGCCGTTGGCATCCGGGTGATGGCGCTTGACCAGCACCAGATACCGTGCCCGCAGGTCCTCGCGGGTGAGAGGCCAATCCAAGTCGAGGACGCGCAACGCCCGCGCCTCGCGGCTGTCGTTCGCGAACGGCGTGGCGGCCTCGCGCGCGTGGCGGGCCTCGGCGTCGCGGGCGGCGGCGAACACGCCGAGCGGATCGTCCAGCGACGCCGGATCAAAATGCCGCCCTCCGGTGCCAAGACCGCCGCCCATGCGCCAGGTGGGGCGGTCCCAGATGGTCGATGTGCGCACATGCGTTTCGATTTCATCGGCGCTCATGCCGGCGCAGTAGTTCCAGGCCTTGTTGTAGGCCCGCACGTGCTCCAGGCAGAAATGATAGTAGCCGCTGAGGGTGCGGTCCTTGGGCGCCCGGTACTCCCCGGGCTTCGTGCAGCCCGGCATGTCGCACACGGGGGTGTCCGGCGTCGCGGCGAACCCGTCCCCAAGACCGGCCATGTCGTCCAGATCAAGCAGGGGGTCCAGCCGGCGACGCCGGGCGGTGGCGGCGCTCCGGGCACCTGTCTTCCGTCCGTGTGCGACCATGATCCCACTATGGGACCGGGCCAGGGCGCTGACAAGCGTAGCTGGGCGGATCCCAGGGCTCCGACGTCGGCAGGGGGCCAGTTAACAGACGCCGCAGAGGCCCGGCCAGAGCCCCCTACGGTCCCGTGAACAGCCGGTCGTTGGCCAGCGAGGGCACGCGCCGGCGCGCCTCCGCCACCTGGGCCGGGTCGAGGGTGGCGTGCAGGATGTCGAAGTCCGCCTCGCCGGCGTCGGCCAGCACCGTGCCCCAGGGATCGACGATCAGGCTGTGGCCATAGGTCCGCCGGTCGCGCGGGTGCTGGCCGCACTGCGCCGGGGCCAGGACGTAGCAGCCGGTCTCGATGGCCCGCGCGCGCAACAGCACGTGCCAGTGCGCCTGCCCGGTCGGCACCGTGAAGGCCGCCGGCACGCACAACACCTCGGCGCCCCCCTGGGCCAGGGCGCGGTAGAGATACGGAAAGCGCACATCATAGCACACCGACAGCCCCAGCCGCGCCCACGGCAGGTCGGCGACCACCGCGCGCTCGCCGGGATGCATGGTATCCGACTCGCGGTAGCTTTCGTCGGCGCTCAGGTCCACGTCGAACATGTGGATCTTGTCGTACCAAGCGGCGATCGAGCCGTCCGGCGCGATGAGGTAGGCGCGGTTGGCGGCCCGGCCGTCACCGGTCAGGATGGCCAGCGTGCCCGCCTGCACCCAGGCCCCGGTCTCGCGCGCCACGTCGCGGAAGGCTGCCAGTGCCGGGTGGTCCTCCTCGAAACGAGCCTGGGCGAGCACGTTCTCGCGGCCCAGTTCCATCATGACCACGTTCTCGGGCAGCAGCACCAACTCGGCCCCGCCCGCCCGCGCACGGCGCACGGCGTCCAGCGCGCGCCAGATGTTGTGGTCCATGTCGTTGCCGGCGTTGACCTGCACACAGGCGACGCGGAATGGGCGGGGATCGGCGACCGTCATGACGCCATCCCGGCCAGCAGCGGGTCGAGCCCGCCCTTGGCGTCCAGCGCATACAACTCGTCGCACCCGCCCACGTGCTGGCCGTTGATGAAGACCTGCGGCACCGTGCGGGCGCCGCCGGAGCGCTCGATCATGGTCGCGCGGGTGTCGGGGTCGAGCATGACGTTGTACTCGTCATAGCCGACGCCCTTCTGCTCCAGAAGGTGCTTGGCGCGCAGGCAGAACGGGCAGATGGGCGTCGTATACATCTCCACCCTGGGCGAGGTCATGGGCGTGTCTCCGCGAAAAGGACGAGTCGTTTCGTGGGCGCATGTTGGACACCGTGCGGGACAGGTCAAGAGTCTTTGGCGGGCGGCGCCGTCATCCGCCCCCGGTCCGGACGGGTCGCCTTGATCGCGCCCAGCGCGGACGCCATATGTCGCGGGCACCGAAGACCAGGGAGTACACCGATGGCCACGCCGTACCGCGACCGCATCCAGCACCGCCTGACGGAGGGACTGGCGCCCGTCTCGCTGTGGGTGGTGGACGACTCCCAGCGCCACGCCGGCCACGGACCGCGTCGGGCGGCGCTGGCGGCACGCGGGCAGTCCCACGGGCTCCCGCCCGAGGCCGATGCGACCGAAACCCATTTCCGGGTGGAGGTCGTCTCGCCGGCCTTCGAGGGCCGCTCTCGCGTCGAGCGCCACCGCATGGTGACCGACCTGCTGCGGGATGAACTGCGGGACCGCGTTCACGCGCTGTCCATCATGGCTCGCACCCCGGACGAGGCGGAGCAGGACCGGGCCACCACGAACCGGCCGTGCTGACACCATACCGCGCGGCGGCCCGGTCCCGTCCGCGCCCAGGAGGATCCATGCTCGGCGCCATCGCCGGCGACATCATCGGCTCCCGATTCGAGGGCGGACCGCCGCCGCCCCCCGGGTTCCCCCTGTTCCACCCGGACTGTCGGTTCACCGACGATACGGTCTGCACCGTCGCCGTGGCGGCGGCGCTGCTCGACGGCACCGACATGGCGGGAACGCTACGCGCCTTCGTGCGCCGCCATCCCGACCGGGGCTATGGCGGCATGTTCCTGCGCTGGGCGCTCGACGACGCCCAGGGTCCGTACGGCAGTTGGGGCAACGGCGCGCCCATGCGCGGGGCCGCCGTCGGCTGGCTGACCGAGGAGGAGGCCGACGCGCGCGACCTGGCCGCGCTGCAGGCCAACGTCACCCACAACCACCCGGCCGCCGTGGCCGCCGCCCAGGCGGTGGCCGAGGCCATCGTGAGGTTCCGCCGCGGCGACGATGTGGCCGCCGTGCGCGACCATATCGCCCGGACATACCGCTACGACCTGCGTCCGGAGTCGGCGCTTGCGTCCAGCGGCTTCGACGTCTCGGCCGCCGGGACAACGCCGGCCGCACTGGCGGCCGCGTTCGAGGCGGAGGACTGGGAGGCGGCGGTGCGGACGGCGGTCGGCCTGGGCGGGGACACCGACACGCTGGCCTGCATCACCGGCGCCGTGGCCGAGGCGCGCTTCGGATTGCCGGCGCCCGTGGCCGCGGCGGCGCGCGATCACCTGGCCGAGGATCTGGCGATGGTGCTGACCCATTTCGAGGCGCGGGTCGCGGCGGGACCGCCGGGAACCCAGGCCGCTGGGGCCATGCACCTGCCCTCCGGCTCCGGTCCGTGAGCGCGGACGGCGGCCATACTAGGGTCCTTGGGCCGGCGCCGTGGGCGCCGGCGCAGTCGCGCCGGCCGTCCGACGAATGAGGTCGGTTCATTCGGCGGACAGGATAAACGCAAACGGGGCAGGGATGCCTCATCCCCGCCCCGATCTCGTCCGGTGCCGGCGACCCACGGCGGCCGCCCCGACTGGTCGCCCCTACTTCGGGGCCATGATCATGATCATCTGGCGGCCTTCCATCTTCGGCAACTGTTCGACCTTGGCCAGGTCCGCCATGTCGTCGCGCACGCGGATCAGCACCTTCATGCCGAGGTCCTGGTGCGCCATCTCGCGGCCACGGAAGCGCAGAGTCACCTTGACCTTGTCGCCTTCGGACAAGAACTTGTGGCAGTTCTTCATCTTCACGACATAGTCGTGCTCATCGATGTTCGGCCGGAGCTTGATCTCCTTGACCTCGATGACCTTCTGGCGCTTCTTGGCCTCGTTCTTCTTCTTTTGGTTTTCGTATTTGAACTTGCCGTAGTCGAGAATCTTGCACACGGGCGGGTCGGCGTTGGGCGAGATCTCGACCAGATCCAGCCCGGCCTCCTCGGCCTGGTTCAAGGCGTCGCGAATGGCGACGACCCCGACGTTTTCCCCTTCGGCGTCGATCAGTCGCACCTGCGGAACCCTGATCGCATCATTGACGCGCGGCCCGTCGCGGGTCGGTGGCGCCGTCATCGGTGGCCTAGCTATGGGATGCCTCTTCCGTTGTTATCAAAGTCCGTTGTTGTCACGTCCCGGGGGCAGGCCGACACCGGCCCGGTTCCCCCGTTCTCCCCCGTCGAACCCCGATGGGACCCGCCCCGCCGCGGCCGTGCCACGCCGTGACACGCCACCATCGCGAACCGGGTCCAACCGGTCACGCCACCCGTTCGACCTGCTCCGCGCCCTCGGGCGCGACGGTTCCCCGCAGGTCGGGTGGCAACGACTCGTCTTTAAGTGTATTCAGCGCATCCGCGAGCGCAAGCACTTCCTGACTGGCCCCGCCCAGGCGCCGCAGCGCCACCGTGCGCTCCTCGGCCTCGCGCTTGCCGACCACGGCGATCACCGGCACCTTGGCGTTGGAGTGCTCGCGGACCTTGTAGTTGATCTTTTCGTTGCGCAGGTCGACCTCCGCCCGCAGCCCGGCTGCCCTCAGGGCGGCGGCGACGTCCACGGCATACGCATCGGCCTCGCCGGTGATGGTGGCCACCACCACCTGCACCGGCGCCAGCCACATTGGGAACTTGCCGGCGTGATGCTCGATCAGCACGCCGGTGAAGCGTTCCAGCGAGCCGAACATGGCGCGGTGGATCATCACCGGCACGTGACGGTCGCCGTCGGCGCCGACATAGCTGGCGTCGAAGCGGCCCGGCAGGTTGAAGTCCACCTGCACCGTACCGCACTGCCAGTCGCGGCCGATGGCGTCGCGCAGCACGTATTCCAGCTTCGGCCCGTAGAACACGCCCTCGCCGGGGTTGACCGACGCCTTGATGCGGCCGTGACCCTCGCGGACCACCTCGTCGAGCACGCCTTGCAGCGCCGCCTCGGCCGCGTCCCACAGCGCGTCCGAGCCGACTCGCTTCTCCGGCCGCGTCGCCAGCTTGATGGTCAGGTCCTCGAACCCGAAATCTCGGTACAGGCCGAGGATCAGGCTGTTGAGCTTCAGGCACTCCTCGCGCAACTGGTCCGGCGTGCAGAACACGTGCGCATCGTCCTGGGTGAAGCTGCGCACGCGCAGCAGGCCGTGCAGCGCCCCCGAGGGTTCATACCGGTGCACCTTGCCGAACTCGGCGATCTTCAGCGGCAGCTCCCGGTAGCTGCGCAGGGCGTTCTTGTAGATAGCGAAGTGCCCGGGGCAGTTCATGGGCTTGAGCGCGAAGTCGCGCTCGTCCTCGGTCTTGGTCGTGAACATGTTCTGGCGGTAGTTCTGCCAGTGACCCGAGACCTCCCACAGGCTGCGGTCCATCATGTCCGGCGTGTTGACCTCGACGAAGCCGGCCTCCGCCTGGCGCCGCCGCACGAACGTGATCAGCGTCTGGAACAGCGTCCAGCCCTTGGGGTGCCAGAACACCGAGCCGGGGGCGTAGTCCTCGAAGTGGAACAGGTCCATCTCGCGGCCCAGGCGGCGGTGGTCGCGCTTTTCCGCCTCCTCCAGCATGTGGAGGTAGTCCTTGAGCTGCTTGTCCGTGGCCCAGGCCGTGCCGTAGATGCGTTGCAGCATGGGGTTGCGCGAGTCGCCGCGCCAGTAGGCGCCGGCCAGCTTGGTCAGCTTGAACGCCGTGCCCAGCTTGCCGGTGGACGGCAGGTGCGGCCCCCGGCACAGGTCGAGCCAGTCGCCCTGGCGGTAGACCGTGATGGGCTCGTGTTCGGGCAGGTCGGCGATGATCTCGGCCTTGTACTGCTCGCCGATCTCCTGGAAGTGGGCGATGGCCTCGTCGCGGTCCCAGACCTCGCGCACGATCGCCTCGTCGCGGGCGACGATGTCACGCATTCGCGCCTCGATCTTGTCCAGGTCGTCGGGCGTGAACGGCTCGGCGCGGGCGAAGTCGTAGTAGAAGCCGTTCTCGATCGCCGGGCCGATGGTCACCTGGGTGCCGGGATAGAGCTCCTGCACCGCCTCGGCCATCACATGAGCGGCGTCGTGGCGGATCAGGTCCAGCGCGGCCGCTTCGTCCTTGGCCGTGATCAGGGCGACCGAGGCGTCGGCCTCGATGGGGCGGGTCAGGTCCCACATCTCGCCGTCGACCGTGCAGGCGAGCGCCGCCTTGGCGAGGCCGGGGCCGATGTCCTTGGCGATGTCCAGGCCCGTGACCGGGCCGTCGTACTGGCGTTGACTGCCGTCGGGCAGCGTGATGGCAACCATGGGGGTCAGACCTTCAGATGGGGCGGCCGGCCGGACGATCCATCCCCCCGGCGCGGGACGGGACGGGGCGGGACGACGGCGCGCGCGGTCGCGGTGTTGAGCAGGAGGGTGAGGACCCCTGGAAGGCCGGCGGCGCGGCGGCGCGTCGCCCAAGGACCTGGGGTCCGGGTGTGACGCCTTACCCCCACACGGGGGTTCGCCGCGAGGCGCGCGTCACCCCCACGCCGCCGGTGAGGGCGCGTGCAACTGGGCGGAAGCTGTCGGCGACGGGCGCGATCATCATCGTTGGGCGTCAGGCGTTGGGCGTCACGAACCGGTAAAACGTTGGGGCCCCCGGGACCACCCGCGAGCCTCCCCCCACATTAGGCCCCAGGCCGGCGATGTCAAGGTAACGCGGACCGCGCCGCCGCGATGGCCGGAGTCGATGGGGGCGGAATGGCGACGACCGTGCCGCAGGTGTCGCACAGGGCTGAGAGGAGGTTTGGCACGCCCGTGCGCCGAGTCATGCGATTGTCGCCGCTGCGGTGACTGAACCTGATTGGATAGGGCCACGGTCGGCATCTTTTTAAAGCGAATGGGCCGAAGCCTGCTTCGTCGACGACCACACGGTGTTCGGCCCTATCCAAAATGGATGTATTGAATCTGTGGGCGTGAAATGATAGTGCTTCCCGCGATGAATGGGGCCTCCTATATAAAGGTGTCTCGTGCCTGCGTTCCATCCTTTACGTATAGGGGTGCTCTCCCTTGCCCTGACGTTGGTCGGGTTGCTTGCCACCCCAGTTCGAGCAGACTCCCAACGCCATGCCCTGGTCATTGGCAACAGCGCCTACGACATGGGGGCGCTGCAGAACCCGGCCAATGATGCACGAATTGTGGCGGAAACGTTGGAGGCGGCTGGCTTCAAGGTCGTTGTGGAAACTGACCTGAACCAAAGACGCATGAAGGAAGCGATCCGAGATTTTGGAGATCGCCTAACCGCTTCCGGGGACGACTCCATAGGATTGTTTTACTACGCTGGCCACGGTATGCAAATCGGCGGAACAAATTACCTTATTCCTGTTGGTGCTGGAGCAAAGATAAGACGAGAACCTGATGTAGATATCGAGGCTGTCGACGCCGCTGCGGTGCTCTCAGTTATGGAATATGCCGGGAATAGACTAAACATAGTCATACTTGACGCCTGTCGCAACAATCCCTTTCATCGCGGTTTTCGTTCAATATCTCATGGTTTGGCGCGTATGGATGCTCCAATGGGCTCCATCATTGCCTACGCAACCGCGCCAGGCTCCGTCGCCGACGATGGCACAGGCGAGTACGGCACCTATACCCAGGAACTGGTGCGAGCCATGCGGACGCCGGGTCGGCCGATTGAGGACGTTTTCAAGCGGACGCGCATGTCGGTGATCGACCTGACCGACGGCCGACAGGTTCCGTGGGAGTCGTCGTCTCTTGTGGGCGAGTTCCACTTCTTCGCTCCGGACGAGTTCGGCGAACCCGGCGATGCCGACGCCCGCGCTACGGCCGCATGGGTCGGAATTGCAGACACGGCTGATCCAAAAAAGCTGAACGCCTTCATTGACCAGTATCCGGACAGCCCACTGGCCCGTTTGGCTCGCAAACGCTTGGCAAGCATTGCGTACCCTCCGGATCGTGAGACCCCATCGGACAACGGTCACAGCCATGCGACGCAAAACCCCTCGCGCCTCACGACCTCGGAGCCTCAACCCTCGACGGCGGCGCCTGCACCCCGCCCGCCTGGAACTCTGACACGAAGCCAGCTTCAGGCGGAGCTGAACCGCCAGTTGCAGTCCGGCATGAGCGGTGGCCGGCCAGCGGCACCGCCGGCCCGTTCAGTGACCTCCGCTCCGACCCTCGTCGACCCGAACACGGGCACGGTGTTGTCGGACAAGCAGGCGGCCGCCGTGGTGGCGGCCTGCGAGAAACTGTCAAGGATTCTTCAGTCTTCCTCGACGGCTGGGCAAGCCCGCTCGGCCGCGCAGGCAGCCATCGTCAATCAACTGAGAACAAAGTGCGAGTCCTACGGTCTCGTGACATATTGACAAAAACCGCTGAAAAACACAGAAAACTCTGCGCTTGTAGCGGCAGGAAAACTGAGAGTTGGAGGGCTTTGTTGTGTTGTTGAGATTAAAACGGATTGTCCCGCTGACTTTCGCTTTTCTATTGCTTGGTAATTCGTTTTCTGTCGCCCAAACGTCGCCTCCGCCCGCAGTATGCAGTCCTGCCAATCTTGATGCCCTTCAGGCTCGCTTGTCACAGGTCTCAACCATTCTTGACCGTATGGAGGCCGAGGCAAAGGCCGATCCCGGCTGGTCTGCATCCGTCGGCAAACCAGCGTCCGAGGCCGCGATTCAGGATCGATACCAAAAGGAGCAACACCATCTTGAAACCTGCCTGCGCCGCTTGTCGCAAGAGCGTCGCGCATCGCAAGCAGGCTCGCCCGGCCCCATCCGTCAGGACCAAGCCGACGTCAATCTCGGGACATTCGAGGCTGCCCAGCCGGAACACCGCGTTTCCGGATCGAGCAACAGCACCGACGCGCTTCGCGTCTCGGATTGTCTTGCCATCTATTCGATCGGTCCTCGGATCGGGCATTCGACCCTCCCGCTCGCCAACTCATGCTTGGCGCTCCTGACGGTCGCCTATCACAACCCGCCGGGAGCCACCGATTTCAAGCGCGAGGCCTGTCAATCAATTTCGGCCCAAGTCCGTAGTCTCGGTGCGGTGGTCAGCGGCCCAGACTTCGAGGTGCTCCAGAGAATGGATGTTCGAGCACGTCAATGGTGCACGCTCTGATTATCACTCCGACGGTGCTGGGGGCCGCATAGGAGAGACGAGGTCCCAAGAAGAAGCGAACGCTCTAGCGACACAACCCGAATAGGCAATGCCGAACCACGAGGATACAATGAACAGAATCGTCAAGTTTGCCGTCGTACCCTTTGCTGCGCTTTTCTTAATGTCATGTGCGGCCGCGCACACTGCGATTTCAAAAGCCGACCTTGATGTGCAAACAAAAATGAGTAAATCTGTTTTCCTCGATCCAATGCCGCCGGAGGAGAGGGTCGTTTTTGTTCAGGTGCGCAACTCCTCCGACAAACCCGCCTTCGATATTTCAGATAGGGTACGGGCAGCCATTGAAAGCAAAGGCTATACGATCACCGACAACCCGGATTACGCACACATTCTATTGCAGGCGAACGTTCTGCAAGTCGGTAAGATCGATCCTTCAGCCGCCGAACGCGCTCTTCTTGGCGGCTACGGCGACATGGCACTGGCGGGCGGCGTCGGGGCTGCCGCCGGTTACCAACTGGGGGGGTTCACGTCCGGCGCCGGTCTCGCTGGCGGATTGATCGGCATGGCGGCCAGTACGATCGCCAATGCGGCCATCAAGGACGTCACGTATTCGATCATCACCGATATCCAGGTCTCGGAACGGGCCAACCAAGGCGTCATGGTTCGAGAAGACACGCACCACACGCTGCAGCAGGGCACCACCGGCACCTCGACGATCACCGCGTCCGAGATCACGGACTGGAAGCGCTACCAGACCCGCATTGTGAGTACGGCCAACAAGGTCAATCTCGAGTTTGCGGAAGCGCAACCCGAGTTGGTTGCCGGGATCGTGCGGTCCATCTCGGGGATCTTCTGACGGACGGCGGGGGTCGTGTTTTGGGCGCTGTTCCCCAAGGCATTCGTTGCAAAGAAAACGGTTCGCAACGAGATTCGGAGAGTGGCCAAATGGCCGTGGCTCACACGAGTCGCCACGTCCCTCACGCCGCCACGGCGGCCAGGGCGCGGAGCGTTTTCAGGTCGACGGGTGTTTCCGGAGCGATGATCTCGGCGTGAAGCCGGCCGATCAATGCTTTGATCACGTCAGTCTTGGCAAGACCGGTCGTCTCCATCACCGCGTCCAGGTCGCGGGCGGTTCGGGTCGTGATCTTCAGCGACAACCGCCGGCGCGGCCCCGCCGACTCCGCGTCGCCTAGGGCGGCGCGGATCCGAGCCAACGCGTCTGGCAGAGCGTCCGCGACGTCGGGATCATGGGCGGCGCCGTCCAACGCGTGCAGGACCAGGGCCTTGCGGAATCCCGTGCCCAGGGCCGGATCAATGCGGTGGGCGCACAGATCCAGGATCTCCAGATATGGGGCCGGAAGGCTTGCCTCCAGCGGGATGGTCGCGGTCGGCCGGGCGGCCGCGATGGCCGGGGTCGATTGCGGGGGAATGGCCACGACCATGCCGCAGGTGTCACACACCGCCACCAGGATATCCTGCACGGTTCCCGACCCATCCTGGAACGGCACGTCCCGATAGTCGAACGTCGTGGAGACCAAGCCGCAGGTCTCGCACAGGGCGCGGCCTTTTTCGCCGGGGTGGAACTGGAAAGCTGGGAGCGCGACCATCGTTGTCTGGTGTCACTGAAGGCGGGTTGTCTGGGGGCTTCTGTTGTTCGCTCCGAAGCACTCTCTCACGTTCGGCCCCGGACATGGGGTGTCAAGGTGGTGCAGTCTCGTCGTTAGCGTGACGCCATCGGGAAGCCAAACCAGATGGCTCCACGAAAGCTCAGATCAGCGAAAGAAAAACACGAAGTGCCTCAGCATAAAATACAAAACTGCAATAGACTCAGTTTTCCAGCCGGTTTAGCGCTCGTAGCAGTTCATACGAAGCAATGAAAACCTTGTTCACTGTTTCTGTATTTGCCTTTCGTCCACTTTGCTGAAAGCTGCCACCAGTTGAAGCGGACCTAAATTTCTTGAGGGAATCGATGATCAACTGCCGCCGAGCTTTCTTGTGAGGAAGGAGCATTATATCGCGAGCAAGATACTTAAATGACCTAACAATTTTCAATTCTATCTCTTTGGTATCGGGATCGCTGCCGTCCTTAACCCAATAAGTGCCTGCTAGCTCTTCAATATTTCTGACTGTCTGACTAATTCGTTCAATCTCTCTAATTCTCCTAGCTTTTGATACTGTCTTCAACCCTAACCAGCCCGATATCCAGCCGCTTAAGAAACCACTTAACGCCCCGACGCCAGCAGGTATTAAGAACTCTTGAAAGACCGACATCAGCGTACAACTCGCTTTTAGTGTCGCGCTTTGTCGGCGGCTTCAATATAATCCCATATTTCTTCAATCATTGACTCATCCATCGATCTGATCGTAACCCGAGTTCGGAGTTCTGATGCAGGCCACTCCCCAACCCGAACTAACCCACCAAATGCTTCTTCCAAAAAGGAAGAGCCATATCCCTCGGCGTTGTCGAGAAAAACCTCCACTGACTGCCCGGATTTCAGGTATGGAACCAACACCTTATCTCTAAAAGCAGCACCGCTGGCAGGGCCGTCATCGACGAACCGCCCCGCCGGATACATCGAAAAATCCTTGCCGACATCAATCATCACGGACTTTCTCATGCTAAGCTTCCCAACCCCCTAACTCAGGGTGGCAGACCAATAGACCATCGTCCCTTTAGTGGGAACCGTGTGGCGAACGAGCCTTTCATCTGAGCCCGTTGTATATATGTACTCCCCATGGCCGCTCAAGATGCGCAACTCAGCTTGTTGGTGAAGTTCGGCGAAACGCTTGATGTCTCGCAAGCCGTGGCCTCGGTTCGCCATTTTCGTGCTCGACTGCCCAATTTCCATTGCTGCGCGAATGCGAGCCGCATCATCGTCAGCCAGCCCCAATAAGGCCAGTGTCCTCTGAACCAGTCCCTTCCTGCCGCTACGCGGAAGCGTGTACGGAATTCCGACTCCCTGGTCAAACACGGTGACGGTGAGCCTGCGCTCTGATGCATCGACTGAAGCGCCCATCCACCACCGTCTTGCCATTGGCTGACCGAACTCGTACTCGTCTGGGTAAGCGTGCTGATGCACATTCGTCATTGCCTCGGCAAGACCTCTGGCAAGGACCTTTCGGTTCAAAAATTGACCTATGAGGGCTTGTATGTCGTTCTGTAAATCATGCGCCATTTCGCCTAGGACTTTGTGGTGAGACCTGAACTTAATATAGCGGATGCCTTCGTGAGGCGTTGAAATAGGCTTGTTTTTTACTTTTAGCAATTCAAACAGGCCCATATCCAACAATAGCTGCTTGACCGCCTGGTCCCACCCTTCAACATTTCGCGCCCGCATTTGGAGCCCCGAAGTTAGCCTTATATTGTCCAGTTCAGATGCCAACATAAGTGCAGCTTCTGGAGTTATTTTCTTCACAGCTCTCAAGTCAACATTTGGTGGATTGCGTTTTCCACGACGATCCGGACACCGATTCCGCCAACATCCGGACACCGGTTCCACGAACATCCGGACACCGGTTCCACGAACATCCGGACACCGATTC
>JGI11876J12873_1000034_pt1 | contig 24115 bp, 6 predicted proteins | sample ElkSloMetagenome_4_FD_12873 | JGI IMG/M metagenome (IMG submission 12873) | reverse complement strand
GCAAAGGATTTTCAGGGGAGAATGCTGCTGCCATCCCGCCGCTAATAACAGCCGCCAGGTTGCAGGTGTGGCTTGCATAACAGTGGCTTGGGTCTGGGCTAACTGCTGTGATAACTGGATGCCGTTAGCGGCACTATCACGAGGGAGAATAATCACCTTTGCCCCTAGGATTAAAGGCAGATAAAGTTCCAACGCGGCAATATCAAAGGAGAGTGTCGTTACCGATAAGAGACTATCAGTCTGACTCAACCCCAGCGTCTGACCCATGGCGGTGAGAAAATTAACTAAGGCACGGTGGGTAATTTCTACACCTTTGGGTTTGCCCGTCGAGCCGGAGGTGTAGATGATATAGGCGAGGTTGTCGGGGGTTGACTGGTTCGGGCAAGGCTGATGACTGGCTTCACTAATACCCTCCCAGTCGGCATCTAGACAGACAACCGATGCTTGATGGTTCGGTAACGTAGCGATCAAGTTTTCCTGAGTGAGCAGCACTGAAACCTGGGCATCGGCGAGCATGAAAGCTAAACGCTCTTGGGGATAGGCGGGATCTAAAGGAACATACGCTCCACCCGCTTTGAGGATACCCAATAATCCCACAACCATCTCAATTGAGCGCTCAATGCAAATCCCCACCAAGACTTCGGGTTTGACACCCAATGTTTTCAGGTAATGTGCCAGTTGATTGGCTCTTTGGTTGAGTTGTCGGTAAGTCAGTTGCTGGTCTGCAAAGACGACTGCCACAGCATCGGGGGTTTTTGAGGCTTGCGCTTCAAACAGTTGACCAAGACACTGATGCTGGGGATAGTCCCGCTGCGTCTGATTCCACTCACCCCACAGCTTTGTCCGTTCGGCGTCTGTTAAGAGGGGTAAGGCTTTGAGGGGTGTCTGGGGATGGGCAACCATGCCTTGCAGCAGGGTTTGGAGATGCCCCAGCATTCGGCGAATGGTATCCTGGTCAAAGCGATGGCGATCATACGAGAGGATGAATCCTAATTCAACACCGGGTATAGCGATCGCGGTTAAGGGATAGTTGGTGGCTTCAATACTCCTAACATTCTGGATGTCTAACTCAATCGTCCATTTCTCTCTAGCTCGCTCCACAGGGTAGTTCTCAAACACCACCAAAGTTTCAAATAACGGTATACCTCGTGGTATTTCACTCCACCCTTGAACCTTGACTAGGGGACTATATTCGTACTGGCGCATCTCCACCAGTTGAGTCTGAAGCTGTTGCAGCCAGGGGATTAAAGACTGTTCGCCATCGATAGTAACCCGCACGGGCAAGGTATTAATAAACAGTCCCACCATCGACTCGGCATCCACCAAGTCTACGGGACGACCCGATACCGTGTTACCGTAAATCACATCGCTCTCCCCACTGTAGCGACTAATCAGTAACGCCCAAGCGCCCTGAACCAGGGTGTTCAGCGTGAGTTGATGCTGCCTTGCCAGGGATTGTAAGGCTGTTGTGGTTTCTGCCGATAGCTTGATGGACTGTTCCTGGTAGTCTGGTTTTGACTCACCCGAGAGATCACCCGTCCGACTGATGAGGGGGGTGGGGGCTTGGATTCCACCCAGCGTTTGCCGCCAGAATTTCTCAGCTTTAGCTAAATCCTGTTGCTGTAACCAAGCAATGTAATCGCCATAGGCTCTACTCGATACTAAGGGCAATGTTTGACCTTGACAAAGGGCTTGGTACTGTTGAACAACGTCTTTAAATACCAAGGCAGTTGACCAGCCATCCAGAATCAGATGGTGTTTACTCCAGATCAATTGATAAGCCTCCTCCGCAATGCGGATTAGCGTCAGACGCATTAGGGGGGCTTGAGCCAAATTGAAGCCAGACGCGCGATCGCGTTTCAACCAGGTTTCTAACTGCGCTTGCTGCTCTTTTACCGCCATTTCTCGCCAATCCTGTTGCTCGAACGGCAGGTTTACCTGTCGATTCACAACTTGGAGTGGTTTGTCAAGGTTTTCCCAATAAAAGCTAGTCCGCAAGATTGTGTGCCGCGCGACCACCTGTTGCCAAGCGCACTCAAACGCTTCAGGATTGAGAGAACCCCGCAAAGTACAGCACAGTTGGACAAAATACACCCCTAATTCTGGAGAGTACAAACTGTGGAAGAGAATACCGTGTTGGGCGGGGGAAAGTTCGTAGATATCTTGGATATTGTCTGCTTTCATGAGTTTTCGTTCATCGCTGTTGTGCCATCGTTATGACTGGTATAGGCGTAAGTAGTTAACGTTAACGGTTGAGATTAGGGAACAGGGAACAGGGAACAGGGAACAGTAAGGATTTGAGAGTTATTAACATATCTTTTAAGTAGTCGGACAAAAGAAAACGGCACTTTACTAAGTTTTGTAGATAATCCTCAAACCCTTACAAAGGACAAATGACAAATGACAAATGACAAATGACTACTTACCGAATTTGCCCCAGCAAGCGATTCAGGTCTTTTTGGCTCACGTTTGCTTTCTGGAAGTCAGACGGGGTATAGCCTCCAGCGTCAGCAGATTGGCAATGGGCAATCAGTGCTTGCAATGCCTCAACAAACCCTTGCGCTAACCGTTCAATCGTGATTCGTTGATGGATTTGTTGGCTATACGTCCACTCCAGTTGCAGTTGACCCCCAAGCACAAACCCATTGACATCTATCAGATAGCGACGATTACCTTGGAGACTACGACTTATACCCGGAGTTGGGTAAACCAGCTCAAATAACTGGGATTCAGAGAGAACCTGGTCAAACTGACCCAAGTAGTTAAATCTCACCTCAGCTTGAGGACGGCTGGACAAGGTTTGGCTAACATCTGCATCCCCGCTCAGATAGCGCAGCACACCATAACCAATGCCTCGATTGGGAATACCGCGAAGCTGCTCTTTAATCGCTTTGAGCGCCTCCCCTGGCTGCGAAATCCCGGCTAACGTCAGCAGCACTGGGAAAATCGTGGTAAACCAGCCCACCGTCCGCGATACATTGATATCCTTGTCTATTGCTTCTCGTCCGTGTCCTTCTAAATCCAGCAGTAGAAAAGGTTCCTGTGTCCACTCAGCAAAGGTTTGTACCAATGCCGTGAGCAAGACATCATTGATTTGAGTTTGATAGGCTAATGGCACCTCTTGCAACAAGGCACGAGTCTGTTCAACGGTGAGAGCCACGGATACAGTGTCAGCCAATCCCACTGTGTTTGCACCGTGGGGATAATCTACAGGTAAACCGGAGTAATCCCCTGTTCTGAGCCAGTAATTGCGTTCTTGCTGAAGCTGCTGTGAACGGGCATAATCTTGCAAAGACTGAGACCACTGCTGGAAAGAATAGGTTTTCGCAGGTCGTTGAACCGCTTCTCCCTGGCTGAGTTGCTGATAAATCTGCTCCAAGTCTTCCAGCAAAATTCGCCAAGAAATGCCATCTACCGCCAAGTGATGAATCACGATGAGTAAGCGATTTTTCTGATTCTCCCCGACGTGAAACAACGCCACCCGCAGGATTAACCCTTCTGCCAGGTTGAGGCTGGCTTGTAACTCGGAGGCGGTAGTTTCCAGGATGCTTTCCTGTTCGGCTGCTGGAATACCAGATAAATCAATCTCCGAGAAAGGTACAGATTTAATCTCATCCAGTCCAGCATTCACTTGTTGCCAACCGGATGCTGTCTTAGTAAACCGTAAGCGTAGGGCGTCATGATGCTCCATCAAGTGCTGCACCGCTTGCTTGAGGAGGTCAGGACGAATAGATTGTTGTACCTCTAACAGTAGCGCTTGGTTCCAGTGATGCCTATCATCAAGTTTCTGCTCAAAGAACCAATGCTGAATTGGTGTTAGGGGAATCGCACCCGTCACGGGTTCCTGTTGAGCGTGAAGGGTGGCAGTTGTTTCAGCAACTGCGGCTAATCCGGCTATCGTGGGAGACTCAAACAGTTGGGGAGGAGTCAGTTGTAAGCCTGCTTGATTCACTCTGGAGACAATCTGAATACTCAGGATAGAATCGCCCCCTAATTCAAAGAAATTATCATAAATGCTGATGCGATCGCGTCCCAGGACTTGCCCCCAAATCTTGGCAATGGTTTCCTCAACAGGAGTGCGAGGAGCGACAAATCGCCCTTCCATCTCTGGTTTAACGCTATCGGGGTCAGGTAGCCCTTGACGGTCTATTTTACCGTTGGGGGTAAGAGGTAGGGCTTTCAGGGGTACATAAGCGGAAGGGATCATATAGTCGGGCAATTGCTGCTTCAGAAAATCCCGAAGTTGATTAATCCGTACTGACTCCTGACTGGGAACAATATAAGCCACCAAGCGTTTATGGTTCAATTCGTCTTCCTGTGCCAAGACAATGGCATTTTGGATAGCCGGATGTTGAGTCAATACCGACTCAATCTCTCCCAGTTCGATGCGGAAGCCGTGAATCTTGACTTGGTGGTCAATTCGTCCTAAAAACTCAATGGTGCCATCGGGGAGATAACGGGCTAAATCTCCTGTTTTGTAAACTCTTTTGGCAGGGGTATCTTCTATGCCCCAATCCTGGATAGTAATAAACCTCTCAGCCGTTAGTTGTGACTGGTTGACATAGCCTCGCGCCACATTATCCCCACCAATATATAGCTCTCCCGGCACTCCGATCGGGACAGGTTGCAAATAATGGTCGAGAATATAACTTTGGGTATTAGCGATCGCACGACCAATGGGTACGGTTTCAGATGTATCCCTAATTCGCTCATGAACAGGATACGTCAAGACACCGACAGTCGTTTCCGTGGGTCCATAGTGGTTAAGGATTTGACAACTAGGTGCATACTCTCGGATTTTCTCAACCAACTGCCAACTCAAGGCTTCACCGCCCAAAATCAGGTATTTTCGGGGCAAAATCTTCTCTGGCTGAGACGCGGTTAATAGAGCATTTAAGTGAGACGGAACAATTTTCAGACAATCAATCCGATGGCTTTCACAATACTCTACCAATGCCTCTGGACTGGTTGCGCGTTCCTGAGAGATAACGTGCAAACATCCACCCGTACACAAGGCTGAGAAAATCGCCGTATTCCCCAAATCTGCCGCTAAAGTAGACACGGTGGCAAAGCTAGCCCCCGGCGGCACATCCAATCTTGCCAAAATACCATGCAAATAGTTGACAAGTTGGCGATGTTCAACCCCGACGCCTTTGGGGTTGCCCGTTGAGCCTGATGTGTAAATGACATAGACTAAATTCTCAGGCATGGCTGGACAAGGGGGAGTCTCTTCTGGCTGTTGGGCAATAGTCTGCCAATCAGCATCGAGACATACAAGCGTCGCCGTATCTTCAGCAAACTGTTCAACTAAATGCTGTTGGGTTAAGAGAACCGATGCTTGGGCATCGTGTACCATGAACGTGATGCGATCGCGCGGCAAAATCGGATCAATGGGAAGGTAGGCTCCCCCTGCTTTGAGAATCCCCAACACGCCGACTATCATATCCAGGGAACGCTCCACGCACAGCGCTACCACAGTTTCAGCACTAACCCCCAGGAATTGCAGGTGATGGGCGAGTTGATTTGCACGGGTATTGAGTTGGGCGTAAGTAAGTTGTTGATGTTCAATAGAAACGGCAATTTTATCAGGCGTTTGTTCTGCCTGTTGCTCGATAAACTGATGGATGCAAAGCTGTTTAGAATAATCAGTTTGGGTGTTATTGAACTCAACGAGCAGTTGATAGCGATCGCTCGGACTTAAAATGTCTAATTCACCAATCGTAGCATCAGGTTTTTTGATAACACAAGTTAACAAGGTTTGAAAATATCTGGCTAATCGTTCAATCTCCTGGTGCTGAAACAAGTTAGCATCATAGTGGAATGCTGTCACGAAGCTATCATGGCGCTTCAGGCAAGAAAGTTTTACTTTAAACCGATCAATACAGGCGTATTCTTGGTCAATGGAAAACGACACATCAGCCACAGTATATTCACCCGGCTGTTCTCTCCATTCAAAACTATAGGGAAAAAAGCAGGAACCCAAGTTATGTTCAGTCACACCTGCAACCTGTTCCCAATTAAACGCCTCTTGCCATTTCTCGGCATTCTCTGTAGCATCATCAATTTGTTTGCATACGTCACTTAATCGAGTGGTATCGTCTAACTGACTATCAATCGGTAAATATTTAGCCAATAGTCCTAAGCTTAGTTCCAATTCTTCATAATTTCGCCCATCAAAATAAGTGCCAATAACAACATTGGATCGTCCAGTCAGACGCCAGAGCAGAATCGCCCAACACGCCTGAAGCAGCACAGAAATTGAGGTATTATAGTTTTGAGCGATCGCCTCTAGATTGGCGACTTTTTCCGAATTCAAACCAACAGGAATCAATTTAGGCTCAAATCCCCCTTTGGTGGCAGAGTTATTTTCCTGAGGAAGCTGCCAATTCGCCAAACCTGATAAATCTTTTGTCTGCCAATACTTTTTCCCGACTTCTACTTCTTCCCCAGCAAAGAATTCATTTTGCCATTCTGCAATATCAACATACTGTAATGGCTGCTCAACCCATTCCTGACTTGACAACTCGGCGGCATAAAAACAGCTAAGTTCACGGACAAAATTCTCGATACTTACCACATCCGAGTTCAGCGCTGGTAAGCTAACCAGCAATATCTGCTGATTGGGAGCAAGAATGACCCAATAAATATCTAAAATAGCCTCTTGCTCAACGTCAAAAGCTAGCTGATGAGTCGGGTTAAACAGTGCCTCGATTTGAGCCTGTTGGGTTTCTGGATCTAGATTCGTTAAGTTATGAAAACGAAGGATAGGTAAGCGATTAGCCGTGATGACTTGCAGGGGAACATTCATCCCCGATAACGCCTGAAAATTAGTTCGGAGAATCTCGTACTTCTCAACTATTCTTTGTATGGATAACTCTAGCTTTTCGCGATTAATCTTTCCCTGAATTCGTACAGCACATTGAGTCCGATAAACTCGATAGTTGGCGTCTTTTTGCAGTAACCATAAACGCTTTTGTTGAGGTGAAAGTCTAAATCCTTCTATCGATAGCTCTTGCATAGTATTAACTCCATTTTATTGAACTGAGTATTTTAGCCAAAATAAAATCTCATCTTTTACTAAGGCTATATTTATCTCACGTTTAAAACCTTTATGTAATCGAAAAAGCTTCTTTTATAATTGAACATCCCTTTTGTAAGCTAGACATTTCAATGGTTAAGGGGGGTAAGAGTTTAATGACTGTATCGTTTCTGCCTACTCGTTCAACGATTAACCCCATTTCAAAACAATGTGAAGCTATTTTTTTTGCAAAACTAGCACCTCCAAAATCCATTAAATCGATTCCCCATATCATGCCAAGACCCCGAATTTTTATAGTGCCATGGATGGAGGCAATCTCCTCCATTAAAAATTTTTTCAAGAAAAACTCTTTCAGTTTAACCTCATGTTCAAGGTTTAATTTTTCTCGGTACTCTAATGCTGCTGTTCCTGCAACAAAGGCTAATTGATTTCCCCTAAATGTTCCCGTATGCTCACCAGGTTCCCAGACATCGAACTCTGGCTTAATTAACAAGAGCGACATAGGAAATCCGTAGCCACTAATAGATTTTGAAAGAACTACCATGTCAGGAACTATATTCGCTCTTTCAAACGAAAAGAATGCCCCTGTCCGCCCACAACCCACTTGAATATCATCACAAATCAGTAAAATATCATGTTCATCGCATAATTTTCTGAGTCGTTGCATCCATTCAATCGGCGCAACAATAATCCCTCCTTCCGCTTGCACAGTTTCAAAGATAATTGCGGCTGGTTTTTCAATTCCAGAATTGACATCATTGAGGACTGATTCAATAAACGTTATGGTGTCAAAGGTTTCCATGAATCCATAGGGATAAGGCATAAACGTTACATCATTCGTTGTAACAATCCCTCCCAATCGCATCCCAATATTACCGCTAACCGCTAAACTCCCTAACGTCATGCCGTGATAAGCACCCATGAACGAGAATATTCCGGCTCTTTTTTTGATTTTCTTCGCTAATTTCAATGCGGCTTCAACGGCATTGGTTCCCGTTGGGCCACAAAATTGAATTTGATAACTCAAGTTTTTGGGGCTTAAAACGGATTCATGAAATTTTTCTAGAAAGTCTTTCTTCGCCACTGTATACATATCTAGACTGTGAGCGATCGCATCTGATTCTAGATATGAAATTACCTTGGCTTTAATGTAGTCATTGTTATGACCATAATTCAGCGCTCCTGCACCAGCGAGAAAATCAATATACTCTCTTCCCGAGTCTGAATAGACGATAGATCCTTTCGCCCGATGAAACAGAGCAGGAAAGCTTCTACAGTAACTTCTAACGTTTGACTCTCGTTGTTCAAAGATATTCAAAGTATCACTTTCTTGTCTTAGAGGAGCAAAACTCATAAAAACCTCTCTTAATCTTTACGTTCCTTCACAAAACCCTTGACGTTCCTTTGCGTTCAATGATTAATTATTTCAGTTAGCTAATCTGTCCCCGCTGAACAAGGGGTTAGGCGGGTTGTGCCATATTTTAGCTAACAAAAGGTTCTGCCATTCCGACTACAACTTTCCGCGAACCAATGAACGGCTTTCTACCATGAGCAGATAGCATATTGTCTAACATCAATACATCTCCTTCTTGCCAAGAAAAGACAACAGTTTCTTGTTGATAGATTTCACGAATTTCATCTAATACAGAAGCTTCAATTGGAGAGCCATCACCATAATAAGCATTGCGGGGAATGTTTTCTTCTTCCATCATTGAAAGCAATGTTTGGTGAACTTCTGAATTTAAACTGGAGACATGGAACAAATGAGCTTGGTTAAACCACACTGTTTCACCTGTTTTAGGATGTGTGGCAACGGCTTGGCAGACTTGACGAGTCCTTAAATGATTACCATTTTTCCACTCGAAGTCAATGCCAACCTTCTGGCAGTACTGTTCTAATTCTAATTTATTTTTTGTCTGAAAAACATCCTCCCATGAAAGATCTAATTTGTCAACATAATTTCGCACATACAGCACCTTATTTTTGATGAATTTATCTTTAATCTTGGGGTCGATGCGTTGAAAAACTCTTCGACTATCTGCAATCGGTGTTTCTCCTCCCTGTTGAGCTGATTTTAGGCAGCAAAACCAGATTTTCATGGGCCAGCTTAAAGAGTAAGCCATCTCATTATGTAAAGGAATCGATTGAGTGGCTGGATATTCAGTTGAAGTATAGATTTTACCGCTAACCTGACTGCGCGGGGTTGAACGATAAGAATAGTCTAGCAACTTTCCAGAAATAGTTTGGATAAATTGCTCCAATTGAGCGACTTCTGTAATGTCAAAGTTCCGGAACAAAATACCGCCATGCTGCAACAGCCAAGTCTCGATCACATCTCGATTGCTGGCTACCCAAGTGACCAAATTAATGCCTTCAACGGTGGGTTGAATCACTAAAGGCAGTGGCTGTTCGGGCTGAAACAATGTGACCTTAACTAGGTCGGTTGGCGATACTTTGACGGCTTGGCGTCTAGTTGTTTTGAATTTCATGATCTTAGAGTTCAGGAGTCAGGAGTGATGTTGACCTTTGACTTTTAACGTTTAGTTGGATTTCGTCGGATGTTTCCAAGTTTTTTACGGCGTGCTTTTTTGAACTCTTGTTCTTGGATAAGCTGCTGCTGCTTTTCGGCATTTTCCAAGACTTCCACTAGCGAATTAATCTGAATGTCGGGCTGTTTAATCACCGTATCGAGCAACGTTTCGTACAATCGAACCATACGAGCGATCGCTGATGCTTCAAACAAATCGGTTTTATACTCGAAGAAACCTGTTAAACCTTCAGGTGTCTCTGTTAAATCAAGCTTTAGATCGTACCGTGCTACCTCAGTTTCTACTTCTATAAGGTTGAGCGTTAGACCTGGAAGTTCTACAGTTGGCATGGGAGCATTCTGGAGAACAAACCAGACTTGAAACAGGGGATTGTGTCCGAGATGACGCTCTGGCTGTAACTCTGCCATGAGCTTCTCGAAGGGTAAATCTTGATGGGCGTAAGCTCCCAAAGCGACTTCCCGCACCCGCCTTAAAACATCCCGAAAACTGGGATTACCCGATAAATCAGTACGTAAGACAAGAGTATTCACAAAAAATCCAATCAGTTTCTCCGTTTCGCGTCGGTTGCGATTGGCGATGGGTGAACCAACGGCAATATCTTCTTGCTTACTGTAGCGGTAGAGTAAGGTTTTGAATGCCGCTAATAGAGTCATAAACAGGGTGACACCTGCCCGCTGACTGAGTTTTTTGAGTGCTTCTGTTAAGGCTGAGGACAAGGCAAAGCGATGCTTTTTCCCGGTAGAGGATGGGGTGGAAGAGCTAGTGCGATCGCTAGAGAATGTCAGTACGGGCGGGATTGTTCCCAGTTGTCGCTTCCAGTAAGTTAGCTGAGTTTCTAATACTTCCCTTTGCAACCACTGTCGCTGCCAGACGGCGAAATCTGCATATTGTATGGGTAGCTCTGGCAATGGGGAGAGTTGCCCTTGAGAGAAGGCATTGTACAGGGTTGCCAGTTCTCGGAAAAACACTCCAGCAGACCAGCCATCTGTAACAATGTGATGGACATTTAACACCAGTAAATGTTCCTGCGGATTGAGTTGCAACAACATCCATCGCAGCAATGGGCTTTGAGTTAAGTCGAAGGGTTGTTGGCTCCACTGCGTAACTAACTGTTGAACTTTTTGCGCTCGCTCAGCCTCTGACAACTCCTCTAGATTTATCACAGGCAGCTTCATGGTTAGGGATGGAGCAATCACCTGAACGGCTTGCCCATCAACGACACAGAAAGTTGTGCGTAAAGCTTCGTGGCGACGCACGATTTCGTTTAAAGTTTGTTCTAGCGCTGCCACATTCAGGGAACCAACGAAGTGTAAAGCCCCTGGCATGGTATAGGCTAAACTACCTGGCTGTAGTTGCTCCAACAACCACAGTCTTTCTTGTGAAAATGACAGAGGTAGCTTGCCGTTTCGAGAAATGCGATTGATAGGAGGAGCATTTTGTCCTGCTTCGGACTTAAGCGTCTCTTGGATAGCGGTAGCTAACCCAGCGACTGTCGGCTCCTCAAACAAGCGACGCAGAGGCAGTTCTACCTCAAAGCAATTCTCTAATCGAGAAATCAATTGGGTAGCTAACAGGGAATGTCCGCCCAACTCAAAGAAATTATCGTAAATCCCAACTGGCTCGACACCGAGAATTTGCACCCACATTCCCACAACCGCTTCCTCGACTGGGTTGCGTGGTGGCACAAAAGTTCTTTGCCCATAATCATTACCAACATCAGGTGCAGGAAGATCACGGCGATTAACCTTACCATTCGGTGTCAAGGGAAGTGTTTCTAATCGGACAAAGGCGGACGGTATCATATAGTGAGGTAGCTTTTGTGCAAAGAACTGACGTAGTTCGTGAGTTAAATCGGCTGAAGGGACTTGAACGACTATATAGGCAGCTAAGTACTGATTATCCGGTTCATCCTCCCGGACGATCGCAACCGCTTGTGCCACAGCCGGATGTTGACTCAATACCGCTTCAATCTCTCCGAGTTCAATGCGAAAGCCGCGTAATTTCACCTGATAATCGGTTCGCCCCAGGTACTCAAGGGTGCCATCACTGCGGTAACGAGCCAAGTCTCCAGTTTTATAGAGCCTTCCGCCAACAGGATGAAGGATAAACCTTTGCGTCGTCAGTTCAGGACGGTTGAGGTATCCTCGTGCTACTCCAGCACCACCGATATATAGTTCACCCGGAACCCCAATCGGTACGGGTTGCCCAAACGAGTCGAGTAAATAAATGGTTGTGTTGGCAATGGGGCGTCCAATCGGTACTAAAGATTTCTCCAGTTGAGTCGCCTCTAGCTGGTAAGCGGTTGACCAAATGGTGGTTTCTGTCGGGCCGTACAAGTTCCATACCGCAGCACCTCTTACCAGTAACTGTGCTGCCAAGTCACGGGGTAAAGCTTCGCCACCACAGAGAATTTTCAACTCCTGACTGCCTTGCCACCCTGCTGCCAGTAACATCCGCCATGTGGCTGGGGTTGCTTGCATTACAGTGGCACCTGATGCTGTCAGAGATTGGATCAGCTTTTTCCCATCCGTAGCAGTTTCTCGGCTAGCGAGTACAACACGCGCACCCGTAATCAGGGGTAAATACAGTTCTAGGGCGGCAATATCAAAGGATATGGTCGTAATTGCCAGAAGAATGTCAGATGCGGTTAATCCTGGCTGCCGTGCCATTGAGGTTAAGAAGTTGACGACAGCACCATGAGGAATTTGTACTCCTTTGGGGAGTCCTGTAGAGCCTGAGGTGTAGATGAGGTAAGCCAGATTCTTTGGTGTGGCGCAATGAACGGGGTTATCTACACTGTTTTGGCGAATCGTTTCCCAATCTGTATCTAAGCAGAGAACCTGTGCTTGATGCTGGGGTAGGTTGGCAAGCAACGGCTGTTGCGTCAACACAATCGCCACCTGGGAGTCGGATAACATAAACGCTAGGCGCTCTTGGGGATAGGCTGGATCTAAGGGGACATAGGCTCCACCCGCTTTGAGAATGCCCAAGAGTCCAACTATCATTTCTAGCGATCGCTCTACGTAGATGCCCACCAATTCCTCTGGCCTCACACCAAGCTGTTGTAGGTGGTGTGCTAGTTGATTGGCTCGCTGATTCAGCTCTTGATAGGTTAATTGTTGACCTGCAAACACCACTGCCACAGCATCGGGGGTGCGCTCCACCTGAGCCTCAAATAGCGCATGAATACATAGGTTGAGAGGATAGTCAGTCTGGGTATTGTTCCACTCGCAAAGCAGCGTATTGTACTCCGCTTCAGGCAAAAGCGGTAACTCATAAAGATGGTGATCGGGATCGGTGACAAGCCCACAGAGCAATGTCTGCAAATGTCCTGCCATTCGGGCGATCGTACCTGCCTCGAATAAGTCAGTACTGTACTCGAAGGTGCCAATCAGCCCAGAATCGGTTTCTTCTATGTACAAAGTCAAATCAAACATTGCCGTAGTTCTGTCGCTCTCTACAGCACTCAAAGTCAAACCCGACAACCTTATCTCTGACTTGGGTGTATTCTGAAGCACAAACATAACCTGGAACAGTGGATTGTAACTGAGGTTCCGCTGCGGCTGTAGTTCCTCAACCAGCTTCTCAAAAGGCAAATCTTGGTGAGCATAGGCTCCCAAAGCCACTTCGCGTATCCGACTCAACAACTCTCGGAAAGAGGGATTGCCAGATAAATCAGTCCGTAGCACCAGGGTATTGACAAAAAAGCCGATGAGTCCTTCGAGTTCGGCTCGGTTGCGGTTGGCGACGGGGGAACCCACCACAATATCCTCGCTTCCCGTGTAGCGGTATAGCAGAGTCTTGAACGCTGCCAGCAGGGTCATAAACAGTGTGCTTCCTTCTTGCTGGCTTAAGGATTTGAGGGCAATAGATTGCTCTTGGGAAAGTACAAACGTATAGGTGGCACCCTGGAAGGTTTGAACGGCGGGTCGCGGGTAGTCAGTAGGTAACTCTATTACTGTCGGTGCGCCCTCAAGGTGTTGCCGCCAGTAAGCAAGCTGAGCCGCCAACACCTCTCCCTGTAGCCACTGCCGTTGCCAAGCTGCGAAGTCTACGTACTGAATTGGTAGTTCAGGGAGGGGTGAGGATTGCTGATGACAAAAGGCTTGATACAGTACAGACAATTCCTGTACGAGTACATCAATCGACCAACCATCAGAGGCAATATGGTGCATGGTGAATAAGGCGATATGCTCCTGTTCACCGAGGCGAAGTAATTTGACCCGAAGCATGAGGTCGGTTTTCAGGTCAAAAGGTTGTTGCGCTTCTGCTCTAATCAGTTCTTGGACTTTCGTTTCTTGTTGGGCAGTTGGTAACTCACTGAGGTCGAGTACGGGCAAGGGTAGTGTGGTTACTGATGAGATGACGGGTTCAGGTTGCTCGTCTACAGTCTTGATATGAGTTCGCAAGACTTCATGGCGACGGAGAATTTCGTTGAGACTCTGTGCTAAGGCGGCTTGATTGAGCTGTCCCTGTAAACGCACAGCCGCAGCCATGTTGTAAAAGGTATTGTGGACTTCTAACTGGGACAGGAACCATAACCGTTGTTGTGCAAAGGATAGGGTTAATTTGCCATCCCTGGAAATGCGCTGAATGGGGGGGGCATCCAACCCTAACCCAGCCTGATTGGCGCGTTCAATGTCTTTGGCTAATCCAGCAACTGTCGGTTCCTCAAACAATCGACGCAGAGGCAGTTCTACCTCAAAGACTTGCCGCACCTGGGAAATAACACGAGTAGCAAGAAGGGAGTGTCCACCTAACTCGAAGAAATTGTCGTGAATGCCTACTGTTTCAACGCCCAGAACCTCTGCCCAAATCCCAGCTAGCATTTCTTCAACAGGGGTAGAAGGCGCAACAAATGTGCTTTCACGCTGAAGTTGTTTCAGATCAGGTGCAGGCAAAGCACGACGATCTACCTTACCACTAGGAGCGATCGGCAAACTCTCCAACACGACAAAAGCTGAGGGCAGCATATGCTGGGGCAACCGTTCTTTCAGGAAGTTACGCAGTTGTGGCATCAGTTCGCTGCTGATTGCTGAGGTGTTATGTAGCGATCGAGTTTCCAAGTGCAACACTACATAAGCGACTAAACGCTTGTTACCAGGACTATCTTCCCTAACGACAACGACATTTTCTCCTACCGCTGAATGCTGACTGAGTAACGCCTCAATTTCTCCCAGTTCAATGCGGAAACCACGAATTTTTACTTGGTCATCAATCCGCCCTAAAAACTCAATAGTTCCATCAGGTAACCACCTTCCCAAGTCTCCAGTTTTGTAAATTAAGTCCCTGTTCGTTCCTGGTAACGGTTTAGCCGTACTTGGAAACGGGTTGGGAACAAAGCTGAGATTAGTTTTCTCTTCATTTTTCCAATACCCCTCACCCACTCCATATCCTGAGACACAAATCTCTCCCGGAACTCCTATTGGGACTAAGTTCATCTGAGAGTCAAGGATATAAAGATTTAAATTAGCTAAAGGCTTACCAATGGGTACTGTTCGTTGGTTTTCCGGTAAAGGCTTTTCAATGATGAACTGAGTAATATCATCAGCCGCTTCAGTAGGCCCGTAAGCATTAACGACCTTAATTGACGGATACAAATGCAGACACTGATTGACCAGAGCTACCGACGCCGATTCTCCCGTCACCATGATCCACTTCAGATCAGGTAATAATCTTTCTTGAGGAGATAAACGGGAAGCATAATTTAATAGAGCGGTAAGAACGACGGGCACTAATTCTATAATCGTGAGTTTCTCTTGTTTAAGAACTTGGAATAACTTTTCTGGATTAGAAACCGTCTCTGTATCTACGACAACTGTCTTTCCACCAATTAAAAGCGATGCCAAAAATTGCCAAACTGAAATATCCGATGAAGCTGGAGCGCTTTGCAAAAAACTATACTCTTCAGTAAATTCGAGAGCATCAAACTCGGCATAGATATGATTAATTGCACCACCATGTTTAATAATGGCACCTTTGGGGAATCCAGTTGAACCAGATGTATAAATCATGTAAGCAGGGTCAACCCCCCGATTGTTCAAACCTAGATTCTCATCCGGAAGGTTATCAAAATCGTGTGGGTCAAATATAGTAATTTCAGAAAGCGTTTCACTCTCTCCTAAATTAGGTTGAGTATCTAAACTTATTAGGTATTTTAATTGAGAGCAATATTCAATTAAAATGATGATCGTTTTTAATAGATAAGAATTTGTTAAGAGAACGCGGACTTCACTATTCGATAGCATATACCTGATTCTTTCTGGAGGATATGTACTATCAATAGGCACATAAACTCCTCCCACTTTCAATATAGCAAGTATAGCTATTAAAAAACTGATATTACGCTCGTTTAGGATACCAACGAATTCTCCTTGCCTAACTCCTAAATTTTGGAGTAATCTAGCTAATTGATTAGCTTTTTGATTGAGTTCTTGATAAGTGAGTTTCGCCCCTTTACAAACTACGGCTGTTTTATTGGGCGTCTGATATACCTGCTCCTCAAATAAGTGATGAATCGTCTGAGAAACTGGATAGTTTTGAGAATTGTGATTAAAATCTTTAAGTAATTGCTGCTTATCCGATTCTTTTAATAAATCAATATTCGACAGCTTTATATTGATATTCTGAAAAACATTTTCGATTGCAGTGACATAAGATTTACAAAATAATTTAATTGTTTTATTGCAAAAAACAGATTCCTTGTAGTCAACTCTACACCGAATATTATTTTCTGCAACACCAAAAGAAAAGGTTATATCATTGTTTAAACTTAGTATATCTTTTGAGTCATGGATATTTTCCAATAAAACACAAATATTAAAAATTGAGCAGCGGCTTTTAAGCTGTGGCAATTTTAAGAGTTGAACTAATTGTTCAACAGAATAGCCTTGATGATTATAAGCACTAATTGTAGTCTCTTTAACTTTAAGCAGTAAATCTTTGAAAGTAATTTGATTATCTACACTAAATCGCAAAGGTACAGCTTTATGGTCTAAATCATCATATTTTTTTTGCTTATAACTAGGAGAGCCGACAATTAAATCAGTAGTGCTTGTGTAGTTTTGCAGTAATACAATGAGAACTGCTAAAAGGACTAGATAGATGGAGAAATAAGAGTTTTTTGTAAACTTAATAATAAATTCAGATGATTTAATGGGTAAATCAAAGGTAACATACTCATTCTTAATGGCAGCAGAATTATGTCTTAAATAATCAGGAATTAGATTAGTTTCTGGTAATTCTCCAGAGAGTTGTTTTAACCAGTAGATTCTCCGAGCAAGTAAGACTTGGCAAGGCTCAGACAAGTTCTTTGCCAATTTATCAACTGCTTGTTGAGTAAGAACTTCTTTTGGATCATTTATTTGAATACTCATCGTCTATTTCCTCTAATTTATTGCGGTCTTTAATCTGCTGTCTTGAGATAAATTATTTAATTACATAAACTAAAATCAAAAAATACTTCTTTTTCTAAATCTGAACTTACATTTAACTGATTTATCTTTAACAAAGATAAGTCTTTGAGGCGTACTTCAGGATTAGCAACAATATTTTGAAGCAATATTTCTATGTGTTCCAANATCCCAACAATCGTTTCCTTGTCAAAGCGGTGGCTATAATATGCAATTTCTATTCCTAGTTTTGAACTTGGATAAAAGACAATATTGAGTGGATAATTCGTCCAGTAAAAGTTGCTATGGAGTTCTAGCTCTATATCTTCCCATTCCGGTAAACTCTCATTATTGGTGACTTTCTCGAACACTACTAAACTCTCGAACAAAGAGCGATCGCGCGGCACTTCACTCCACCCTTGAATCTTGATCAGTGGACTGTATTCGTACTGACGCATTTCCACCAGTTGCTCCTGAAGCTGTTTGAGCCAAGACAGTAGATACTGTTCTCGATCAACCTCGATCCATACAGGTAAACTGTTGATTAACATCCCAATCACCGAATCAGCCCCTTTTAGGTCTACTGGACGACCAGCAACAGTACATCCATAAACTACTTTTTGTTCATCAGTGTAGTCACTGAGCAGCAAAGCCCAAACTCCCTGCAATAGCGTGAATAATGTGAGTTTATGTTGGCGAGCAAATAACTGTAATGCCGCTGTAGAATCTTTTGATAGATAGGTGATTTGATGAGCGACTTTTTCTTCCTGGCTGGATAAGTTCTCAACATCCAAATTAGTTAAGGAAGTAGTAGATTTTAATCCTTTTAGCTTCTGTTGCCAGAAAACCTCCGCTTTAGATAAGTCTTGCTTTTGTAACCAAGCGATGTAGTCGCCAAAAGAACTACTAACTGCAAATGAAATATCTTTCCCCTTACAAAAGGCTTGATATAGTTGACCAACTTCCTGAAAAATTAATGCAAGTGACCAACCATCTGCAATGATAAAGTGTGCGCTAAAGACAAATTCGTAATAAGTCTCGCTAAACTCAAACAGATTCAGCCGCATCAGGAAGTCTTGGGATAAATCAAAACCTTGTTTACGGTCTTCTTCCAGAAATGCTTCTAATCTTTTGTGCTGTTCGACTGGCTCTATTCCCCGCCAATTGTGCTGGTTTAGGGGTACTACTACTTGATTATACACAATCTGCACAGGTTTTTCAATATCTTCCCAATAGAAATTGGTACGCAAGCTGGTGTGCCGATTGACTACTTCCTGCCAAGCCCGGTGAAAAGCATTAACATTAAGCTTGCCACGCAAAGACAAAGCCATCTGAACTAAATATAATGAACTCAAGTCAGGAGCATAAGTACAGTGAAAAAGGATACCTTCCTGTAGCGGCGATAGTTCGTAAATATCTTGAATTTTTTCGTTTTCCATCTTGAATTTATGAGTAAATTGGACGCATTAGTTTCATGGCGTTTTTGCTTATTTGAGCAGTGCTAACTGCAGTTTTATAGCTACTAACCGCTTGTATTTTTACTCGATCGCTTGATTTTATTTAGTATTTTATTAAGGTCTTTTTGATTGAGATGAGCTTGGGGAAAGTTTGAAGAAGTGTAGCTTTTAGATTCATTTGATTTTGGAATTGAAGACATCGGCTCAGTTTCTACTACTTGTTCAGACTGGAAAGTTTGTAACATATTGGCTACTGCTGCTAACTCAGCAATTGTCTGGTTATCAAATAACTGTTTTGGAGTAAGCGACAAACCCGTTTGATTAGCTTTGTAGATAATTTTGATGCTTACAAATGAATCTCCACCTAATTCAAAAAAGTTATCGTGGATGCCAATTCTCTCAACACCGAGAACTTGACTCCAAATTTCGGATAGAACTTGCTCCACTGGAGTCCTTGGAGGCACAAAGGTGCCTTCAGGTCTAAGGTTGGTGAAATCTGGTACAGGCAGCGCTTTGCGGTCTACCTTACCATTGGGAGTGAGTGGTAGTGACTTCAGCCTTACAAATAGCGACGGCACCATATAGTTAGGTAACTTTTTCTCTAAAAAGCTCCGCAGTTCATGGGTTATATCCTCGAAGGACACCTGACCAACGATATAAGCCACCAAACGCTTGTTACCCGGTTCATCCTCGCGCAATATCACCACCGCTTGTTCTACGGCTGGGTGTTGCCGCAGCAGGGATTCAATTTCCCCTAACTCAATCCGGAAGCCACGCAGTTTTACCTGATGATCAATGCGCTCGATGTACTCAATCGTGCCATCGGCAAGGTAACGCGCCAAGTCCCCCGTCTTGTACAACCTCCCAGCTACCGGATGGTGGATTAACCTTTGTGCCATCAGTTCGGGGCGATTTAAATAGCCTCGCGCCAGTCCCGCACCACCGATGTGCAACTCACCGGGAATACCAATCGGCACGGGTTGCCCAGAGGTATCGAGTAGATACACCTGAGTATTAGCAATCGGACTTCCAATCGGCACTGTCGCTTTGACCAATTTGGTTGCCTCTACCTGGCAGACAGTAGACCAAATCGTGGTTTCCGTCGGTCCGTACAGGTTCCAGACCGCAGCACCTCTTGCCAATAACTGCTCGGCTAAATCGCGGGGTAATGCTTCGCCGCCACAGAGGATTTTCAACTGAGGACTACCTTGCCAACCCGCCGCCAGCAGCATTTGCCAAGTGGCTGGAGTCGCTTGCATCACTGTTGCCCCCGCAGTAGTGAGCTGCTCGATGAGCTGTTTGCCATCGCTGGCAACTTCCCGACTAACTAATGCAACACGGGCACCCGTAATTAGAGGGAGGTAGAGTTCTAAGGCAGCAATATCAAAGGAGATAGAGGTAACAGCTAGGAGTACGTCAGTCTGTGTTAATCCTGGCTGGCGCTGCATGGAGGTTAAGAAGTTAACCACACCCCCATGGGGAATTTGTACCCCTTTAGGTTTTCCTGTGGAACCTGAGGTGTAGATGACGTAAGCTAGGTTTTCCGGTGTGGTGCTGCTAGTTGGGTTATCTGGGCTTTCTTGGCTGATGGTGTACCAATCTGTATCCAAGCAGACGACTTGTGCCTGATGAGAGGGTAGCCTAGAGAGTAACCGTTTCTGGGTCAGCAATACAGGCATTTGAGCATCTGACACCATCAAGGCAAGGCGTTGTTGAGGGTAGGCAGGGTCTAGGGGGACATAGGCTCCACCCGCTTTGAGGATGCCCAAAAGCCCTACTACCATCTCGATTGAGCGCTCAAGGCAAATCCCCACCAAGACTTCGGGTTTGACACCCAGCGTTTTCAGGTAGTGTGCCAGTTGATTGGCTCGTTGGTTAAGTTCTCGATAGGTGAGCTGTTCATCCTCAAACACCACTGCCACAGCATTAGGGGTACGCTCCACCTGGGCTTCAAATAGCTGATGAATACAGGCATTTTTGGGATAATCGGCTGCGGTTTGATTCCACTCCTCCCACAATTGATGCTGTTCGGCGGCACTTAACAGGGGTAAGTCACACAGGTGCTGGTCAGGATTGGCGACAATGCCTTCTAATAAGGTCTGAAAATGACCTACCATCCGAGCGATCGTGGCAGCCTCAAATAGGTCACTGTTGTACTCTAATCTTCCTGTGAGACCTGATTTCGTCTCTACCAAATCAAGAGTCAAGTCAAACTGTGCCGTCTTAGTCTCAACTCGTTCTAAAGGGCTTAGGGTTAAACCCGGAAGCTCTAGGTTCGTTTTTGGGAAATTGAAATTTTGGAGAATAAACATCACCTGGAACAACGGCGGGTAACTCAAATCTCGTGCTATTTGTAATTCTTCTACGAGCTTTTCAAACGGCAAGTCTTGATGAGCATAAGCTCCCAAAGTTACCTCTTGCACCCGTTTTAACAATTCCCGAAAGCTGGGATTGCTAGACAAATCAGTACGCAGCACCAAGGTGTTGACAAAAAAACCAATTAGCCCCTCTATTTCCGTTCGGTTGCGGTTAGCAATGGGCGAACCCACCAGAATGTCATCAGCCCCCGTATAGCGATAGAGTAAGGTGTTGAATGCTGCCAGCAGTGTCATAAATAGAGTGGACTGTGTCTGCTGGCTTAAAGCTTTAAGTGCCTTGGTGAGCGTATTGGGCAGTATAAATAATTGGGTTGCACCTCGGAAGGTTTGAACTGGCGGTCGCGGACGGTCAGTGGGAAGTTGTAACAGGGTAGGAGCGCCATCAAGTTGCTGCTTCCAGTAAGACAGCTCTTTGTTGAGTGTTTCCCCCTGCAAGTACTGCCTCTGCCATAGGGCGAAGTCGGCATATTGGATAGGTAATTCAGGCAACGGTGAAGCTTGACCTTTAGAGAAAGCGTCGTACAGTAAATTCAACTCATGGAAAAGTACCCTGCCAATCGACCATCCATCTGAGACAATGTGGTGCATCACGAGCAGCAGCAAATGTTCTGCATCTCCCAATTGCAGTAGTGTTACCCGCAATAATGGACCTTGTACTAGGTCAAATAAGCGTTGAGCTTCTTCGATAACCAGACGCTGTGCTTCAGCTTCCCGCTCGGCTTTGGGTATTCCTCGCAAATCTATCGGCGGCAGTGTAAAGGTTACGGTTGGTGAAATAACCTGAATGGGTTGACCATCGAGGTTCTTCAAGGTCGTTCGCAAGGCTTCGTGGCGCTGAATGATTTCCCTAAAACTTTGCTCTAGAACGTCTACTTGAAGCGCACCAGTGATTTTAATTGTCCCAGCTAAGTGGTAAGCTGCATTTTCACCCTCTATTTGGTTGAGAAACCACATTCTTTGCTGGGCAAAAGATAAGGGTAAGTTCATGTCTCGTGAGACAGGCATAATCGTCTCACCCATAGAACTTGAAGCATTATCAGTTTTTTGTAAAAACTTGATTATTTCTGCTTTTCGCTCTTGGAGTTGGGTTAGTAAATCGGGTGTTAGCGTCTCTTTTGGAGCGCTGTAACACAACTTGTCACCGTTAATCCATAGTTTCACGTCTAGACGGTGAAAGTCAGATAAAAGCTTATCAATCTTTTTCATATTTTTCCCTCCTCGCGATCACCCACAGCAACAGGTATAACAGCGTTCAGTTGAGTCTCGATGTACTCCGACACATCGGCTATTGTAGGAGCCTTAAAGAGAATGTTTACCGGAAACTCGACCTGGAACTTTTTACGTATCCGAGAAATAAGTTGGGTAGCCAATAAGGAATGTCCGCCCAGTTCAAAAAAGTTGTCGTAAATTCCTATCTGTTTCATTCCTAGAAGTTCTTGCCAAATATGAGAAATTGTTTGCTCAATTTCATTTCTGGGAGCTATGTAATCATTCTGTAAATCTGGTCGCGAGTAAACAGAGAGCGCATTACTAGACTTGGACGCAGCCTTCTCGTGTGAAGATTCTAACTTAATCCATTGGTTCATCCTCGCTTGCAAATCACCCGTTGAAACGACAACCTGACTCAGCCCACTGTTAGATAAAAGACATTGAAAAGCCTTGACTCCTTCTTGGGAGTTAATCGCAAATTCTGCTAAGGTTGAACCCCACGATGCACTCTTGGATGGATCTTCTCCAATTTGCCAGCTATCCCAATTTATGCTCATCCACGAGATAGAACGAGTTTGATGATGTTGCCGAGTAAACGCATCCATGAAAAGATTCGCTGATGAATAAGCAACAGACCCTAATCCCCCCAAAACCGTGGATAAGGAGGAAAGCAATACGCAAAAGTCAATTTCTCGACCTTGCAAGAGTTTTTCTAATACTAATAATCCGTATACTTTGGGATGAAACTGTTTTTCGCAATTCGCCTCACTGGTATTTTCAACTGTATTAAACTGTCCTCCTAAAATTCCAGCTGCATGGAATACACCATTAAGTTCACCAAAGCGTAACTCTACCTGATGGATGAGAGATTGCATTTGTGTGAGGTTAGCTACATCCACACTGGCAATCAAAACTTCAGCGCCCAATGCTTCGAGTTCCCTGACTTTCCGAATTTTGCGGCTGATGCCATCTTGCTTGTCATGCGTTACCAGCCATTGTTCCCACTCGTCCTTTGCAGGAAAAGCTGAACGTCCTGTCAAGATGAGCTTGGCTTGTACCGTCTTTGCCAGATATTCTGCTAGAACCAGCCCAATGCCGCCGAGTCCACCTGTAATCAGATAGACTCCTCCTTTCCTCAAGCGCGATGTCCCTTCAACCGCGTCTTCTAAATGAATGGGTTCAAAGGTTTGTACCCAGCGATGATTTCCCCGATAGGCAATAATTCGGTCGGAAGATTGGATGGCGAGTTCTGCTAGTAGTTGATCTACCAGCTTCTCGGTAGCGGGAATAACAATATCAATGCTACGACAATTGAGGTTTGGATATTCTTGAGAAATGACGTTAACAGGCCCAAGTAACGTAGCTTTTTCCGGACACAAGGTTTCCTCTCCTGTCACGTCCTGCAAGTTATTGGAAACAACCAAAATTTGAACGTCATCAGCAAGATTTTCTTTTCCGAGTGCTTGTGCGAGAAACAGCAAGCTATAGAATCCTAAATCTTGAGCGCAATCAATAAGTTCAATTTCTAATTCTGAGTGTCTATTTGGCTTAGATACAGAGCTAAAAATCCCTGTTTCTTTTTCAGTGACACTCCATAAATGAACAATCTTGCTGGGTCGCTTATCTTGGGTGATCAGTGCATCAACTAATGCTTTATAGTCATCTTTTTGCCGAGGATTAAGACTATATACACCATCGCTTAATTGACTGAATCCTGATCCAACTTTCACGATAATGACATCTTGACTTGCCTGTTGGAGGTGTTCTACTAGTTGGGCACCCAAACCACACTCATCAACAAACATGAGTATGCCAGAGTGAACCGATGTACCGTTCGCTTTACAGGTGGAGGTAATGGAGCGTTTCCACGAAGGAACATAGAACCAATCGGCAATGTTTGGCTTTTTGCTCAACGTTACCTGGTGACTATTCGCTGATTCCTCTGGTGAATCAATCCAATAGCGCTGGTGTTCAAAAGGATAGGTGGGTAAGGGGATGCGATAGCGTTGTTCATGAGCATAAAAACCCGACCAATCGACCTGAACTCCTTCTAGCCAGAGTTTGCCTAGGGTATTCAGTATAAATGCCACAT